>Ga0116164_10002021_pt1 | contig 14777 bp, 14 predicted proteins | sample AD_UKC109_MetaG_FD_89888 | JGI IMG/M metagenome (GOLD analysis project Ga0116164, IMG submission 89888) | Active sludge microbial communities of municipal wastewater-treating anaerobic digesters from Hong Kong - AD_UKC109_MetaG | ecosystem: Engineered > Bioreactor > Anaerobic > Digestate... | reverse complement strand
GTTTGTATCGATCAAACACAGCTGGATTATACCACAAGAAAGGGGCTTTTTGTGGTAAAATGAAAGAGATAAAACAATCAAAAAACAACAAATCTTGGGGGTGTTTTTATTGAGAATCGTGAGTGGCAGCAGACCGACCGGAAAATTACATATCGGGCATTATGTGGGGATTTTAGAAAATTGGGTGAGATTACAAAACGAAGGGTATGAAACTTTTTATTTTGTCGCCGATTGGCATGCCCTGACAACGGGATACGATGAAACACAACACTTGGCGGAGTATTCAAAAGACTTAATCAGGATGTTCATAGCTTCCGGCTTGGACCCAGAAAAATCGGTGTTGTTTGTCCAATCCGCCATTAAAGAACATGCTGAACTGCAATTGTTGTTTTCTATGCTCACATCCGTATCACGCCTCGAACGTGTCCCCACCTACAAAGAGCAAAAACTGCAAATGGAGGGAAATCAGTCACTGGCAAATGCGGGTTTTCTGACCTATCCGATATTACAGGCTGCTGATATCTTGATTTATAAAGGAGAAGCGGTTCCGGTGGGAGAAGACCAATTAAGTCATGTGGAATTAACCAGAGAAATAGCCAGAAAATTTAATTATACATACAATTGCGAAGTTTTCCCGGAACCCGAATCAAAGCTTTCCCATACCCCAAAATTACCGGGTACTGATGGGAGAAAGATGTCGAAAAGCTATGGGAATATTATCAACATCGAGTCAACACCGGAAGAACTGAAAAATGCCATCATGCCCATGATCACCGATCCATCCAGAATGAGAAAAACAGATCCCGGCAACCCTGACATCTGTCCGGTATGGTCTTATCACAAAGCATTTGGAATTGGTGAAGAAGATAAAAAATGGGTTTATGAGGGGTGCACCAAAGCTCAAATCGGGTGCGTTCAATGTAAAAAGCTGTTGCTGAAAAACATGGAAAAAACATTAACACCTGTGTGGGAAAGACTGGTTGAGATTGATTCCAAAAAAGGTTATGTCGAAGATGTGATTCACAGTTCTAATAAGCGGGCACAACAAATCGCCATGAGTACGATGCACGAGGTCAGACAGGCTATGAACTTACTTTTTTGATTGGGGATGAACCCTTCAGAGATGAATGAACAGACTGAAAAGACTGTTGAACAGGAAGAATTAAATACTTCACAAGAACTGACTTTTAGCCTTCCGGAGTTTGAAGGGTCTCTGGATCTTCTTTTGTTTCTTGTCAAAAAAGAAGAAAAAGATATACGTGATATTCAGATTTCGAAAATAGCCGACGAGTTTGTTGATTATGTAAAGAAGATGCAGCGTTTGGATGTGAGTATTGCATCGGATTTCATGGTCATGGCATCTACCTTGATGGTTTTGAAGTCAAAGGCGTTGTTAACGGAAGACGAAGCGGCTCAGCAGGAAGTGAAAGAAGCAAAAGAAAAACTGGTTCAGCAGATAGAAGAATATGAACGGGTCAAAAACGTGGTAGCGCTTTTGGAAGAAAAACAAAAAAACGCCGATAAACTGTACAGAGTCAAAGTAAAAAGGGATGGGCAAATCAGAAAAAGAAATGTTGAGGAACTTCCCGACAAATTGTTTCTGGCTTTTAAATCGGCTTATGAGGAGTTAAAGTTAAGGGAAAAGATCTATAAGGTCTCAGGTGAACAATACTCTATCTCTGAAAGGATCAAGCTGCTAAAAGAACTCTTGACCCGAGAGAAGCGTGTATCTGTCAAAGACCTGTTTTCAACTGCAAGGGATAAGATTGATTTGATCGTTTCGTTTCTAGCCGTGCTGGAACTGGTAAAATTATCATTTGCTGATATTGATTTTATCGGAGATATCACTGTTGTTTTGTTATAGCAGTTTTGAAAACAGCTATGATCGTCATCTTGATTAGTAAAAGAAGCTTTCATTTCATAAAGCGTATCATTGTTATTTTTCTCAATTCATCGGTTTCCTTTCAGCAAGGTATTATTCAATGACCGTTCTGTTGTTAAAGGCCGATAGGTTTTATTCAATTGTTATGTTTGTGATATAATCAAATAAACATGGGAGGTGGTACCATGAAACTGTTAAAGCTGTATAAATACAGACAAGAGGCAAGAACTTTGATGGATCTTCTCAAGGAAAACGATATTTCTTATGAGGAGAGAAAACTCACGCCTACTGAAGTTTACGTTGATGCCGAAGACTTTGAAAAGGCTAAGGCTGTATTAGAGGAAAACAGACAGATCATTCAAGCCTCATCAGAAAAGTGGTTTGCGGTAACAACTGCCCCCGATGAAGTGACAGCAGAGATTATCAAGTCGTCCCTTGACAGTGAGGAAATTCCATGTGTATTAAAAGGATTGGCTGTACCTTACGGTGAACCGATTATCATGGGGCAAGGCGGAGTAGTTCCCATGGAGGTTCTGGTTCCCGAATCATGCTATGAAAGAGCCAAAGAAATCATCGAAAGCCATTTGGATGATGAAGCGGAATCAAATTATGAAGAGAGCGAGGAACATAAAGAAGACTGATCAAATATACCAAACGGGGGAGGAATAAAGATTGGCTGAACTAAAAAGAACACCTCTGTATGAAGAACACGTCAGATGCGGAGGAAAGTTGGTTGATTTTCACGGTTGGGAATTGCCCGTTCAGTATTCGGACGGCATTATCAAAGAAGCCAAAGCGGTTAGAGAAAGCATGGGAATCTTTGATGTTTCGCATATGGGCGAGATATTCCTGTTGGGAAAGGACGCCTTAAAGCTTGCTGAACACTTGGTGACAAACAACGTTTCGGTGTTGAAGTATGGCGAGATATGCTATACCCCCATGTGCTATGAAGATGGTGGAATAGTCGATGATTTATTGGTTTACAAGAAGACATCGGATGAGATTCTGATGGTTGTTAATGCATCCAACGTGGAGAAGGATTTTGAATGGATAAAATCACAGGCAGGGGCATTTGATGTAGAAGTATTGAACAAATCAGATCAATATGCCCAATTGGCCGTGCAGGGTCCTGACGTGGAAAGAAAACTTCAGGAATATTCCGGAGTCAGATTAGATCAGATCCCATTCTATACGTTCAAAGAAGGGAGATTCAACGGCATCGATTGTTTGATTTCAAGAACGGGGTATACCGGAGAAGATGGCTTTGAGTTCTACACTTCCACAGAAGCGGTCATCCCTTTATGGAGAAAATTCATTGAGATCGGTGCAAAACCTGCCGGATTAGGGGCCAGAGATTTACTGCGATTTGAAGCTTGTTATATGCTTTATGGAAATGAGATTACCCAAGATACAACCCCCATCGAGGCAGGTCTAAAATGGACGGTTGATTTATCAGTTGATTTCATTGGGAAAGATATCCTTCAGAAACAGGATGAAAAAGGTCCTGATAGGCGATTGAAAGCCTTTGAGATTGTTGAAAAAGGCGGTATTCCAAGAACCGGGAACAAGATTTTCAATGGTGAAAACGAAATAGGATTTGTCACAACAGGAAATAAATCCACCACGCTGAACAAAATCGTAGCATTGGGATATGTACCTGCTAAAGGCTATAAAATAGGTCAAGAGGTGGAAATCGAAATCAGGGAAAATAAGAAGTTAAAAGCAAAGGTTGTCAAAAAGCCATTTTATGTTGGCAGTGTCAATCCTGGCAAACAACAAAAAGATTAAAGCATTTCATCAATTTTCTGATAACGCTAAACGGAGGTAAGCACATGAAAAAGTACACCGAATCACATGAATGGATTGAAGTCACAGACTCAATAGCAACCGTTGGAATCAGCGAGCACGCTCAGGAACAACTTGGGGATATTGTATATGTGGACCTTCCTCAAAAGGGAAGTGCGCTTTCAAAAGGCGACACGTTGTGTTCCATCGAATCAGTCAAATCTGCCAATGATGTTTACACCCCTGTATCCGGAGAAGTTGTTGAAGTCAACAGTGCTTTAGAGGATGCACCTGAAACCATCAACGAATCCGCTGAAGGTGAAGGCTGGATATGCAAAATCAAGATTTCCGATGAATCCGAACTGGATCGTTTGATGGGTTTGGATGAATACAAAAAAATGGTAGAATCTGAATGATCATTTTTTCACCCCCTCCCAATCGGGAGGGGGTAATAAAAGACAGGGGTAAGCAATGATTATAACATTTACGTTAAATGGTAAAGCGTTTGAGATGGAAGTAGATCCCACAATGCGGGCACTTGATTTTTTAAGGGATGTTATGAAAATGAAAAGTGTAAAAGAAGGCTGTTCCGAAGGTGAATGCGGTGCCTGCACTATTATTCTCAACGGGGATGCTGTTTGTTCATGTCTTTTATATACAGGTGAATTGAACCATAAAGAAGTATTAACCTCGGAGGGATTGGGTACACCCGATAAGATGCACCCGATCCAGCAAGCGTTTGTTGAGGCCGGAGGCATCCAATGTGGTTTTTGCACGCCTGGATTTGTTTTATCCACAAAGGCATTGCTGGACAAAAATCCAAATCCCGATGAAGAAGAAATTAAGAAGGCTTTAGAAGGTAATTTATGCAGATGTACGGGCTATACAAAGATTATTGACTCGGTAAAACTTGCGATACAAAAAATCAGTCACCAGAACAGTTAATGAGGGGGATTTAGCAGATGTTGAAAAAGACACACACGTGTGGGGAGTTAACGGCAACACATCATGGCCAACAGGTCGTTCTTTCCGGTTGGGTTGATCACAGGCGAGATTTGGGCGGGATCATTTTTACAACGTTAAGAGATCGATACGGAACGACTCAAATCGTTTTTAATCCCGAAAAGCAGGAATTAATTGAACAGGCAAAAACCCTGAGTGGTGAAGATGTTATTTCGATCAAAGGTTTGGTCAGAGAACGTCCGGCCGACGCAATCAATAAAAAACAAAAAACCGGTGAAATTGAAGTAGATGTACTGGAGTTGGAAATCTTGTCAGCTGCTCATACTCCTCCAATCTACACGAACATTGAATCAGACACATCTGAAGAAATGCGCCTGAAATACCGGTATCTTGACCTGAGAACGAAAAGGATGCAAAAAAACATTATCATGCGTCACCAGATCGTTCAGTCCATTCGCTCGTTTTTTAATCAGGAGGGTTTTTTGGATATCGAAACCCCCGTCCTCACAAAAAGCACACCCGAAGGCGCCAGAGATTATCTGGTTCCTGCAAGGCTTAAACCCGGAAATTTTTATGCCCTGCCTCAATCACCTCAACTGTTCAAGCAGTTGTTGATGGTTTCGGGTTACGATAAATACTATCAAATAGTGAAATGTTTCAGAGATGAGGACCTTCGGGCTGACCGACAGCCAGAATTTACGCAGATCGACTATGAGATGTCTTTTGTCGACGAAGAAGATGTCATTGATTGTAGAGAAAGGATGCTGGCGAAAGTTTTCAAAGAGGCCCTTGATGTGAATATTGCCCTGCCGTTGCCCAGAATGTCATACGATGAGGCTATGAATCGATACGGAAGCGACAAACCCGACACGCGATTTGGTATGGAACTGATTGATATCACAGATTGCTTCCAGGGAACAGCTTTTCAAGTCATCGTAGACATCCTTGAAGCGGGCGGCGTGGTTAAAGCCATCAAAGCTCAGGGTGTTGCTACAAAATACAGCCGAAAGATGTTGAAGGAACTGGAAGATCATGCCAAACTGTATGGTGCCAAAGGATTGATGAACATCAAGTTGACTCAAGGAGAAATAAAAGCTTCTTTTGCGAAGGCTGTTGAACCGATTGTTCTTGAAAAGATCCAACAACAACTAAACCTTGAAGACGAGGATTTCGTTTTGATTTGCGCAGGCGACATTAAAACCATCAACATCGCATTAGGTGCACTAAGGCTTGAAATAGCCAAAAGGGAGCATCTGCTCGATCCCAAAGACTATCATCTTCTTTGGGTCACCCGATTCCCCATGTTTGAATACTCCCAGGAAGAAGATCGTTATGTTGCCCAGCATCATCCTTTTACGATGCCTGTCAAAGAAGATTTGGAGCAATACGGAGATAATGACCCTTCAAAAATAAAGGCATATGCTTACGATGTCGTGCTTAACGGCTGGGAATTAGGCGGCGGCAGCATCAGAATCCATGTTCCCGAAATTCAGCAACAGGTGTTTGATCTGCTAAAGATCGATAGAGAGTCCCAAAAAGAGAAATTCGGCTTTCTTCTTGAGGCCTTCAAATACGGTGTTCCGCCTCATGGAGGCTGTGCCCTCGGATTGGATCGTATGGTTTCTTTGATGCTGGGCGAAGACAACATCAGAGATGTGATAGCCTTTCCAAAGACTACAAGCGGAACATGCCTTATGACATCTGCCCCTTCACCGGTTGATGAGGAACAGCTCATTAAATTGGGTATCCAAGTGAAGAAGAACGAAAAGAATTCGTAAAATACTTAAGGAGGATGACTTTATGAATGATCTGAAATTCGAGTCTCAAAAATCCGGAAGTGGTAATATCATCGTTAAGATTAGCGGGGACATAGATGCATATCATTCTCCAAAGATGAAAGAGGAGATGGAGGGGTATATTAAGGGAGAATACAAAAATATTATTCTTGATTTCCAGGAAGTTCCCTATATAGACAGTGCCGGTCTTGGCACATTGGTATCCATACTTCGGGAAGTTCGAAATTATCAAAAAGAGTTAAAGATTGTCGGGTTAAGAAAGAATATCAGAAGGATATTTGAAATGACCCGCTTGGACAATATTTTCAACATTTTCGATACGGTTGAAGAAGCTGAAAAATGACAAGAGGCTTTGCGGTTGCGATAGACGGACCAGCAGGATCCGGAAAAAGTTCTGTGTCCAAGGCTTTGTGCGAGAGATTCGGGTTTATACATTTTGACAGCGGTGCCTGTTATCGTGCTGTTGCTTATTATTTTTGGAATAAAGGAACGATGGATACGCAAGTGATTGAAGGCACCGACCTTTCTTCAGTGATTAAACTGGAATATAATGGTGGTTTTCTTTTATTGAACGGGAAAAAGCTTGGGGATGAGATTCGGACTCCCGAAATAAGCTCGTTTACATCTGATATTTCAACAAAGTGGAATGTAAGGCGTTTTGTGACAGAAAGTATCAGGAACATGATTCAAGGACATCATGTTATCATGGATGGAAGAGATATTGGAAGCGTTGTATTGCCGGATGCAGATCTTAAAATATATCTGACCGCCAGTGCGAGGGAAAGGGCAAAGAGACGGTTAAAGGAATGGCAAAAAAACGGTGAGCAAATTGAATTCGAAGAGGTCGTGAAGGAAATTGAGCGCAGAGATTTACAGGATACCAGTAGACAGCTTGCCCCTCTAAAACCCGCAGCAGATGCTATTATGATGGACACAACTTCGTTATCTTTCCATGAAGTGGTCAATGAAATATCCCTGTTGATCGAACAGAAAAAAGGTGATTCAAGTTATTATCAAAAGAGCTGAGCATATTGGTTTTTGTTCCGGTGTGGACCGTGCGATAACCATGGCTTTGAAAGTTTTACTGAAAAAGGGAACCTTGTATGTAACAGGTGACTTGGTTCATAATGCCTTAGTCATGGATGAATTAAGTGCTAAAGGGCTTAAGATCATCGATCAGAAAAGATTACCGGAGAATACCACCGTGATGATTCAAGCTCACGGAGCGCCACCGGATATGGTCAGACAACTGATTAAAAACGGAAATGAAATCATAGATGGTACCTGTCCGATTGTTAAAAAGAGCTTTGATATTTGTCAAAAGTGTTCACGATCCGGGCACCAGTTGATTGTGTTTGGCCGTTCGCAGCATCCAGAAATGATGGCTTTAAAAGGGATCGTTGAAGATGCATTGATTATTGATAGTCTCAATGATTTGGATCAGCTGTTTCAAAAAAAGGATGGAAAAGTACAGGAACATCCGATATCAAAAGGGTTAAATTTGGCTTTATGTGCCCAAACGACAAAACCACTTGAGCAGTTTAGTGAATTAGCTGCTTATTTAAGTTCTCAAATCAGACAGTTTCAACACTTAATAGTGTATAATACAATTTGTGACGCCACCACCCTCAGGGAAAAAGAGATTGAGCAACTTGCATCCGATAACGATTGTGTTATAGTAGTTGGGGGTGTGAAGAGTTCCAATACCCGAAAATTATACGATATTGCAAAAAGGTGTAACAAAAATGCGCATTTGATCCATTCAACAGAGGATCTTGATGGCATTAAAGCAAGCATATTTCAATCCGATACCTGTGTGATCGCCAGTGGAACTTCTACGCCGATGAAACAGGTTGAAGCGGTTGAAAATTATATAACAAGCGAAATGTAGGAGGTTGACAAAGATGGTCGACGGTAAAGACGGTCAGGAAATCACAAACATGGAAGAGGTCATGGAAGAACTTGAAAGGAGTGATACGTTTCTTGCCGATCCTAAAAAGGGATCGTTGGTATCAGTACAGGTATGGGAGGTTCATGACAATGAACTCCTCGTTAAAAGTGGCGGTAAGAGCGAAGGGATGATTTCAAAGGATGATCTTGTAAAAGACATTTCCGAATATCAGCCTGGCGATCAATTAGACGGAATAATTACTTACATAAACGAGGAAGACGGACACATTAAAATTTCCGAGAAGAAACGTGTTTTAAAGGAAATCCTAAACAATCTCAAAGATTATCATGCTCAGGGAACACCTGTAAAAGGTAAGATTATAGCCAAGAACAAAGGCGGTTATGTTGTCAAATTGTTTGGCGTTCTTCAGGCATTTCTCCCCACCAGCCATTCGATGCTAGAGAAAAATGCGGATGCCGAGGGAATGGAAATGGAATTTGAAATCATCGATCTCAGATATAGAAGAAAAGGAAGTCCCAACATCGTCCTTTCCAGAAAAAATATTCAGCAAAAGGTTATTGACAAATTTATGGGAACCGTTTCTGAAGGCAAGGTTGTTGAAGGCAAAGTAGAAGGCATCGAAAAGTTCGGGGTATTTGTTGACCTCGGTCCGATCACTGGGTTAATACCCAGATCAGAACTGACCTATGATAGAGAACTCGAACCAAAAGATGTCGTTGATATTGGAGACCCTGTCAATGTACTGGTTCTCAGAATCGACAAAAAGTCCAATAAAGTCACTTTAAGCAGGAAGCGTTTGCAACCGGATCCATGGACTGGCATTGAAGCCAAACACCCGCTGGGTTCCAAAGTTAAAGGGGAAGTCATCAGAATACTGCCCTTTGGTTTTGTCGTTAAGATCGAACCGGGACTTGAAGGTCTTGTCCATACATCAGAAATATTCTGGACCAACAGAAGAATGGATATTCGAGCCGTTGTTCAGGAAGGCGAGCAGGTTGAAGTTGAAGTGATAGGAATCGATAAAGAAAAGAGAAAGCTGTCTTTGAGTTTGAAAAAGGTAAAGGGAAATCCCTGGGAAGATGTTGAAAAGCGATTCCCTGTAGGCAAAATCCTTGACGCTAAAGTTGTTAAGATTCTGCCAAGTGGTTTGATTGCTGAACTCGAAGAAGGTATATCCGGATTTGTTCATGTTACCGAAATGTCATGGAATTTCCTTGACAATATCGAAGACGCCTATAGCATCGGAGATGATGTAAAGGTATCCGTAATGGAAGTCCTTCCGGACGAACAGAGAATCCGACTGAGTATTAGAAATATCACTCAAGATCCATGGAAAAGAGCCAGCGAGGAATTGAACAAGGGTGACGAGGTTAAAGGGAAGGTCGTCAGAATGACCAATACTGGAGCAACGGTCATGCTTGATGATTACAACATCGAGGCTTTCCTCCCGGTCAGCCAGATTTCTGTCCAACGTGTTGAAAAACCTGAGGATGTTTTGAAGGTATCAGATGAAGTGGATGCGAAGGTTGTCCGAACGGTTTATGAACCGGAAAAGGAAAGAAGAAATATGGTCATTTCCATTAAGCAAAAGGAAGTGGATGAGGAAAAAAACGATTATCAACAATACATGGACAAAGATGAGTCCACGGTGACCATGCATGAACTGATGAAGGAAAAGGGGAAAGAGTGAGCGAGAGATTACCAGTCGTTCATATATTGGGTAAACCCAATGTTGGAAAATCAACACTTTTCAACCGTTTGATCAGAAAAAAAAAGGCAATCGTTGATGATACTCCCGGTGTAACACGGGATGCCGTTAAGGGCGAGGTCCGGTTTGACAATCGGGCCTTTTCTCTTGTAGACACTTGCGGTCTATTTGGCGATCCCGAAGGGATCATTGAAGAAAAGATGTGGGATATAGCAACACGAGATGCCCACAAGGCAGATTTGGTCTTGTTTGTGGTGGACGGGGTAAATCCACCAACCAATGAAGATTATAAGGTGGTTGATTTCCTCCGATCCAAGGGGATTAGTCCTTTGTTGGTTGCCAATAAAGCGGAAAGCACAAAAAAATATGAGGCAAATCTTGCTGATTTATACGAATTGGGCATGGGAGATCCTTTCCCCGTTTCTGCCGAGCACGGCTATGGCGTATTGGATTTGGTTGAAGAAATTCTAGAACATCTTGCTGTTGTATTTGAAAAACTAGAAGGTGAAGAGCTCCCGGAAGGTATTGCCGATGCGGATATCTTAAAGATCGCCATAGTGGGTAAACCCAATGTGGGCAAATCATCTCTGTTCAACCAGATACTAAAAGAAGAAAGAAGTATGGTTACCGAGATAGCTGGTACAACAAGAGATACCATTGATGCGGATATCGAGCTATTTTCAAAAAAATACAGATTGATTGATACGGCCGGAATTAGAAGGAAAAATCGTGTGAAGTATTACACGATTGAAAGTTACAGTATCTTAAGGGCAAAAGATGCCATCGATAGAGCCGATGTTTGTGTGATCATGCTGGATGTAAACGAAGGGATCAGCGATCAGGATAAAAAGATTGCCGGTTTTGTTGAAAATGCCGGTAAAGCCAGCGTGATTGTGTTCAACAAATGCGATATGCTTAGTGAATCTCAAAAGGAAAAGCAATATCCCGAAATGCTCGAAAATGCTCAAATGGATTTTTACTTTATTCCCTATGCCAAAGTGTTGTTTATTTCCGCTTTGACGGGGATGGGTTTGAGAAAACTTTTTGAAGCCGTTGATGAGGCATATCACTCCTTTTGCAGCGAATTTTCTACCGGTCTCATTAATTCAGCGTTGGAAAGAATAAACATCTTAGTACCCGCACCTTCCCCAAAGGGGAAACGGATTCGATTGTTTTATGCTAATCAGGTTTCAGTCAAACCACCGGTTATTCAAATCTTTTGTAATTATCCGGAACTCGTTCCAGAGAACTATAAGAAGGCAGTAAAGAAGAACCTGAGAAAATTTCTTGGACCTTTACCGGGTAGTCCGCTGTTCACAAAATTCGTAAGCCGGAGGAAAAAAGCGTGAATATCTTTTACGTGATTTTGTTATATATATGTGGATCAATTCCCTTCAGTTATCTGTTGCCTTTTTATACAAAGGGAATTGATATCAGAAAAGTAGGATCGGGGAATATTGGCGCAACAAACGTCATGAGAGGTGCCGGGAAAAGACTCGGCATCGTTTGTTTGATCCTTGATTCACTCAAGGCTTATATTCCTTTAATGTTATTGAGATATGTTTTCATCCCAAATGATCCTCATATGAGCATTTGGTTTGCCATTGCCGCCATGGCCTCGGTGATTGGCCATGATTATTCGATTTTCATGAAGTTTGCCGGCGGCAAAGGCGTTTCATCAAGTATGGGTGTCTTTTTTGCCGTCAATCCCGTTTCCGGCATTGTTTTCTTTACACTTGGAATTACTATCGCCTTTACAACTCGCATTATGTCCCTGGCATCCATCGTTGCCATGTCCGTCACAACCGTTTGCATCTTTTTTTTGGAAAAGGACCCTGCTTTCTGGATATTGTATATTGCCATGACCCTTTTTTCTATCTACAGACATAAAGGTAATCTCAAACGTTTGGCAAAGGGCAACGAAAACAAATTCATGTGAGGCTGACCAGTGAAAACAGCAGAAAACGACTGGAACGATTTTGTCAACAATCCGGATACAACGGTCACTATTTCCTCGGCACGTGGAAAGCCGCTCCCCCTTGGGGCAACGGTTATCGGAACGGGAACCAATTTTTCCCTTTTCTCCCGTAACGCCGTGGGTGTCACACTGGAGATATATCAAAACTATTACGATGAAAAGCCCTCTCACGTTTTTCAATTAGATTCAAGAAGAAATAAAACGGGGGATGTCTGGCATATCTTTTTAGAGGGAATCAGCTGCGGCCAATTCTATGGGTATCGTGTTCATGGTCCTTATGATCCCACAAGCGGCATGCGTTTCAATCCCAATAAACTCCTTACTGATCCATATGCCCAGGCTATTTCCGGCTCTTATAACTGGGATCAGGAATTTGCATACGGCTATGACAAAAATTCTCCTCTGAAAGACTTGTCTTTTTCGGAAATAGATTCTTCAAGAAGCCTCGCCAAAAGCATCGTTGTCTGTGATCGGAATTTTGATTGGGGAGAAGATCAGCCACTGAGGGTTCCCATGAATGACACCATTATTTATGAGATGCATGTTCGATTCTTTACCCGGTCGGATACCTCCGGTTGTGAATTGCCCGGAACCTTTCATGGAATAACGGAAAAGATTCACCATCTAAAAGAATTGGGTATTACAACTGTTGAATTGATGCCCATTTTCGAGTTTAACGCAAACTCTAATATCAATATCAATCCTAAAAATGGGCAGAAACTGATTAACGCCTGGGGCTATGATCCTTTGGCATTTTTTGCGGTAGAGGGATCTTATACCCATTCCATAGGCATAGGCGATCAGGTTTTTCGGTTTAAAGAGTTTGTTAAGAAGATGCACACAGAGGGATTGGAAGTCATTATCGATGTGGTATATAATCACACTGGGGAAGGGGCCCAAGAAGGGCCTACACTTTCATTCAGGGGCATTGATAACGCCGTTTACTATCTCTTAAACCCTGAAAACCCACGTTTCTACATGAATTACTCCGGTTGCGGCAATACATTAAACTGCAACAAAACAGTTGTCAAACAGATGATCATTGACAGCCTGAGATATTGGGTAACTCAGATGCACATCGACGGATTTCGATTTGACCTGGCAGCCATATTAGGAAGATCGACCAGCGGAGAATGGATTGGAGACTTTTCATTGCTAAAAGAAATCGCCGATGATCCCATCTTGGCCCGGTCAAAATTGATCGCTGAAGGGTGGGATGCTGCAGGAGGTTATTATGTGGGTGAATTTCCAAAAGGCTGGGCAGAATGGAACGGGAAATTTCGTGATGTGGTTCGTCAGTTTATACGCGGGGACAAAGGGCAAGTACCGGAATTGGCAACACGCATTGCTGGCAGTTCGGATTTGTACAATAAACCGGGGAGGAAGCCTTTTGATGGGATCAACTTTATCACTGCCCATGATGGTTTCACTCTTTGGGACTTAGTCTCTTATGAGAGAAAGCACAATGAAGAAAACGGCGAAGACAACAGGGATGGCACCAATGAAAATTTTAGCTCAAATAATGGTCATGAAGGACCAACTGATGATGCTCATATCTTAACCATTAGGAAAAGACAGGTGAAAAATTTTATCACTACCTTGATGATCTCCCAAGGAATTCCGATGATTCTCATGGGGGATGAGGTATGCCGTACGCAAGGGGGAAACAACAACGCCTATTGTCATGATAATGACATCACCTGGTTGGATTGGTCGTTGAAGGAAAAAAATGAAGATATCTTCTCCTTTTTCAAATCGATGATCACTTTTAGAAAAGCGCATAATTGTTTGAGAAGAGAACATTTTTTTACGGGCAAAAGAACCAAAAAGGGTGTAAGGGATATCACCTGGCACGGAACCGAGCTTTTTTATCCTGATTGGTCTTATGAATCACATACATTGGCCTTTGTGATCAGCGGAACGGATTTGGACTCGTTTAGTGTGAAGGACACAGATGTTTATGTGGCAATGAATTTTTATAGTACACCACTGACATTCAAATTGCCTAAGCCGCCCAATGGGAAATGGTACCGTGTGGTGGACACCTATGAAAATCACCCGGATGATTTTGTTGAACAAGGGGTAGAAATATTTGACCAGGAGTATTTGGTGAGAGAACAAAGCATTATCGTACTGATCAATCAGTAAATGTTATGAAAAGAATTTTAATCATTTTTTTGTTCGTTCTCATAATGGAATCGTTTGGGTTATCCATTGAAATCCATTTTGAGAGGACTACTCCTCTTTATCTTCGTAATTTTCTTCAACCACAAATCGAACAGATATCAACAGAATTATCCGCTTTATGGGGGATTCAGCTCGATTATCCTTTGTATATCACCATTGAACGTAAAAGGCAATTAGGTGCTAGCGGGGAAGCCTCCTTTGATGGAAATCAGTTTGATTTGTTTATGACACCTGCCACCGATGTTATTCCTTCGCTTTTAAGGCATGAAATGATGCATGTATACACCTTTCAATGGTTTTATAACCATGATTTATACAATGCCCCCCTATGGTTTGTCGAAGGGCTTGCCGTTTGGTATGAAAAACACAAAGGAGTCAATATTCGTGATGTGAATCCCGTTTCACTGATCAAAGAGATTGATGTCTTGAACGTTGACACCTACCCGACCGGAGATGCTTTTGCACGTTACTATTCCTTTCTGTCTGATTTTTTCTTTTACCTGGATGCTCAAATAGATATCGGGAAATCTTTTGAATCTATTTTGGCAAGATTAGAAAAAACAGGC
>Ga0116164_10002019_pt1 | contig 14795 bp, 15 predicted proteins | sample AD_UKC109_MetaG_FD_89888 | JGI IMG/M metagenome (GOLD analysis project Ga0116164, IMG submission 89888) | Active sludge microbial communities of municipal wastewater-treating anaerobic digesters from Hong Kong - AD_UKC109_MetaG | ecosystem: Engineered > Bioreactor > Anaerobic > Digestate... | reverse complement strand
GGCTCGTGCCGGACACCAGCAGATCCTCAAATCCCGGCACGTACTGCGAGGCCACCAGCTTGCCCCGCACCACGACGTCGTCGATCGCCCAGACCTCGGCGGGAGAATTGTTTGTGACAGTGATTTTCAAGGCCAGCGTCGCGGCCGAATCCGGTATCGTGATGCGGGCGACGGAATAGTTGTTGTCGTCGGGACCGCCGGTCTGCGGCGCCGCCACGCTCACGGGCGTGCCCGCCGCGGTTTCCACGATCCCGGTGGCATCGAAGCCCCACCGGGCGTTGCCGGATCCCGCCGCGCCGGAAATCGTGATGTCCGGCTCGACACCGTATGCGGCGCCGTCCAGCGCCACGTAGATCTTGACCTGATCCCCGCTTTCCGCCCCGTTGTACTGGTTGCTGGATATGCTGGCAATGCGCACTTCCACGGTGCGCGAGGAATAGCCTTCAATGATGGACTGGGCCAGAATCAGCTCGGCCTGGCCCCGGACGCGCTGCCAGGAATACGCGCCGGCAAGGTGCGCTCGGCTTGCATCCGCAAGCCTGGGCGCCGGACCGGTTGTCGGCTGGTCTGGCTGCAAAGCCTGATGGACTACGTGGCCGCCCACGTCGAGAAGGGGGCGTAGACCATGAGCAAGATCAACAGAAGGGCCGCGACACCTGGGGAAAAGGGCGCGGCCAGCAAGATCAACGCGAATGAACATACCACGGGATCGGAACGGATCGCAAGAGCATCGAAGCGATACGGCGACCGATTCGGTGCCAACGTCGGATTCCTCATTTATGCCGCGCTCGTCCTTTGCGGTCTGGAAGGGAGAATGTCGTGAAAACTCCTCATCCTGCCCGAGAAGACGGTTTCGGCGACTCCAGAACGATTCCGACACCCTGCCCCTCTTCCAAGCCTACCCCCCAGGCCCAGAACGATTCTGGCGCCGAGAAACCGGCCTTAAAGCCGCTTAGGAAGGCAAACCAGCGGGAAAAGAGACCTGCCAGGGTCACGCATACGGTCCGAACCAGCAAAAACGGCACTCGGGAACTCCACTACGGCCGGGAACTCGCCATCCGAATGAAATGCACAGAGTGTTTCGGGTGGGAAACGGATCCTGCCGAATGCACCGCTCCGCTGTGTCCGCTATTCCCGTTTCGCGGGCTTACCAGAAAGTCGAGGTAGAGCCATGAGTAACAAGGTTCAATTCTCGATCTTCCGAAACGCCAAGAGCATCATGGCGAAACGACTGTCCCTTGCGCCTGACGGTTCTTTGATCAAGGTGTCCGCCGCCAACATGACGGAGGGCACCGCCGAAACCGTGACCGATACGCTGGCGGACCTCGCCAAGTTGCTTCCGGTCTTGGACCAACAGGAGGCCCTGGGACTTGGAATCTGCGACCGCGCCCCCGTCCAGATCGTGACGGCGGCTGCGCTGGCGAAACACCCCGAGGCAGTCGCCCGGACGCAGGAGCATTTCCATTTTCCTGCCGGTCCTGCGCTGCTGTTCTTCGACAGCGATACGGCGGCGGGCCAAGACGAACTCGTCGAGGCCATCACCCAGGTGCTGCCGTCGTTCGCCAAGGCGGAAAAGCTCGTCGTGTTCTCCACCTCGGCAGGCGTTCATCGCGCAGGCGAGGACAAGCCCGTCGCGCGGTCTAAAGGGCTGCACCTCTACACCACGGTGCTAGACGGTTCCGACATTCCGCGATTCGGCAAAGCCCTATGCCAGCGCCTTTGGCTGGCCGGGTTCGGCCATGTGGAAATCAGTAAGGCCGGTTGCCTGCTGATCCGCCAGATCATCGATGCGGCGACCTTCGCGCCGGAGCGCATAATTTTCGAGAGCGCCCCTGTCCTCGGCGAAGGGCTGGAACGTCGTCCGCCCGCACCGGTCTATGTGGCTGGCTGCCCGCTGGACACGTCTTTATGCCGCGACCTTACGCCGGGGGAGGAACAGGAATACGACCGGCTGGTGGCCGAAGCAAAGGTCGAGATGGCGCCCGAAGCGCAGCCAATTCGCGACGCGTGGTTGCTTGCCCGAGGAAAGGCAATCGCCAAGGCCCGGAACATTCCATATTCCGAGGCCCGAAGCATCGCCATCAAGGCCGCCGAAGGCATGGAGCTAGAGGGTGACTTCGTTCTCCAATTCCAAGAATTCGCCATTCGTGGCACCTTCTGCGATCTGGCAATAAAAATGGACGGGAAGGTGGAATTCCTTATCGAAGCAAAAGCCATCGGACTAGAGTTGAAGGACAATCACCTCCGCTAAGCAATTGACTACGGGGCGAACAATGGGGTTTCGTGGATCGTACTAACAAACGGCATCGTTTGGAAGGCGTATAAAATTCGGTTTGAGAAGCCAATAAACTACGATCTGGTTTGCGAATTCAACTTTGCCGATATGAATCCGAGGGATGAGGAGCAGTTGGAAAAACTTTTTATCATGTGCAATGAGGGGTTGTCGAAGGATGCGCGGGAAGAATATCTCGAGAAGGTCCAGGTTGTTAATCGGTTTATGATTGGAGGGATAATTCTTGGCGACGAGGTTGTGAATGTAATCCGCCGAGAACTGCGAAAAGTATCCGATGGAATCCTCGTTACCCCCGAAGAAATCCAAAAGGTTCTAACCACCGAGGTCTTGAAGAGAGATGTCCTTGAAGGCGAGGATGCATCCAAAGCACAAGCCCGCATTCGGCGCTTTTATAACAAGACGGCGAAGAAAACGAAAGACGAGCAATCAACGCCTGCCCCGTCCGACACGCGAAAGACTAAAGAAGATGTTTCTGTTTCAGATAGGCTCTCGGCGCCAGTTGAAGAAAAGAAAGTGGCTGATTAGCGGAACGCATATTTCATCCGCCTGTTCCCTAACTGGGGCGCTTCGCCATTGTTCGATCCTGCAAGCTATTTAGCGTATGGGCACGCTTACTACGACTTTCCATGGACGACCATCTCCAAATTGCCGATCTTGATGCGGTTCCCATCGTGAAGCTCGCGTATTTTCCCGGTGACACCATCTGTATAGTAGATTTTTCCCTCAATCAGCTGCACGGTCACATATCGCGCCGGAAGTTTATGAACATAAACATTATCGTCACCGCCCCCAATGGATATAGGCCGCGGGCCTAGCGATATGAAGGTGATTTCCTTTGGTCCCCAGATCACTTCCAGGGATGCTTCCCTGCACAAGGCTTCGACAATAACCATCGCCAGCCCTAAGGCAGCGCCTAGGATCCCGATTCCCAAGGCCCTACCGATCACCTCAGTAAATAGGGCCGACATGACAATGAATCCCATTCCGCCTATCGTGCCACCAATCATACCGGCAAGCGCTGCACGGCCGGCACCAAGATTAGGGATCGCACGGGAAAGCCGCCATCCCAATATAGCCCCAGCCAATCCCCAGCATCCTGACTGAAAGAAAAAGCGGCCGAAGCCGGTAAACTGGTGAGCCATAAAAACCGCCTGGGCGATTCCCGCAGCAATGGCTCCGGCCAATAGACCAGAGACAAAGGCATCCCACATTTTCTTGCCAGAAGGCCGCTTGTGCCCAGCATAAACTTCAAGGGCCCATGTCAGTCCGAGCAAGATTCCCGATGCAAATACTGCCCCCCATATAGACGTCCCCCCCACAAGCCTAATTACAGACCCGCCGACATTCTGGAACGAGGTCTGTTCTGCAACTAATGCCCCGAAGACGCCTCCGGAAAAGCCCATCCCCCCAAACAAAACATGCTTATGATTCCGTAATGAAAACATCATTGAACTCCGTTTATCACAGGTCGACAGGCACAGTGCCCATGGTTATCCGAGTCATCGCTTATGGCTTTGCCAGGCTTTTTTGCATACGCACACAATTGGCCAGATATGTCATCAGAAGAATGATGCTTAACATGGCACTACCAAAGCCGACCAGGCTCCATCCAAAAGTGTTGTAAACGGCATGGAATAGCGCTGGTATTCCGATTGCAACGATCCACAGTCCATACTGCCTTCTCGGATAGAGTGCCGCAAACGAGATGAAATATCCAGCAATGCCAGTCCATATGGCATGCAGAAACGGAAGGGATGTCAGGCGAAGCATGTTCAGGAAGTAGGCCGCATCAATCTCCATGGCTCGGTTGATGTTTCGCTGGTAATCTACTCCTTCATAGATGCCGAAGCCCAACCCCGACATCATGCCGTAGAACACTACGCTTTGGGGAATCATGAGTTTTCCGGGCCGTTTCACTAACCAGAACAGGATGGCCGCCTTGCAAATTTCCTCATTGATCCCCACACCCAGAAACATCCCGACGAATCTAGGGAAAACGTCTCCGCTCTTGGCCATCTGGTACAGGATTGTCCAAGGGGGAGCGGCCTGAATAATCAGAAGTCCGGCAACAGAGACGATGCCGGTGAAGAAAAAGCACAATGCACAGATTTTGTTTTCGATCTGTGGCGTCCGGAATAGGTAATAGAAAAACAGGGACCATAGCCCTGAAAAATATAGGGCAATTAGCCAATAACCGGCCCATTTCCCCGGCGCCAGCGCCAGCGCCAACATGGGAGCCAACCCAACCCCGGCAAGATAGAGAAGCCTGCGATCCTTGAACCAGTTCATGCTTTTGATTTCTTGCCACGGAAAAAGCAATTCAAGATTTAGAGACTTGAAGTCTTTCCATATCCGCACCCACCGTCCTGCGCCTGGGGGGAAAAGAGAAGCGCCTGCGTCTTTCAGCACTTGAGACAATGGCCGCAAAGAAGCGGATGAATTCGCAGCATCGCGGGCCAGGTCGTGAGGAAAGAGAACGCCTTGCGAAAGATACTGCTGGATAATCGATAATGGGTATGGGCCATAAGTCTGTCCACCCCGACTGATTGTAATATGTGTCGTCATTTCATGATCTAATACATCAGAACATCGTCAGCCTGTCGAACAGCCATAGACATGAGGCCAAGGCGAGGTCTAAGGTTTATCTAGAAGAGCGTAAGCATTATAAATGCGATGCAGCGCTTACCGCCTGCTGGATAATATAAATTATGGAGTTAAGAGCCCGATCCGCGAACGCACATCTCTGAAGCTTGGGTCTTCCGCGTATACTATCTCATAGTCTTTTTTTGCCTTGGCCTTCTGATTCAATTGTTCGAATAGGCGTGCTCGAAGGTATCGAATCTGGCGCAGCAGGGAGTCGGGTCGGTCGGTTTTCTTTCGGAGAAGAAGCGACAACTGTTGGATGGCCGCATCCGCAAGCTGCATTCGATACATAGCGGCACCACGCAGATATAGAATATTGGTATCGATTGGGGTGAAATTCTCAACGGTACTGGTCAACTGAACAATGTCTTCAAACTCCGCCTTGCTGGCGGTTGGACTAGTGACTACGAGTTCACACAGCGAAAGACAAACGACCGCATCGCTTGGATTGCTTCCCCAGAGTGCAGTCACTTCCCGGATGGCTTCCGCAAATTTTCCCTGCTTCTGGTATGCCTCGGCCATGGAAAGAGCAAGCCCTCGCCGATCAATATCAATGGGGGAATCTATGTAATCGGTGATCTGCAAGCTTAACTGAAAACCCTTGATGTATTTGTGGATTGAATTGCCGAGATCGCCCAACGCCCCACGGCACCTTATAAATGCAGCCTCAGCCTCTTGAAATAAGCCTTTTCCCAAAGAAAGGAATCCATACATGAATACGGAATCCACAAGACTTGCGTTCCCCCTGAATGTAGAGAGCGCTTCGTCCGTATTGCCTGAAAGGTAATGCTTCAATCCTGAAACCAAATCTCTTTCCGAAGGCGGCGTGGCGATGTTGCGGAAAAAGCCAAGGTCTAGAGAGGATGGCGGAGCCACATTGGAAGGAGCTGGCGACGAGCAACCCGGCTTCTTGCCCCACCCCGAACTCGTTGTGTAGTAAAGCCCCGTACCAGGAACTCCAAATGTCTTCCTTGTGCCACGAGGACCGACCGTATATTTAAGGCCACGAGGACCAAACGAGAAGGACGGCCCAGACTTGCTCATATTTAGCGTCAAGCCCGGCGCGATCTTAATTCGTTTGAATAATCTTAACCCCATTGGTTCACCGCGCCGGTGATGCTTTCTGTTGCCGCCTGCATGTTTTTGAGACTATTGGCTGCCTACTTGCCTGCCGCGAACCCAGAAATTCGCGAGATAGAACGCGCCAGGACAGCAGGCAGCCCATGAGTTTAGAAATACTTTAAGATACCGTGCCCTTGCCGTTGCAGACGCCGCACTTCTTCTTGCCTGAGCCGCCGCACAACTTGCACTCGCGCCAGTCAGTGGAGATAAATCCACCGTGATCTTTTTTCCCCTTGCCCTTACAGTCCGGGCAGGGGACCGATCCCTTCCCCTTGCATTCTTTGCATGTCGCCATATTCCGATTTCCTTTTCTTCCGGTTATCTTGGCCGCCTTGCTTCTAGATGTTTGTCCCTAGAAGCAAGGCGCAACGCCTGGCAATGTTACAGAGTTAACTTACCCGATACCGACTTGGCTTTCTTGCGGATGTTTGCCACCAGGGCCTTTTCCACCGCATCCACCTTGCCATCGCCCTGAATCTTGGACATCAGGTATTTGGCTTCGGCATCGTCCACGACTCCGGGGGACTTGTCGTCCTCCAAAACGTACTTTGTGATTGCCTCGACGAACAGATTCTTCCACGCGGGGGCGTTGTTCTTTCCGCTAACGGCATCGTTGAGGGCGAATAGGAAGTCTGCCTCGGAACGGCTGACGCCCGCGCCATCCCCGCTGCCGCCGCCATAGATAACCGTCTTGATCATCTTGACTTCGTCGGCATCGATGACCCCATCCTCCAGAATCGCGTCTTTCAGCGATGCCAGAACGAATTTCTGGAACTTCGGGGGAGTTCCCTTGGCTTTCGCCGTGATGTTGACGAGCAGCGCCAGTTCGAGTTCGTCAACTTGTTTGTCGCCTTTGATCTTGGCAATCAAATAGGCGGCTTCTTTGTCGTCAACCACTCCCGGAGAAACCTCGTCGCAGAGGACATAATCAGTCAGCGCCTCAACAAATAGCTTCTTCCATCCCGGCGCATTCTTATGCCCACTCACCGCGTCATTGACGGCAAAAAGGAAATCGGCCTCTTCGCGGTCAATCACGCCATCCGCGTATAGGCGCTTGCGCATTCCCGCGACTTCTGCCGCATCAACAACGCCATCTGCCACGATGTCCTTTACGAGTTTATTCAATGGTGTATTCATGTAATCCGTCATTTTCATCTCCTGGGTTTGGTTTTATTGGCTTTATTTACACTGTGTAGGCTTCAGGATTTTATAGGAACATCAGGCGACCCGGCCCCAGCTGCTGGTGCGAATAGTTGTTGAAGGACGATTAAAACTGAAACTCCTTTTTATAGGACTCAGGCATAAGCCCCTTCCGACTTCTGACAATTGCAGCCGTCTTCCCAGTCGCGCCCCAACTCCATGTGAATTGATCGCCAACTTTTACGCTCCGCCAATCAGTCAAAATTGTTTTCCCATAATTGAAATCAAGGCGGCCGGGTTTCACGACATCAAAAGAATATTTAAGTTGTTTAGGCTTATCTGTCGGGGCGATGGACACATTGTCCAGCGAGGCATAATCCAAGACGGTGCGCTTATATATGGCCCCCAAAAGAATGCAAAGCGCCAGAAAAGACATAATAAACATCACCCGGTATCGCTTCTTGGCCTGGGTAGTTGTCTCTAGTTTTTTCTGTAGGGCGTCGATCGATAGATTAAGTTGTGCAGAAGTATCCATTATCCATCTCCTAAAAACGCGGCACGAGCAAGGAAACCGCCAGCCCCCTTAAAAGATAGAGCGCAAAGAACAGAATCATCGGGCTCAAGTCAATCGCAACGCCAGGCTTAAATGTCACTGGTTTGATTTTCTTTGAAATCAATTCCAATATCGGCAAATAAAATCGACCTAGCCACACGCGGAACACATTCCCCTGGGGGATATTCGTCCAGGAAAGCACCACATAGATGATCAGTCCCAGGCTGTAAGCGCCAATCGCCGCATGAATGATTTGAGCCAGAAACCTCACAATCTCCGCCCTTTCACGCAGCTGAGTCGAGACCGAATCAACTTGCAAGATGGCATGGTTTCATCACTCATCGTAGCATGAATTACCCTGCCGATTGATTGATGTCGAAATTGCCGCCAAAGGACATGATGCACTCGGCTCCGCAAGAGGGGCACTTTCCTCGAACCACTATCATCCCCCGGAATTGCTCGGCTTTCTTGCGATCAACGCAGAACAGAGTGCCGCAATCACACTTGCCAAGGATCCCATTGCCACAATATGGACAGTCCTTCATTCCTTCCAGCTGATCGGCCGCGACGGATTCAATTAGGCCCGACTCTTCTTTCGAGAATGGCCGATCTAATTTGTGGGCAGCCGCACAGAAGTATTTCCCGCTGTCATTCAGCTTAAACCGCAACAGGTACGGTTTCTTGTGGTTCTGACACATAGCCGGAATGAACACCTGCCTCTTTTGGTTTGTGGCAGGTTTTTTAACATGCTCCACCTTTTCAAGAGCATCGTCCGCCCACTTTACCAAGTCCTGGGCTCCCTCTTGGACTCCGGCCGCACCAATACTGGCGCTGGCAGATTGAACGCTCGACGAGATGCAGACGAATAGCTTGGCGAACGCATCCGCATCCATCTGCGCCATTGAGAATGTATTATCCGTAATCGCCCGCAGGACCGAGAAATCGATATCGTCGCCGCAGCCGATGGCATAAACCATCGCAGACTTGTGATTGCGCTTGAACTGATCCACTGCGGATTTCCATTCGTCGGTTGGCTGCCCATCCGTAAGAATGAAAACCAACGGCTTATAATCGCCCTTCTGATCAGGGGTGGTTTTGACCAGCTCGGTCGAAAGCGATTGGTCCAGGAGCCGAATACCGGCCCCCAAAGCAGTTCCCGGCGCAACTTCCAGATTTGGGCGCTGGAAGGAAAAGATGTCCGTCAACGGCACCGCCTTCTTTGCCGTACGATCAAATGTAATGATGCTGATTGCGCCCATCTCAAGCGCATAGGGATTCTTTCTCAAGGCCGTCATCAGGGTGCCGATGCCGCCTTGGACCGATTCGATCGCCGTTCCGACCATGGATTCCGATGTGTCGATTAATAGATAGACAGGCAAACGACGCATATGCACATCCCTTCTTCAGCATTGAACCAACTGAACTTGTATCAATCGTCCGCCGTTCTCCTCCGAAAGCAGAATTTGGCGACCTTCGGTCAACTGCACGATTTCTCCGATTCCGACCAGCTTTCCACCGCCCGTGATGTCTTTCATTCCGGACAGCGATTCGTTCCGCAAATACCATTGACCCCCGTGGAATTGGAAATATCCGACCGATTTCTTTTGATCGAGCGTGAGCTTTTCGTTTGGGAAGACATTGCGGTTCACATGCCAAGGGTAAAGCCTCACCCCGTTGTAGACCATCACGCGATAGTTTTCCGGCCTGAACGGGTTGTTGCCCCATTTTGAATATAGGTTAAGGATCGGCAATATGCCCTTGAAGGGCGTCTTGCAAAATGGGCATACCGGCTTGGTGGAATTGTCAAAGACATACCATTTCTGCGTACAGCTCTTGTTTTCACACTGCTGCAGCAAATCGGTTGTTTTAACCAAGGCATCCTCCCAATCGTTTGCCAAAGGTCGCTGCGTGGGATTATGCAACCCGTCTACAAAAGCTTTCTGTACCAGGTCCGAGAGATAGGGGCCAAGGATTTTGAATGGCAGCGCATCCAGATCCTGCCACGGTAAAAGATGTTGCAGGCGGGCCGGAGCTTCGTTGCGCTTGACCCATTTGACATCATACCGGTTGGATTTGTCCGTGGGATGTTCAATAAACAGGGCTTTTTCCCCCATCGCCAATTCTTCATCGTGTGTTTCGTCGTCGCAGTCATGCACTTTGCGTCCTCGCAATGGGTGGCGGTTGAGCAAATACATGTAGATCAGGACCGCAAGGGCATGCTGATCCGTCAGTCGAGATGGGAGCTTTCGGTTTTTGTCCGTGGGCGGCAGCTTCAAGGTGCGCATCACTTCGGGGGCAATGAAGTCGGGCGTGCCAATAACATCCGGCGGGAATTTACCGGGCACCACCAAACCATCGATATCGATAATGCTGGCACAGCCGGTTATCGGATCAATCAAAACATTTTTGTACGACAAATCCGAGTGGGCAAGCCCCGCCGCATGCAGCCGCTTAACCGAGCGAGATATTTTGATGCAAATGCGCAGGTAACTCAGCCAATTGCCACGCTCATTGGGATTGAGCTGTCCATACTTTAGAAATGGCGAGGCAAACCATTTCCCTTCTTTTTCCCGGCCTTTGATCGACAATGAATCGTTGTTCGACGAGCCATATTGAAAAAAGAAATGGCTTCGGTAGGTGGGCACAACCACTCCCAACAAACCGTTATGGACCACGATCTTTTCTGGCCAACAGTAAAGGTCTTTCCAATAATCGCCTCCTATTTGGCCGAAAATGCTCTGCCGATATTTGCCGACTATGTTTTCGAGCCGATCTTTTGCATTGGCATCTTGTTTGTTGCGGAAGAACCCGACGACATAACTCTTGTCCGGCGAAAAATAGACATCCTTCATCCCGCCTGAGCCGATGATCTTATCGACGAATTCCACGGGCGAACCATCGCTGGCCTTAAGCTTGACGGTGCTCATCCTTAGTCCTTGACCAGTTAATACAAGACCATCATCGTCCGGTCGTCATGGTTGCCGGAGGACCAGAAATCCATCCAGGCTAAAAGGCTGTCCGCCACTGAACCATCTCGCTTTTCCCATGGAACCGCCTTTGCAAGATCTGCCCACAAATCATCCCAACGGATTATTGAGTTTAAGTTGTTCTCCGTTTCAAACTTTGGGTCCGTCACCCCATCGGTCATTAAGATAATGGCCTTGAAAGAATCGACCACATCAAACCGGATGCGCCGCTGGATAAGGACATTGGCGTCATTCGGCCATACTGAATCCATGGTCAAGAAACAGGTTTGGCCGCCGTATTCTCCGCTATCGGGAATGCCATGCAGAATGACCTTGTTTAGATTAGGTTGATATATGCCCACGCCGCCATCCCCGACCCAATAAGTCGCGATAAACCACCCAAAATCAAATTTCTTTGCGAGAGTGAGGATCAGCGTTGTCGCATAATCTTTTGCCGAGAACTTTTCAGCCTTGTTGTAGTCTGCTTTATAGCGGGCCTCGTGCTCCTTGGCTTCCTGATCGATTTTCTTTTTCGCCTCGAAGGCCGCGTGAATGAGAACCGTGTAGAGACTCTTTTGGATGGTTTTCTCGGACACCGAATCCTGGGTTTCCTTCCACTTGCGTATATGGGGCTCCATCTCGGCCCAATAGTCCTTGCCAGTAGAATGGGCAACCTGTTCGCAGGCCGTATCAACGGCAATTTTCGATCCTTTGCGCGAAAACTTTGCATAACCCGCGCCATCCGCAACGACCAATACCGCCCGTGCATTATCCGGGTCATAGTTGTATGCGAAATCATCGTCGCGGGGCTTTGCCTCTTGGGCGTGTGAGCGCCCTCGTTGGCTGGCCGCTACGATGCTCAAGTCGCCGCACGATAAAAAGGCTTTGTCGCAGTCCGGCTTTGCGTATACCCCGTTTTTGGGGGAGGGAAGATTTTTCCAAAGCGTTTTGGGGTCTGGATTCACCGTCAGGCGCAAGGGGAATACATGGCGCTCGTGTTTCTGGACATCGACGCATAGCTCCACCTCGAACTCGCCAGCCGCAGTCGGCTTGCATGAAATGACATGGGATTGCTCATTGAAAGCCCAATTTACGCCGTCCGCTTTATTGGTGATGCCCACACTCTTAATCTCGTGGGGCTGAAAACTGGAGGCAAGCGCTGCCGCCAGAGGATGCTCATAGTCAATTCCCGTTATTTTACAATTGGGCAACCGCGTCACGGGGTGCTTTAAGAGCGTGACGGGGGGACCAACTGGCACACCGCTGTTTGGCTCTTCAGCGGCGGAAGCGGCCGCATTGCCGGCCTTGTCCCCAACATCGGCTTGGTCAACAGTCGCCTCGATGGCGGTCGGGGCATTATTCCCGCCTAAGCTTCCTTCGACCGTTGTTGGTTCCTTCACGCTAGGCTTATCGTCCGAAACTTGCACCTGCTGATCTGAAGTCTCGCCCTGCGGCGGGGTAACGGATTCCTGCTTTTCTTTGCCGGACGATTCATTTCCCACTGCCGTCTCCCGTTTGTTTTTGTCCCACCACATAAATACGCTCTTTCTCAATCGACCTTGTAAACATCGGCAGGCGGAGGAGGCAGAACAAGTTGTGATGTTGCCCCGACGCTTTGCGCCCCACTACTGATTGAAGCGGAAACCCACGCGAAAAACTGGCTGAATGTTGCGCTGTCGCAGGTGTCCAGCGATACGATGTTATTTGCCAGATCTTTTAGCATGTCGATCTTGGCGCTTACGCCGGCCGCACAGGCCGTAATCGCCGCGAAATGGCGTTTCTTGCATTCCGGAACCATTTCTTTGTACTTCTGGATGTCGTTTGGAGAGCCGTCCGTCATGATGAAAAGCAGCGGCTTCCAGTCGCGCTTTACATCGGCAGATTGGGTGCGGACTTCCTGGTCCACGCGCTGGCAGACCAATTCCAGGGCGGCGCCTGTCATTGTGGGGCCGCTTTCCGGCGTAGCAATCACAGGCAACTGGAGTTCTTCGATTGGAGTCAGAGGTAAGACAACCCGTGCATCCTTGTCAAAAGTAATGATGCTAAGACAGGCCGTCTCAAGCGCCTGGGGGTCGCGCCGCAAAGATGCAACCAATGTTTGTAATCCGGCATTGACCGCTTCAATCGGCTCCCCCTTCATAGAACCGGATGTGTCGATCAAGAGATAAACAGGCAATCTGCGCATTTGTGCTCCTCAGCCCCCTCCCCGAAATGGAGAGGGGGCAAACAACAGGGCAATGAGCCTAGATGATCGATATTTCCGGAGGAGGCGGAGGCAATTGGTCGAGTCCGGTAACTTCTTTGTTGCCTTCGTTCACGCTCTTGCTGCTCATGGCGATGGAAGACGACACCCATTTGAAGAATGCCGCCAGAGATTTAGAATCCGCCGTGTCCAATTGCACAACGCATTCAGGGCTGATCTTTTTCAGATTCCCGGTATTGGCGGCTTGACCCGCCGCGCAACAGACCACCATGCCCCATTTCATGGCCTGAAACGCGGCCAATCCTTTGCTGAGGTCATCGGTGGGCTCACCGTCAGTCATGAGGAAAACCAATGGCCGCCAATCTCCTTTCTGTTCCGGGGTCGACTTAACCACCTCCCGTTTCGCGCAGTCGCAAAGGCAGGTCAAAGCCTCGCCCATTGCGGTACATCCTGCGGCGCTAATTTCGGGCACTTGAAAGCCGGCAAGATCGGTCAGTGGCACGGCTTGCCTGGCATTGCTGTCGAAGGTAATGACGCTGAGATAGGCTGACTCCAAGGCTTGCGGATCTTGCCGAAGCGCAGACACCAGCATTTGCATGCCGTTTTTCACCGCTTCAATCGGCTCGCCGGTCATTGACCCGGAGCAATCTAGGACTAGATATACTGGAAGGCGTCTCATGGGCATCCCTTTCTTATGTGTACCGTTTCAGAATTTCAACAAAGGCATCGGTTTCTTCTGCGTCACCTATAGCGCGGAACTTCCACTCGGCCCCGTGCCGGTACAACTCGGCAAAGATCATGCTGCGTTTGTTGGCATAAGAAGGTTCGGAAGAAAGGTCAAACCGCGCCATTTCCTTTCCCTTTGCATCAACTGCGCGGACATGCGCCTTCTCAACATTCCCAAAGCTCTGGCCTTTGGTTTTTCCTTGATAGATCGATACGATGAACAATATCTTGGCATATTGAGCGGGGACCTTATCCAGCAAGCAAATGATCTGTTCGTCGTCTGCTTCGCCCGTCCCTCCCACGAGGTTGTCGCCAGAAGACCAGACTGTTCCGCTCGGATGTTGTTTGTTGTTATAAAAAACAACATCGCCGCCGATCAGCCTTTCGTTACCAAGATTTCTGACCTTATCCTTGTCATCCATGAGGAAGGCAATTGCATCCAAATCATAGTCGGGCTCCTTGCCGCCCAAAAGGCCGCCCAGGAAGCCTTTCTTGGCCTCCCTCACATGCCAGCCCAAGCCGATTGTCACTTTTGACAGATCGAACTCCTCCTTGCGCAGATTGATCGTTTGCCCTTTTTGAAGATTAATCGCCATAACCCACCTCCTTATTATTTATATTTGCTTACAAAATCTTCCAGGCCAAGCGCGCCCTTGCACACATACCCTTGGCCAATCGCCTCAAATTTCCATTGCCCGTTCCTTTTATACAGGCGCCCAAATTCAACGCCTGTCTCAACGGAAAAGTCTTCGCCGAGTTCGTATTTACAAATCTCCTCCTGTGTCACGGCGTTGTATATTCGGATGTAAGAATTCCGAACCTGGCCAAAGTTTTGCTTTCGCTTCACCGCCTCGTAAATAGTGACCACAAAAACGATCTGATCGATCCTTGGGTCTAAGCGGGTGAGATCCACGGTCAGGGTTTCATCATCACCACCATCGCTGTTTCCGCCCGTTGTGTCATCACCTGACGAGGCAACAGTTTTGTCGGCGGACTGCTGATTCCCATAAAATACAAAGAATTCATCACTGGGAATCTTGCCGTTTGCGCCCAGCATAAATGCCGAGGCGTCCAGATCATAATCGGCTGATGAACTGCTCGTGTTTGGATCCCATCCGAGTCCAACACATACTTTCGTCAATCCGATCT
>Ga0116164_10002013_pt1 | contig 14822 bp, 11 predicted proteins | sample AD_UKC109_MetaG_FD_89888 | JGI IMG/M metagenome (GOLD analysis project Ga0116164, IMG submission 89888) | Active sludge microbial communities of municipal wastewater-treating anaerobic digesters from Hong Kong - AD_UKC109_MetaG | ecosystem: Engineered > Bioreactor > Anaerobic > Digestate... | reverse complement strand
GTGCATTACAACAAGGCGGCCGCCAATGCATGCGGTCTGCCGTATCCCTACGATGCCGCGGTACAGAGAAACTGCTGGCAGATCCATTTGATCACAAACTGGATGGGCGATCATGGCTGGTTGCAGAGCTGTTATGCCGAGTATCGCAAGTTCGTCTATTTCTCGGATGTTGTCTGGCTTACCGGCCAGGTCGTGAAAAAATATATCAATGAAGAGGGTGACTGCTGCGTGGACATCGAAACACATGCTGAAAATCAGCGTGGCGAAGATGTTATGCCGGGAAAGGCATCCGTGCTGCTTCCCTCCAGGGAGACAGGCTACCGGCCGCTTAATCGCAGGAAGAGGTGATGACAAACACGGACTTTCGCCCACACCTCGATTGATCAGAAAGAGTATATAAGGAAGGTTTTTATGAACTTAGAAAAGATGATTCACGCCAGGATCAAAGAGTATTTCACTGCGGATGCCCACTACCGGGCATTTACAGGCAAGGACAGTATGGAAGAGGTGACCAGGGATGATATAGAGTCTTTTCAACTCTTTCGCTTCCGGCAGATCATGCGCTACGCTTCTGAAAGGAGCTCATTTTATAAAAATCTCTATGCAGGCATCGACGAAGTTGCATCGCTGAACGACATAGCTGAAATACCGTTGACCGGGGCAGACGATCTAGCTGAAACCCCTTACGAGATGGCCTGCATCCCCCTGACAGAGATCACACGGGTTTTCTGCCATACTACGACCGGTACAACGTCCGGTGAACCCAAGAAGATATTTTTCACACACAGCGATGCCGATATCATCATCGAGAGCATGGAGGGGGTCCTGCGGACCGTAATGGACGGAACCGGCGTGGACGAATGTGGCAGCAAGGCCCACATCCTGCTGCCCAACCATGGCGCCCCACTGAGTATCGCCGGCCTGATCGCACAGGGCGTCCAGCGCATGCAGGGCACGCCCGAGATAGGCGACTGTTATGTGAGTACGGAAGAACAGATCCGGGCGATCGAAACGAGCAGGCCGCACATGATCATGGGCTCGGCCTTCAGAATCTGGCGGATTACCCAGGAGGCGCGACACTTTCATGACTTGGCAGGAATAGGGCTCAAACGCATTTTCATCACCTCGGAATACCTCTCGATCCCCATGAGGAAATATATGGAGGAATGGTGGCAGGCCGAGGTCTACCATCACTACGGCATGACCGAACCGGGCTTCGTGATCGGGATCGAGTGCAATCAGCATGATGGGTTCCACTTCAATGAATCCGATCTCCTTTTCGAGGTAGTCGACCCGATAACCGGCAAGGTCCTCCCTGAAGGACAGGAAGGAGAGCTGGTCCTGACAACGCTGAACCGCACGGCCATGCCCCTGATCCGCTACCGTACGGGAGATGTCGCCCGGTTGATCCGTACCCCGTGCTCCTGTGGCGCATCAACCCTGATCAGGATCGGCAAACTGCCTCTGCGGCATGCCCTGATCGTGAAAATCGGGGAGAACGAAAAGATCTACTCCTCCCTTTTCGACGAAGCGCTGCACCAGATACCGGAACTGGTGGACTACCGCATCTTCATATCGAAAGAGAACGGACAGGACGTGCTCGAATGTGTTGCCGAGATATTCGGCGACACAACCGGCAAAGAAGACCTCCTGATGGAGCAGCTCCTGACCATACCGCCAGTCAGAAAAAGTCTCGACCGGAACCTGCTGGCGCCACTGCATATCCGTTTCACTAAACGGGGCGAACTCAGACGGGGCGGCAGGACCCAGAAACGACGCATCAAGGATACCCGGTGAAGAAAGGCTTGTTCCCGGTCAGGGATGTTTACATGAGAATTCAGTGCGTATCACTTCTTAAAGAAGAGAGACGCAATAGAGGCGATAACAGGGGGCAGAAGAATCGATACATGAAAACCTTATACTTCCCTCGATAACAACAAATCCATGAACGCATCATATTCTTTCCCTTTTTCGGCCAACTTATTTCTCATCACAAAGGAGTCAAATTCTCAGCGGTGGAGACGCAACAGACCGATACCCAGCATTGTGCTGAAAGTGGCGAGTACTTTAACCAGGTCCAGCCGTTCCTTAAGCAAGAAAACACCAAGCAGGAGCGCGATCACAATGCTCGTCTCCCGCAAAGCGGTAACCAGCGGTATCGGTGCAACGGTAAAGGCCCAGACCACTATTGCATAAGCAAAGAATGAGGCCCCGCCGCCGCCAAGGGCAAGCCGCCAGTCCTTAAAGATCAGTCTCTTCACAGTACCCGGTTGGATCACTTTCATGATTGCAGAAAAGATGATTGCATTGATTATGGATAAACAGCCGTAAAATCCAAGCGCAGTGCCGGCTTCGCGTGCGCCCAGACCATCCACCAGCGAGTAGGAGGCAATGAACCCTCCTGTGATTATCGCCAGCAAAGCAGCTTCACTGTTGCGAACTCCGTCACTGCGACGCACCATGGCAAGGCTCAAAATACCGGCAGCAATCGTAATTACTGCGGTCAGCTCAGACCAGGAGAGATTCTCTCCCAAAAAAGTTACCGAGATTCCGGCTACAATAAGGGGGGCGACACCGCGTGCCAGAGGATATACCTGGCTGAGATCACCGGTTCGATACGATGCCAGCAGGAACAGTTGATACCCGACGTGGAGCAAAGCGCCCACAAACAGATAGGGCCAGGCGTTGAGGCTGGGTAGAGGTGCGAATGTAAGAGCTGCCAGCGCGAAAGGAATATGTCCTATCACGACCGCACTCATGCTCAGGTGCTTGTTGTCTGTACTCTTGACAAAGAAGTTCCAGGAGGCATGCAGCAAGGCTGCAAACAGAACAATGATCATGACCATGACAGGCATACGTTTTCTTTGCCTTCTTTTATTTATGTAATGGGTCTTTAACGCCGAGGCCATACTGACACCGGGAGGTCCGCAGGACCTGAGGGTCAGTGTGAAACCGCAGGTTATGTAACTCTCTTTACGCGTGTATATTCAATTTAACAAGAACCGATAGACAATTGTGATCTGTTCGAATGGATTATGCACAGGGTGCCTGTAAAGATTGTTCTGTTTTCCCCGAACACCAGAGCACATAGGGAGGCGTACTTGTACGCCTCCCTGTAGAGAGTAGTAGTGTGAAGGGTAGATCTTATTCCTTATACATATCCTCGATTATAGAATTGTAATTCTCCTGTACCTTTTTCCTCTTAATCTTCAGCGTTGGGGTTATCTCGTTGTTTTCCAGGCTGAAGGGTCTTTCAAGGAGCGTGAATCTCTTTATCTGCTCAACCCTTCCCATTTCAGTATTGATCTCGGCAACGATTGTATCAAAGTACTTTTGAACCTTCTCATTCTTGACAAGGGAGGCAGGAGCAGTGTCTGTAATGCCGTTTTCCTGTGCCCAGTGGGCAAGGTTGTTGAACGAAGGGACAATGAGCGCGGTTATGTATTTTCTATTGTCGCCGATCAGAGTCGTCTGTTCAATCATTGGATGAAGGAGCATCTTTGCCTCGATCACCTGGGGAGATATATTTTTGCCGCCGGCGGTGATGATGATATCTTTTTTCCTGTCTGTGATATAAAGATAGCCGTCATCGTCGATGCGGCCTATGTCGCCGGTCTTGAAAAAGCCGTCCTCGGTAAACGCATCCCTGGTGGCCTTCTCGTTCTTATAGTATCCCATCATTATCTGCGGTCCCCGCAGGAGAATTTCCCCGTCATCGGCAATCTTACATTCGGTCATATGAATTGTTTTACCTACACTGCCGGGTTTGATTGGGTATATTGTCCTGTAGTGCTGGACGTGGGTGACAGGTGCTGTTTCGGTCAGGCCGTACCCGGGGAGGATGAATATGCCGATCCCGCTGAAAAAGTTCTGGATCTCTTCGGATAACGGAGCGCCGCCGCTGCCGAAGGCGAACAGTCTGTCCATTCCGATGGCAGTCCTGAGCGGTGAAAGGACAAGCTTGCTTGCTATCGCGTACTTTATTTTCAGCAGCCCTGACAAAGGTCGGTTGGCATGTAAGATGGGGGCGGCTTCATATGCGGTCTTAACCGCCCAGTCGAACATGCGTTTTTTCATCGGCGGGGCTTTTGCAGCCTTGGCATTGATGCCCTCATAGAGTTTCTCGGCAAGGCGGGGTACACTGATCATGGCAGTGGGCCTGATCTCCACAAGGTCTTCCACAAGTTTGTCCGTACCACGTGCATATGCAATCGAACCTCCATTATAGACGATGAGGTAATAGCCGATGCTCCTTTCGAGCGCATGAGAGAGGGGGAGAATTGACAGGACTTGTTCCCGGAGCGGATGCGGCTGGTGTACCATCATGCTCAAGACCTCGGCCACCATGTTGCTGGTGGACAGCATGACCCCTTTCGGATTGCCTGTGGTCCCCGAGGTATACATGATGGTCATGACGTCTTCAGGATTGATGGATCTGATGCGGTTCTCGATTTCTTCACTCCTGTCGTTTTCCGATCCCTCCCGGATAACTTTTTCAAGAGTTACCACCATTTCGCTGCCGTATTCCCCGTCATTGAAAACGATGATTTTCTCAAGCGCAGGGAGTTCATCTTTTACGGAAAGAAGTTTTTCAACATGCTGCTTGCCGGAGCAGAAACAGATTTTTGTGTCCGAGTCACTGATGATGAAGGCGGCCTCGGAAGCCGAGTTGGTCGGGTATATGGTTACATCGGCTGCACCGGCCGAGAGGACAGCAATGTCGGTGAATACCCACTCCGGCCTGTTCTCCGAAAAGATGCCGATTTTATCTCCGGGCTTGACTCCGGAGTTTATCAGGTATGAGGAGATCGCATTTACATTTCTGGCCGTCTCTTCCCATGAGATGTCAATCCAGGAATCAGGCCCTCTGTGTCTTAGAAAAGTCTCCTTGTTATAAACAAATACCCTGTTACGGAAAATCCCTGGAAAGGTCGACTCCGGATAATAGCTGAACGTATTCATGATGCCCCCCTAGTTGTGAACGTAGTGTTATGGTTTGCCCAAGTCCTTGCACAAATTATAACATAAAGAGCTGTGCCTGCCCGTATCCTGTTTCAGAAATTGTATTTCAGCGTTTAGAGAACCGAAAATAATTAATAGTAAAAAAACTGTGATGGATCAAATGAAATCTAAGATTCTTAGATTGAATCTGTCTTCAAGTCTGTTTCAGGCTTCGTTTGCAACTATGCCTGACGAGAAACAAGGGTTCATTCCCCGCAGCGGGTCGAAGATCCCGATGGTTCTTGCGGGGCTTAAGGGATAGTGCCCAGGGCTTGTCCTTGGCTTCATGCCATTGATTTTCTCGTGAAACTTCGGTATACTATCATGCACCTATTGAGAATAGAAGTAAGTTTCAGGTGGTTGGGTGGATACCTTCTGCTGATACGCAGTGTATTGACTGAATCCGTCTACGTGTCCGTTTCAGGCTTTGTTCGCAGCCACTCCGGACGAGACGCATAGTGGTCATCCCCTGCAGTGGATCGAAGATCCAGATGGTTCTTGCGGGGTATATGGGATAGTATCCAGGGCTTGCCTTTGGGTTCATATTACTAACTTGTTGAATGGAGGAGTGAAATAGTGAAAAGAGTTGTATCGTTTATCTCAGCGCTGTTCTTTGGCATGATGCTTCCCCTGCACACTTTTGGCGAGTCTGTATCAGAAAATGTTATTCGGGATACTGTATGGACCATATCGGGAAGCCCGTACGTACTTCAAGGCGATGTACAGATCTATCCCGGTGTTACGCTGACTGTGCAACCTGGTGTAGAAGTGGTCATTCCTGTCGGGGATTCTCTCATTGTCGGTGGGGAACTTATCGCCAGGGGAGAGGAGAACAATCCTATCAGCTTTCACTCGGACCTTACAATCCCTGCATATAACCAACCTGCCGGGATCATTTTCCTGAGCACGGCAGAGAGTGCACGATTTATCGGCGGCCTTAACCCTGTTTTCTCGTACGATCATGAAAACCGGGAAATCATATTAACCTATGAGTCTGGAAGCATTCTTGAATATTGCACGTTCGCAGGATTGCCGACAGCCATCGAGTTGGACAGCTGTTATCCTTATATCGCAGAAAGCACTGTTTCCGGTTGCCCCTATGGAATCCAACTCTCGGAAAACAGGGAGATCCCTCTTCCACAATGGTTTTTCCTTTATCATAATACGTTCGAAGACTGCTCTCAAAACCCCATGTGGTATGATTTGGGCGGATCATACTACTTCCCGTTCGCCCTCCTTACCGGCAATGTAATCAAGGACAGTGTGCATGATTCTTTTGTCTCTATTTATAGTTCGCATATGAGCGGTGACACCTTTTTGTTCTTGTTTGACAACCAGGTGATCAACAATAATGGAATCGCCCTGGATGACAATGGGCCGTATACATTTCTCTATGCCGACAATAATCTGATCGACGGGAATAACAGGGGGATTTCAGCCGGGAACGCGGTGCTACTGCACAATACGGTTACCAACAACCTTTCCACCCAGAATTACAGTGTCGAAAGAGGAGCCGGAATATATTTGAACGGCCCGAGATCCGTGTTATTCAATAATACGATTCAGTCAAATGCGGTGTCTTCCGAAGATTACGGTGACAATATAGCGTTGAGATCGAAGGAGGGGAATCAATTCACCCTCCGTTATAACAAACTTGGTAATTCCAATGGAGATTTATTCGATATCTATCTGGATACAAAATACCAGGGGATTGACGAAGATACATCCTCGAACATGTCAGTCGATGCTGCGTATAACTTCTGGGAGAGCAGAGATACAGACAATCTTTCGGACCATATTTATGATCACAGTGATAATTTTCTTGCAGGAACGGTCAGCTACTCCCCGGTTTTATCATCTGAAGAGCTTCAAGCCATTGAGGATACCCAGAGCGATCTGACAGTACCTCCTACACTCTTAACGCCTGAAGCCAATGCATTCATGCCCGGGACACTGACATTGAACTTTTCCTGGGCACCTGTAGCAGGTGCGACAAAATACCTTCTCTGTACGAACGGCCATGCCAATATACCTACTGAGGCTGTCCGAATTATGGAAGTGGACGGACAGACATCTGCAGAAATCACCTACTTTCCGTTTACCTCATATGCTCAGAAGTACATTTACTGGTTCGTTGTCGCCGGAAATGAAAAAGGCTGGAGTCTGCCTTCGGAGATACGCAAGGTATATTTCAGCATTGATCCATATGTCGTAAGCGGGTCAGTGCTTGATGAAAATGAGGCGCCTGTTGCGGATGTGTACATCAAAGGTGAAGGGGAGGGAGTCTTCTCAAGTGAGACTGGTACATATTCGCTGATAGTCAGAGATGAAAGTGCAGGTACCGGCGAGGGCGGTGAGGGGTATATCCTTTCTTTGAAAAAGAGAGGGTTCTCAGATTGTTATACATTTCCCCGGTTGAAGAAGTCATTCGATACCTTTGGGGATCTGACGGTCATATCAAACGCTGCAAAAGAACAAATTTATGCCGTCTGTGGACAAGCCCTTGATTCTGCATGTGGGTCCATAACAGGTATTGTCGTTGATGAGAATGACAATGCATTATCTGGCGCCGAGGTTTTTGTCGAGCCTGCCTCAGGCAGCATCTATTACCTTGATGCAGATAATTCACCCGATTTTTCTTTGACAAGAACAGGATCATCCGGCAGATTTGTTATTCTCAATGTTGCTCCCGGCGACTATCGGATCTCAGCGAACCTAGACGGATACTCCTTCGATATAACCGATTTATCAGGAGGAAACTTCATCGGCCCATATATAAGGGTTTATCAGAACTCGATTACCGTGGACGCTCTCGTCGGAAGTTCCGAATCAGAATCAGGGGAAACAGATGATGACGGAACCGGCTCAGTCGGCGATGGTGGAGGCGGTGGAGGAGGGGGATGTTTCATCTCGACAACATCCGGGAGTTTGTAGATAGAAGCAGAAACCCACGTCCCAGGGACGTCAAGATGAGGCAAGGATCCAATCCCTTGACTGCAAGAATAGTGGTATTATGAATTGCCTGCATGGGCAATCGTCCGCATTACCCTGATCATTAACATAATCGGCGCGATCCTGTTGTCCGTCTGATTGATTGTGCCGGCAATGTACAGATCCTGGCTTGCTGAATAGTAGAGAAACGATCCCACCGAGCCCGTATGGCCCCAGACTGGTGGTACCTTCGTGAACCGATTGATGAATGCGGGGATCTCAAAGTACATGGTTCCGTATCCGTATTGTAAAGGCAGATTCCGCAATTTGTGCCAGTTGTGCATCAACTCGAGCGTTTCTCTCTTGAGGATTCTCCCCTCGTTAAGAGCTTTGAGAAAAGTGATGATGTCTTCCGTCGTAGATACCATACCACCATCGGCCCAGTATGACCCATTTGTACGGATATGCGTAATATCCGTGTCTTTGGAAAAGACATCCGCGATAGGAACTGATGATTCAACGTGGGGTCTGGATCGTCCCACCAGCCAGGTATGGTCGAGCCCTATCTTGCGGAAGATAAATTCATCATAGACCGCTGGCAGCGGCTTATGCGTTATGGACTCGATGATCCTGCCCAACAGCTGATAATTCGTGTCCGAATAGGATGCGTCGGTCCCGGGCCTGAAATTGGGCACCATATTGTTGCGTACCCGTGCAATAGTCTCGTCGACCGTCCAGGTGCGGTCCTGATCCGCCACAAAGGTCTCAAAAAGAGTTGTGCCGTCTTTTGCCTTCTCGGAGTAGTAATCGGCTATGCCCGAAGTGTGCGCCAATAATTGTGCGATGGTGATCTCGTGCGAATAATCATGCCCCTGATACACATGAATGCCGCGAATCAGATCGTCAGGGAGATATTTCGCCATGGGATCATCCGGGGAGAGCATGCCCTGTTCGTACAGCCGCATGATCACTGTTGCCGTAAAAAGCTTCGTGATGCTGGCAAGATAAATAGGCGTGTCTTTGGTCATGGGCACCTGCCCATCCTGATTCGCGATGCCTGCTGCTCCTGAATAGGTAAACGAACCGTCGCCTCTGGTCACATACACGAGGCAGTTCCGGATATGCTTGTTGCTCGTGACCAGATCCTGAACAATGTATTCAAGTTCCTCATCGACGTTTGCAAACGACGGCCTGGTCAGTTGCCGTACCGTGAAGACCGCCCCAATAGCGACAATCACAACCAATATTGTGAATAAGATGGTTCTCGGTTTCATCTTACGTCTGCCTTTACCGCTCGGATTGTTTTCTCCTCAATCGAATGGTAGGCTTTACACCTTTCCTCCGGCATATGTAAACGTGTTATCCGGTTATGCATACATGGCCACCCGATGTTTGTCGAACGTGCCGCTCGCCGGTTGTGACGGGACTCCAGCGCAATGGCAATCCGGAGCACTTGCTGATTCTGCAGAGCCTATAGTTTCTTCGAGAACTTGTAGCTCGTGTATGCAGGTATCAGGACGATAAGTGGTGCACATGCAATGAGGGTTGTTAACACACCATTTTCTTTGAGCGGAAGAAAGAATGTCAGGATACCAATTATAAAAAGTGGTACTGACCAGATGATCAGCTGCTTGCCGCCATAGTTGTTGATCTTGTACCAGTTGTCTTCCGATTCGTAGGATTTTTTGAATCTGACACCATAGATATGGTTCATGGGTATTTTACGCATAACAAGGGGGATGCTGACCCCCACGATAAGAGAAGCTACAAAGATGTTGCTTATTCCAAGTATTATGCCGGTAGATTCCATCTCACTCCTTTCAGATGCACAACGCGTCTGGCTGAAACGCGTGGTTATGCAAATTACTCATCTCCTGTTGGAATAATACCTGCTGCCTCAATCATGAATATCACTGTTTTTCCAGAGGCACGTGTTTCATGCACAATGCCTTTTTTGATTGCATGACGAACTCTTCAGCGGGCGAGCGTCTGGTTAACAGGATCTTATTCCCAGAAATCCGATGCAATCTCAATCAAATTCCCATCCGGGTCGGCAATCATCGCAGATCTCATTTTCCACGGTTCATTGCGCGGACCGTATACCGATTTTCCCCCATTCTGAAGTATCCGATCATATTCCTTGTCAACATTTTCCGGAGCGCCGACGTTTATTGCCAACTCGAATGTCCCGTTTAGTTTTTCTGTGAATTCCGGTGTCCGGCCTAAAATCTGTGGCAGCATTCTTCTTTCATACATTGCGAATCGTATTCCCTCATGGTTGAACTCGGCATAAGGACCCTCGCCATTCCATTCAATCTGAATCCCGATTACATCTTTATAGAAAGTAACCATCACGGACAAATCGGAAACAAATAAACCGATCATATCGAAACGTCTTTTCATAAGGCTTCTCCCATATTCTGTCGTACCAACGCCTGCTTGAGGGGCTTTGCAGAGCAACAGCGAAGCAAGAACCCTTCTCAAAGCAGATGTTGGGGGTTCATAACTCTTTCATCCTCATCCCCTCAGACGAACGTAACATGATCCTGCATGATCTTATTGTGAGTGCCGCTCCAGTAAAATGACAGCCATGGTACAATCGGACCCCCTGATCAAGCAGACCGGCATCCTGAACAACGCGTGCGAACAGGGGATGTTACTGATAGTCGTGTCTCTGGATGTGTAATTCAATGATATGGCTGATAATGTCAAGTTGCATAACATCGCACTCATCAGAAAGCAATTCTTGGCTATTTCTGCCCTGTGCGCCCCTTGAGACCTCTTGTTATATACTTTTTCTGTTTGAAGTTATTTCTCCAGCCTTCTCGAGTACAAATTTAGAACTCAAAGGCCCGACAATTTCATGGATAATCGTCGCACCGATGATGACATTTAAAATAATATCTGAGATCGAATTAAAAGCAGGATTTTGTTTAATAACCAGTGCCAAACCAATCACGATACCTCCCTGGGGTATTAATCCGCCTGCTGTGTATCTTTGTACAGATTGGGGCGATTTTGCTATCTTTCCGCCCACGACCGTTCCACTCAATTTGCCGAGTGAACGAAATACGATAAACAAAATTATAAGGAGGAAATTGGATGCCATCACCGAAAAATCCAGATGCATAGCGCTTATTGTAAAGAAAAGAACAAAAATCAATTCTTCAGTATATCTTTCAAGTATCTTGAATATCTTTTCTTTTTTTGCGTTGTAGTTTACGACAACAACGCCCATCGTCATTGTAGATAAAAGTTCGTCAGTGCCAAGAACTGCCGCAAGGCCATAGCATAAAGATAAAAGGCTTATTATCAGGGTGATCAATACTCCTTCTGTTTCCTTCTTAATGAATTTTGATAAAACATTCAGGAAAAAGCCAAACAGACACCCCCCGATGATGGAACCCACGATCTTGATAAATGGCTGAACCACAGAGTAAACACCCATGGATTGATGCAGAATAAAAATGCCGGCAACAGAGACTGCGAGGCTATAATTTATAATGCCGAGAATGTCATCAAATGCCGCTACTCCCATAATTGTCGACGTGACTTCTCCTTTTGCCTGATATTCGTGTTCGACAGCTAATGTGGCGGATGGATCGGTCGGTGATGCAAGAGATCCTATCAGCAAAGCAAGGGGAATAAAAAATGATGTCAAAGAAGAATCAGGCAGAGAAATGACCACTGGTCCCAATAGGGTGAAGAAGACGATAACAAACAAGAACGCAAACTCAGCTTCGAAAAGGGTAATAAATATAATTGATTTTCCAAGTGAGCGAATCTTTGGAAACAGTAATGTTCCACCGACAGAGAACGTGATAAAGGATAGCGCTATGTTCGTAACAAGGGTTGTATGTCCGACAAATGATTCGGGAATAAAATGCGTTAACTCCGGATTGAGAATCAGACCAGCAAGAATATATCCCGTTACTTTGGGAAGTCCTATTCGAGTGCATAGTTCTCCGCCGATGAAACCAGTAAATATAATGATTCCAATTATGAGGATTGGTTCCATATTTTATCAGTCCTTCTCAATGCTGCTGTCAGACGTATTTTTTCACCAACCTCTCTTGTTTCGTGAAGATTGCAGAAATAAGCGATACCGCAACAAGATACATGGGTATGTCAAAAATCCCTGATATTATGGATACAGTTGTTGAAGCCTGCAGTGAGCTTATAGTATTTGCCTGCATTGACATGCGGAATACGGCTTGCCCCAGGAAATTGGATATAAGCCACAGTGTCCACCACCAACCAAGTATAGCGCTGCCACTTTCATTCTGCCAATTGTCCGGATTTGTGCTGACTTTCCAGATTTCCTTCATGGCTTGATAGGGCTTGTAGAGATTAATAATTGGTATGAAGTAGTAGCCTATTGACCAACCCGGAGTGAACTTCATGCCTTGTGCCCCAAATCCATGGCAATTTGAGTTCGTGCGGTGTATCCACCTTAAAAAGGTAATGCCGGTCACGATGAATGCAGCCAGATACAAAATGGCCATGAATTGCTGGCGACTATCGTTGCTCTCTGCCGCAGCCTGAGAAAAAATACCGGAGGAAAGAAGATTCATCTGCATGAAATCCGACAGCATTGAAAGGATGCTGATACCCAATGACACCCACAACATGGTTTTCAGAAACTTTGTTAATGATGCAGGATCTTTAGTGTAATGGTATTCTTTTATGCCAGGGTTCATTTCCATTTCAGACATTATTCCCTCCTCTTCCTCTAACGCTTGCGGCCTATGTGAAGCCGCTTATTATACAATTAGTTATTGCCATTATCATTCAGATTCTCAGAATAGCTTGATCCCCCTAAGAATAAGTTGGTTCAAAGTCTTCAGTCCCTCATCTGCTTTTTTACCGATTTGATGAATCGTCCGAAGGCTTTGTCCTTTTTCCGTTTGTCCAGGTATGACATCTCGTAGTACTCCGATTCCTTCTTGAGTTTGATATAGCTGGAATAACGATCTTCACTCAGTTCTCCACTTTCGACTGCAGCTCGGATGGCACAGCCGGGCTCGTATTCGTGGCTGCAATCCGGATATCGACAATTCTCGGAAAGCGCGGCAAATTCTTCGAAACCCGCGTTGACCGCGTCGCCGGCACCTATCATGCCCAGTTCCCGCATGCCGGGCGTGTCAATCAACATTGCACCCTGGCTGAGAACGATGAGCTGGCGGCGTGATGTTGTATGGGTGCCTTCTCCCGTGCTGCTGACGGCCTTTGTATCAAAGACTTCCCGGCCTATGAGACGGTTGATGAGAGTGGTCTTCCCGACCCCCGATGAACCAAGCAGACAATACGTCTTTCCCTGAGAGAGCGTCTGGTGAAACTCATCAAACCCGATTCCGGTGATATTGCTGAGTGCAATCACCCTGGCGCTGGTGACGGAATAGATGACAGCAAGCTTCTGGTCCAGTTCATCCTTAGTGATCAAGTCCGTCTTCGTGAGGATGACAACCGGTTCAACATGTCCTTCCGCTGCCATAACCAGATACCGATCCAAACGACGAGGATTGAAGTCAAAATGGCATGATTGAACAATGAAAGCGGCATCTATGTTGGCTGCAATCATCTGGTAATCGACGTTTTCACCCGCGGTCCTGCGCCGCAGGAACGTCTTTCGCGGAAACACCTGGTGGATGATGGCTTCGGAATCATCGTTGTAATACTGTGCCGTCACCCAATCTCCGACACATGGCAGGTCGACGGAATTTTCAATCTGATAAGAAAGCTTTCCTGACAGCTCGGCCGGGACTTCTCTTAGTTCATTCTTTATGAGGTATGAGCCGCGGTCAACTGCGGATATGCGGGCAAAGCAGCAGCCCGCCTGGCGGAACTCAGCGGCATGTGCTTCAAACCATTGGTCGAATCCCAGATCTCTTAACTTCATATAGTCGTATCTCCAAACGCCCAGCATCAGCGGCATGTCTCAGCCGCGTCGGTATGCATATCATGGTTGGTTGCCTTTAGAAACCGGTAAACAGAAAATCAATGGCTGAAAGAATAATATAACGCTGATCTTATTTTTTGATTGTTTTTAATGGGCGACCCCGTTGCTTGTTCCTTGGAATGAATGCCAGGATCACTAACCCTGCAATGGACAGCCAAGCAAAGAGATCGCCGATGAGGGGATACAGAGTCTTTGTATTGTAGATGGGAAGATCAACGACCATTATCTTATCACTGCTCGACTGATTATCAAGATATGACAGCACCCTTCCGTATGGATCTGAAGAAATTGACACACCGTTTTCTCCGGCAGCCCTGATTAAAGAGAAACCATTCTCCACAGCCCTGAACACGGCCATATGAGAATGGAACGGGGCGATCCCCCTCCAGTCGTACGAAGGAACAAGCATGAATTCAACGTTATTCTTCCCGGCTTGCCGAATGAGTGAGGGAAAATCCATGTCAAAACATATGACCGTGCCTGCAGTCCCGAAATCGGTTTTGAATGTAGACACTTTTTTAATCGGGTTTGAACTCGTTTCCCAGGGAGCGGTATAGGATTTTATATAGTTCGATAGGACTTGACCATCGGGGGCGATCCAGACAACTTTATTTTCAAGGAGATGCTTCTCTCCTTTCTTTTTCACCACTCCTATTGGCAAGCCAAGGTATATTTCCCTTTCCCTTGCCTTGATGCGTGCGTGTTCAATAATCTGCCCTTCATCGGTTTCGCAGGTTATGAGTGCATATTCCTGCCAGAATATGATTTTGGAGTCGGGCATTGCAGTTTTACCCATGAAGTCATCGAATGTGCTGATGTTAACAGCAAGAGGCGGATAGTTTCCGCTTTTCAGCGCTTCTCTGAAAAACCGTCTGACTTCATATGATGATGAAGAAGCAATCACTCGTACCGATTTTTCAAAATGAGCAGT
>Ga0116164_10002006_pt1 | contig 14870 bp, 16 predicted proteins | sample AD_UKC109_MetaG_FD_89888 | JGI IMG/M metagenome (GOLD analysis project Ga0116164, IMG submission 89888) | Active sludge microbial communities of municipal wastewater-treating anaerobic digesters from Hong Kong - AD_UKC109_MetaG | ecosystem: Engineered > Bioreactor > Anaerobic > Digestate... | reverse complement strand
GGGAGCGGATCGGCTTAAGGGATGCACCGTCCTCGACCAGGAAGACGTTTCTTGCCTCCACCGAGAAGTCGCCGGAGACTGGGTTTGCGGTATGAGCCCCGATGACGCCGGTCACAAGGTACCCCCTCTCCGTCTCCTCCAAGACGTTCTGAGGCTCTCTCGACGACGCTACCAGGTTCGTCGTCCCGATCCTTGGAATTCCGGCGTAGCCCGGCCGGTCCGCATTCCCGGTGCTCTTCGTCGCGGGCCTTTCTTTTCCCGCAGTATAAGAGTCATAGAGGAAAGCCTTCAGTACGCCGTCCTCAACGAGAGGCGTCTTCTGGGAGGCGACCCCCTCGCCGTCGAAGCTGGAGGTGGCCATCCCGCCTGAGAGGAGGCCGTCGTCGGTTATGCTGAAGCTCTCCTCTGCCACCGCATCTCCGATCCTCCCCGCCAAAGAGGACCTCCCCTTCTGGACGTTGTCCCCGAAGGCCGAGGGCACGAAGGCGTTTTCGAGGATCTCGGCGAAGGCTATGGGCCCCAGAAGAACAGAAGCCAGTCCGCTCTCGCCCCGAACGCCGCCGACGGACCGGACCGCGAGGTCTACCGCCGACCGCCCCACATCTCCAAGGTCGGAGAGGGCTATCCTAGAGTTAGCAAAATCGTATCCTGTAGCGGCATTGCCATCCTCATCCTTCGCCACAGTCTCAAGATAGGCTGTGAAGATCGTACCCCTCTCGTCAAGCTCGACGCCGCTGGTGTTGATCAATAGCTCCGAGGCGCTGACGGCAGAGACTCCTCCCGAGACCGGCTCTGAGCCTGAAATCGATTTCGCCCCCGCAATGAGGGTTGCCGCCAGGTCGAGACACTCTTCTGGCTCCATTCGAGCGATGGCAGGATCGTAGACCCCATCGGGCCGACTCGGCTTTCCGGGAAATGGTAGCGAACGCCACTTATCGTCAGACCCCCGGGCCCGGGCCGCCCTGACGGCGCTCTCAGCCACCTGCTCCAGCTTCGAGAGGTCGCTGGTGCTGGAAAATCCAACGGCTCCCCTGACGACGGCTCGCAGGCCGAGGCCCTGGTCGCGGCTCACGCTCGCCATCTCGATCTGATCTTTTCGGAGGTCGACGTCGACGGCCTTCGCCACCGACCCGAAGACCTCGGCCTCTTCAGCCCCGGCCTTCTCGGCCAGGGAGAGAAGACGATGCGCGCTTTCGAAGAGATCTTCGATCATGGTAAGATCATCCGATGTAGCGGAGATCTTCCTCGCCGCTCGTCTCGAAGGGTGCCTGGGCCTTCTCCATCTCCCGGAGCTTGCCCACGATCCGCTCCATCTCCTTCGCCCTCTCCTCCAGGGCCAGCATGTCCACCTCGATATTCAGGGCTTTGGAGAGAACCCGGAGGACCTCCTGGGCGCTCTTCGGATCTACGAGGTAGCCGCTGGTGGTGCCCATCAGGCAGACGGCATCGATGTCCCTGAGCCTTGAAAGGCCCACCAAAAGGCCGCTGACGCCGACGATCCCGCCGCCCGGCTCGTTCTCCTGGAAGACGACGCCGTACCCTTTCATCTCCTCGACGAGTTCGATGCTGTTTGTGGCCCCCAGAACCTGGGGCTTGTCGACGAACTGGCCGGTTCTGTAACCTCCGAGGGTGTAGATCCTTTTGACCCCGAACTCCTCGCAGAGGTCGAGGAACGTGCCCGTCAGCTCGTAGTGGCCTTCGTTTGTGGCGCTCTGGTAGTCGCCCACCAGGAGGAGGAGGTCTCGATCCTCGCCGTGGTAGGCGTAGATCTCGTTTCGAACCTGTTTCACCGTCCCGTCGTCCAGGACTATCACCTGAGGCGGGAGGTGAGGCGAGTAGATCTCGATGACCAGTTCTGCCTCCAGCTCCTCGATGAGGTGTTCGGCCACCAGCTTTCCGACATGGCCCACCCCAGGCAGGCCTTCGACAAGAATCGGATCTTTGAGGTCCTGGTCTTTAATTTGCGAACAAAAGTTTCTCTCATTCGACCTCCTGGCAGAGCGCCCGCCGGTACTTGCCGTACCGGTCCTCAGGAGAGAACCGAGCTGGCTTCGTCTGGCTGGTGGGCGCGCCGCAGATGGGGCAGTTCTCTTTCAAGGTGTACAGGTCACAGCTCCTGCACTTCTTTATCTTAGACCTCATGCCTGCCTGTGGAAGGTCCCTTCTCCGCCCTGCTTCTCGATGAACGCGATCGCGGCCTGGGCCGCCTTCCGGAGCTCCGCCTCGGCCAGCTTGTAGTCGGGAGCTGTGATGTGAATCCTATATCGGGGTGCTCCGACGTACTGAACCTCTAGGGTCACCTCGTCCGTCTTCGTCTTGGCGGCCTTCTTGAGGGCCTTTTTGATCTGCTCCACCCCGTCGGAGGCGGGGCTTGTGAGGTCGACGTATCCGGTGATCTCGACGTAGGGGATCTTGACGTTCTCCTGAGAGATGGCCAGAACCTTCTTTGCGTCCTCGGGGCTGAGTCCCGCCTCGGCGAGGGCGTCGATCCCGCTGACGGCCGCATCTTCCATGGCGTTGTAGAGGCTCCCGTACCCTTTAACGAGGTTAGCCGTCACCTCCACCAGGTGCTCCTCCTCCCCTTCATAGGCCATCTGGAGCCATTTACCGGCCTTCTGGTCGGCCTTCCAGGCCTGGATCTTATCCCTTCTCTGATGTTCGTTGACGTCTTTCAGGGAGAGGTCGATGTGGTGTCGCGAGGGATCGACGTTGAGCACTTTGCAGACGATCTTCTGGCCTTCGCGAACGTGATCCCGGATGTACTTTATCCAGCCGCTGGCCACCTCGGATATGTGGATCAGACCTCTTTTGTCCTTGTACTCGTCCAGGATGACGAAGGCTCCGAAGTCCACCACCTGATCGACGGTACAGACCACAAGCTCGCCTGGCTCAGGCCAACCCTCACTTTGCATATCAATCACTCTAAGACTTCTAAAATCTGGGTCTTGACCTGGGCCTTTCCGCCCTGGGGATCGGCCAGGGTTCTGCCGCAGACCAGGCACTTGACGACCGTCGCGGCGTTGCCGAAGATCACTTGCTCGTTCTCGCAGTCATTACACTTCACTTTCAAAAATTTAGACAGAATTAACCCTCCACCAGATCGAACTTTGAAACCTTGAAGCCCTTGCGGTTGTGGGCTTTCTTGCACACGCTGCACCGGTACCTGATGTTCACTCTCTTGGTGGGCTTGTCGCCACCAGGAACCTTCGAGAACTTCCCAGAGTTTCCTATCCCCTGGGCCCGGTGCTTCTGCCTGTCTATGTGGGCCATCGTCGTGGCCCGTCCCCTTCGCACCCTCTCCACCACGTGGGTGGTGTGCTTTTTGCAGAAAGGACAGTGAGCTTTAAACTCCTTTGGCATCTTCATAGGATCACACCTGCTTACATTCGCGAGCTAAATTTTTATTGCATAAGTTCTTGGCGTGCAGAGCTGGAAGCATCACCAGATCTCCCCGACGGAGGGTGTAACGCCTTCCATCAACGCCCGCGAACGTCGGAACGCTCTCCATCATGATCACAAGGGCGTATTCTTGGTCCATACCCTTCTTGGGCGTTAAAGCCCTTTCGGTGGTCGCGCGCTCGACCCGGTTCACAGAGTTGAGGATCGCCTCCCTTCCCTCGGTGAGGGCGGCAAACGTCTGGCTATATATTCTCTCCTCCTCGGGGGTCATCCCCTTGATGGCGACGTCCCGAGAGGCGGAGCCCGCCCGCAAGACCTTCCTCGATATCTTCTTGATCCGGAGATCGATGAGCCGCCCGATGCTCCCCCGGGCCGCCTTCAGCTCGTCTTCGACGATCTGGGCCTCGACGGAGTAGGGGTCCTTCACCTGAGAGCGATCTCGCTCAAGCTCAGCCAGGTACTCGCCCACCTTCTGGTAGAAGCCGGGCTCCAGGGGCAAAAGCTCCGCTGCCTTTCGCTCTTTTCGCAGGAGGTTTACGATGTCAAGATCGCTCATCTTAGCCTACCGATTTGCTTCCAGGGTCGAGAAGGGTATTAGATCATCTCATCAGTCTAAAGCTTTGCCCAGCTCCGCCACCTTCCGAGCCATGAGGAAGACGGCCAGGTGGTGGGGAACTTCCGTAGGCCCCGCGTCCAGGTCGAAGCTCTCGCCCCGCATCTCGATGGAGAAGGGACCACGGAGGCATATCTCGACAGGACGGTCCCCAAAGACGACGGCGTCGCGAAGGGGGTCGAAGGATTCGAGCCCCTCGACGGTGAGGGGCGTCACCCGTAGCCCCGTCCCCCCGTGGAGGCTGAGGGGGAACCTTATCAGCCTTTTGACGTCGGTGGTGACTGGCTCGTCGGTCTCGCCACACTCCAAGTCCCGGGAGAAGCCGAGATGGACACCTCCCTCTTCGAGGTAGCCCTCGATCAGCGGCTTCCAGACGTTGGAGCTGCCCTTGAAGAGGTCGAGGCTCTCGCCTTCTCTTATACGTTCAAGGATGTCATCTCTCATCAGGCTCTTGCGAAACTTGGAGGCGTTCCGCCGTCCGATCCCCTCAACAGAGGAGAGGACCTTCACGGCCTCCCTCTCGTCAAGGGAGCGGAGCTGCTCGACGAAGGTGATCATCGACCGGTTGACCCTTTTGCCCCAACCAGGTGAATCGGCGGGAGAGCAGCGAATGACGTCGGCGGTCTCAACACCGAAGTCCCCCTCGGCATGACTTTCGGAGATGAACCTGTTTATATCAAGCCCCCTTCCGGTCAGGTAGTCCACGATCTCGCGCCGCTCGCCGCTCCCCAGGTCCAGGACCCGAGGGTCGCGGACGTGGATGTGGTAGCCCCTCCCGCCAGAGAAGACGACCCGGACGTCGTCCTCGGCGAAGCCGAAGTCGCCCGTGAGAAACTCCAGAAGCTTCAACGTCTCGACCTTGACGAGGTCGAGCATCTCGTTGTAAGAAGATGGGGCATTTCGGAGGTGGTCGGCGTCAAGGTCGAAGATCAGGTCTGCGCCGAGCCACCCCTTCTCCCGCATGGTGGGGGCTCCAGGCCGCTCGTAGAGGGCGGCGGAGTGGTAGATGTGAGCCGGGACCGAGGTCCTGATGTAGTCTACGAGCTCAGATCTCGTCAAAAAGGACTTGTGGCGGCGCATGACGAACTTCGGCATGTCGTCGAAGAGGATGAAGCCCCACTCCCTTCTTTCGAGCTCCTGGGGCGGCTCCAGGGAGACCTCCAGGTAGTACTCCCTGAATCTTGAGCGGAGAAACTTCATCGTCTCGGGCTTCATGAACGACCGTCCATCGATCTCATCCGTCTTTCATCCGGACTTCACGACTCCATCAGCCGGCACCCAATTATCATCTTTCATGGGATCTGTAAATTTCGGGCCGCCGGTCCGCCAGGGCCGAAATCTCCCTCCGGACCTCATCCCGATCGGCCAGGTCGATCTCGGCGAAGATCAGCCCCTCCTCGGCCCCCGCCTCGGCGATGGTCCGTCCCCAGGGGTCGAGGATGAGCGAGCCGCCGGAGTGATCGGGGGCAGCCCCGTTACAGCCGATGTGGTGGATCAGGTTTTCGATCGCCCGAGCCCGGCAGAGGGATCTCCAGACGTATCCTCGCGACGGCGGAAACTGGGCGATGGTGACGAGGAGGTCGGCGCCCGAGAGGGCGAGAGCCCGCGCCACCTCCGGGAACCGGAGGTCGTAGCAGATCTCAAGTCCGATGGTGCCCCTTGAGGTCGGAATCGGTGATATCCGATCCCCGCCGTCGAAGTGCTCCTTCTCGGTCCCGAAGGGGTGGATCTTATCCTGAAAGCCGATGCCGGTCTCATCGAGGCAGAAACCCCGGTTCAGACGCCCGTCAACTATGGAGCCGACAATCAGGCAGCCGTGCTCTTCGACAAACGACCTGAAAGGATCTAGGGTTTGGTAAGGTGGATGGTCTGATAAGTCCAGTGAGTAGCAGAAGCCCGTGAGGAAGAGCTCCGGGAAGACGAGGATCTCAGCGCCCCTTTCGACGGCTTCATTCGCCAAGGCCAGGGCCCTGGCGAGGTTCTCTTCCCGTCTGCAGACCCGGATCGAAAGCTGGAGGCAGGCCGCGATCATGACCAAAAAAAGACACCGGTATATATTAAGATGACATATCAGGGAGGGATGATCGAGAGGCTCAAGAGAAGGGCGTACGAGATCCTGGAGGCGACAGATCCAGAAGACGCCCTGGGGAGATGGGTCAACTTCTTCATCATGGCCCTCATCCTCCTCAACGTCGCGGCGGTGGTCCTGGAGAGCGAGAAGTCGATCGATGCAAAGTACGGCCACCTCTTCGACACCTTCGGCCTCTTCTCGATCGTCGCCTTCACCATAGAATATATTCTGAGGCTCTGGGTCTCAGACCTGATGCCGGGCCGCCTGGACCCCGTCAGGGGGAGGGTGAAGTTCGCCCTCTCGCCTCTGGCGCTCGTAGACCTGGCGGTGATCCTTCCCTACTACCTGCCAGTGGTCTTTCCTGACCTCCGTTTCCTCCGGGGGGTGAGGATATTCTGGCTCTTCCGGCTCCTGGGGGTGGAGAGGTACTCGGAGTCGATGGGAACCCTGGAGCGGGTGGTCAGGGCGAAGAAGGAGGAGCTGACGGTGACCTTCTTTGCGATAGTATTCTTCCTCACCGTCGCCTCCAGCATCATATACTTCCTGGAGCACGACGCCCAGCCTGAGAACTTCCCCAGCATCCCGGCGACGATGTGGTGGGGCCTTTTGACCCTCACGACGATCGGGTACGGCGACGTCTATCCCGTGACGACCCTCGGAAAGATCGCGGGCTCATTGATAATTATTCTCGGTGTCGGGATGTTCGCCCTTCCTACGGGAATTCTCGCCTCGGGGTTTGTCGAAGAGATCCAGAGCCGGGCGAAGCTCCGGGCTGAGAGGACTGAAGATGCGGCGAACGGGGCCGCAGCGAAGAAAAGGCCGACGAGGCTGATTAATGGCGGGCCAAGGAACGCCGACGAGGAGCGATCCAGATGAAGGTGGCTGAAAGGGCCGAAGCAGGGCCGATGCCAATGTAAATGCCGATGTTGATCGCGGCGACATTTAATAAGGCCAATTAGTATATATCCGAGAAATTCACCCATCTATCCCTGGATGGCGCAGATGAAGCGGAGGGTCCACGAGATCCTGGAGGTGGCGGCTCCAGGCGACAGAACCAGCAGGATCTTCAACTTATCCCTCATGCTTCTCATAATTCTGAACGTCACCTCCGTGATCCTGGCGACGGTGAGGGAACTCCACCCCCATTACGATACATTCTTCAGCGTCTTCGACACGTTCTCGGTGGCGGTCTTCTCGATCGAGTACCTCCTGCGCATCTGGTCCTGCACCGCTGACGAGAGGTATGCCGCCTCTTCCATCCGGGGGAGGCTCAGGTACATGAGGACGCCGATGGCCATCATTGACCTCGTGGCCATCCTCCCATTCTACCTGCCCCTCGTCCTGGTCGACCTGCGGTTTACGAGGGCGATACGCCTTTTCCGGCTCTTCCGGCTCTTCAAGATGGCACGGTACTCGGAGTCGATGAGGACCCTCGGCAGGGTTTTGACCCTCAAAAAAGAGGAGCTTTTGGTCACCCTCTTCACCCTTTTGATCCTCCTCGTCTTCTCTTCGAGCATGGTCTACTACGTCGAGCGCGACTCCCAGCCCGAGGCATTCACCAGCATCCCGGCGGCGATGTGGTGGGGGGTTGTGACCCTGACGACGGTGGGGTACGGGGACGTCTACCCGATAACCCCGATCGGAAAGTTCATCGGGGCTCTGGTGATTCTGGTGGGGATCGGGATGTTCGCCCTCCCAGCGGGTATCCTCGCCTCCGGATTCGTCGAAGAGGTCCACAGCCGAAGGGAGGAGGAGAGGGGCGTCTGCACGGTGGAGGTGGTCGCCATCTGCCCCCACTGCGGGAAAAGAATCGACATGCCCGCGCGAGTGGAGGACGAAAGAGCGGCGGCTGGCGACGCAGACCAGGGACGCGGCTGTGGGCGAGATCAAAGTCAAAGCTGAAGCTCGATCGCCATCTGTCGTTGAAGGGGCCCAAACCAGAACTCAAAATCCAGACATGCCTAATTTTCCTCAAAACCAACAAAATTAAAATACTTTGGACATAGAACTTGTTCTGGCAGCAGATTGAATGGAGATGTCTCAGAGGGAGAGGCCCACAGAGGGCGAGAATTGAGCCGAACCCTCGAAGATCGAAGCTCGTTGAAATCGGGAATGGAAGGCCTGAGTTCGTATGAAGAGATGAAGAAATGAAGAGAAGCTATCTCGATAAGGGGCTTGTGGAGATCTTCATCGCCGAACATCTATTCTTCTCCAAAGATTACGAGAGGGCCCTGGAGCTGAACCTCCGCCTCGGCGCGAGGATGTACGACCTTTTCGACCTCAAAGCGGCCCTCAAGTTCGCAGAACGGGCGGAGATCTGCGCGGAAGAGACGGGCGACGAGAGGATGCTCACGGTGGCCCTCAAACAGAAGGGGCTGGTTTTGCAGTCGATGCTCAGGTCTTGCGAGGCCGTGGACGCCTTCAAAAAGAGCCTCGATATCGATAGGACGATCGGCGACCGGGAAGCCGAGGCGGCGACCCTCCACCAGATCGGGAGGGTTTATCGGGACACAAACCGATTTCGGGAAGCTCTGGAGTATTACAATGAGAGCCTCTCGATCAAGAGGGAGATCGAAGACCGGGCGGGGGAGGCCGCGACCCTCCATCAGATCGGCACTGTCTATCAGCTGACAAAGCAATTAGAGGAGGCTCTCGAATATTATAACGAGAGCCTGACGGCGACTCGGGAGATGGAAGAAGCGGCTGGGGTGATGGCGGGGTCGGAGGGCGAGGAAGAGATAGAAGAGAATACTATCAAATAAAAGTCCTGAGACAAATGAGGCGGAGCACCCAGCTGCAGAGCTGTAGGGTAATACTCTGACCTACAAACTCCTTGAGAGCTGATGCCTTAATATATGAAAAATAGATACTATCTCAAGCTGGCAAACCAAGGTACATAGAGATACCCTTAACTATGAGATCCGTCATCACACCAACGCTCACGCCGCCTGCTCCCGTTGATGCTTTGTTTTTCGCACTCTCTATCCATCGTTTAGTACGGTTTCCAATTTTATTCTGGTTGTCCTCAATTTGATCATCCGAAAGTGCACTTTCGAGTTCCTGAACATCAGAGTGTTGGATGCCAATACCAAGGTTTAACAGATATTCTTTCAAGGACTCCAGATCTCCCTTGTGAACTTCTTGATAGTTTAACTGGGTAATATCCGATCCGCCCGGTGCTAAGTTCCCAACATCCCCCATAATTACAGTATAGAATATCTGCCTAACATGTTCAGGAGCGATGGGTTGTGAGCTAGGGTGGGTATCTCCTGCACTCGGGTCCACCGTCTCTATCTCCAGTACAAATTCGAGTATTCTGGTCCTTACAGTATCTATGATAGAAAATATTGTATGATTATGAATTAATTTCCAAGCTGTAATACAATATTTATCACTATAGAGAGAAGTTCCTACAACTTGAACTACTTCCGGGGGCCAGGGAAATTGTACGAACCCCTCTGCATTATTCTTAATAAGATTATCTAATGCACTTATTGGATCACTAAACGACATTGTAGTAGCATATTTTCGGAATTCATCAGGTAATGGGTATGTAGGGATGGGATAGTTTTTATATGGTCCATTACCAAAAACATCAAAGAAGTCTCCATATGATGCGACATCAATAGAACGATAATCTGGGAGATCATCGCCCTCTTTGTACCCCTTCAATTCATGACTCACCCATTCTTTAAATTCTTTGTTTTTTAGACGGGCGGCCAGAACCATACACTTACGTAAGAGGTCGGTAATATCAACGCTTGAATCTAGTGCAGTGCCCTGTATTTCCAAGAGTAACGACATATATCCTCTGAAAACACTTGTAACAAACATAGTAATTAATCTTACGCCATATAGTAATATGCCCAGTCAACGAGCCACATAATAACGGAACAAGTTATCATTTGGCTATTTAAGTCGAACTCATGAATACATATTTCGTGCAAGAAAGATGGAAAAACAGTGTGTGACAGATGTCTTCTGTGTGAAATTGTGGTCGCACAAGATCGAGGTTTGCAGCGCACCATTCTCAACATGAATAAGAGTAACTCACACTTTTCACCACAAAATTCATATCAGATCAGCTCCACCATAATCTCTAGAGGTGATAACTCTTGCCAGAGAGCCAAACGCCGAGACGAAAGCGGCTGGTGATCACAGACGCCTCCGTCCCCTTCGTTGCGAGGGGCGGCCAAGTCTTCGGTCGCCAGGTGATCGACGGCGACCAGGACATCATTGACGGAGAAGAGATCCTGGTGGTCGACAAAAATAATCGCGTCATAACCACTGCCCGGGCCATGCTCTGAAAGCCCCGCCCGGTCACCACTTATTTTTCCAGGATTTTTGAGCGAGAACCGCGAAGGAGACGTAAAGAATATCTCCAGCCCTGCCTACATCTCTTCAAGATAAAGGTAAGGCCGATCTCAGCTCTCTCGGCCCAAGACCACGATCGATCGCGGGGCACTTTATGAGATCCACATTCACCCTCGTCCTCCTCCGCCACGGCCAATCCGTCTACAACCAGGAGCATAAGTTCACGGGCTGGACCGACGTCGGCCTCTCGCCTCAGGGCGAGGAGGAGGCTCGCCGGGCGGGCCGGCTGCTGCGATCGCAGGGGCTTGACTTCGATATCGCCTTCTCGTCGCTCTTGAAGAGAGCTATCAAGACCCTCTGGATCGTCTCCGAGGAGATGGAACTTGAGTGGGTCCCGCAGGTGAAATCCTGGGAGCTGAACGAGCGGCACTACGGCGCCCTTCAGGACCGGACGAAGGGCGAGGTGGAGGCCGAGGTGGGGTCAGATCAGGTCCACCTCTGGCGGCGAGGTTTCCGGGACACGCCTCCGCCCCTTGGTCTCGATGATCCTCGTCACCCCCGGTTCGACCGGCGGTACGCCGACGTTCCGCAAGATCGGTTGCCATTTTCTGAGTCGCTGGCAGACGTCTACGACCGGGTCGTCCCCTTCTGGGAGGAGAGGATCGCCCCACTGATCAGGTCCGGCCGGAGGGTTCTCGTCGTCTCCCACGGAAACACCCTCCGGGCCCTGGTGAAACACCTCGAAGGGATCTCCGACGACGAGATCTCGAAGGTCGAGATCCCGACGGGGGTTCCCCTCGTCTACGAGCTGGACTCAGGGCTTAAGCCCACGGCCCGCCGCCTTCTGGCCGACGAATAGATCACAAAGATCAGATCACAGTGATCATAGGTCCTTGTCAGAGGTTCTCGTTCTGGTAAGCTCCCTCATACCCCTTCTCCGCTGTGGAGCTGAGCCGGTAGAAGGCGAGCTGGATCAGCCGGGCGTTCCTCTTCAGGCGGAGACCAGACGGGTTATGGACCACAAGAAGCGACTGGCTCCTCCCCCGATAGCCAGGGTCCCAGAGAGCGGTCCCCACCGTCGCCCCGCTCCGAAGAAGGCTCGACCTCGGCCTGGCGAGGGCGGCCAGGGCCTTTGGGATGCTGACGGTCTCGTTGAAGGTCACAAGGTAGCATCCTGGATCAAGATCGACCCAGCCCGCGTCGTCGAAGGGCACCTCCTCGGTCTTCGAGACCTGACGCTCCTTGTTGTCAAAGTCCACCGCCCCCGCCGTCACAAACCGCTCAACAGACCTGAGGGAGAGGTCGACGCCACACATTTGAACCTGGACCTCAGGATCAACCATCTCCCCGACGACGCCCCGTTCCAGGATATCTCTGAGCTCTTTTCCCGCAATTATCGCCATATCAAAACCGCTCCGTTCGTTCTCTCTTACTCTAGCTAGTTCTGGCCTTCCTCGAAAGAGATCCTCTTTTCGGTAATCGGCTTTTGGATGATCATCTGGCGGCCCTTTGAGTGATCCCTTGGAAGAGTATATTAACGGCCCGCGCTGATTGCCTTTTGGGTGTTGAAGTTGTTCGAATGGCTCGTCATCCCCATCTACCTCGCGTTCATGCTCCTCATCTTGGCCGCGCCCCTGATCGTCGTCTACCTCTTCTTGCGGCTCACGGCGGAGGCCTTCGCTCAGGTGGGGTTCAGCCATTGGCACGCCCTTCTGATGGTCTTTGGAAGCTTTGTGGGAAGCAGCGTGAACTTCCCCCTCCACGAGGGGCTGATCACCTCCTACCCTCCAATCTTCCTTGAGGCGGCCTCCTTCCTCTCGCCGGTGGTGGACCTCACCTTCCCCACCACCTTTCATCCCGTGTCTCTGGCGGTGAACCTCGGCGGGTGCATAATCCCCGTCATCGTCTCTCTGACGATCCTCGTCCGGTGCCACGTTTCGGCTCAGCGGGCGATCCTGGGAACCCTGATCGTGGCGGTGATAACCTACACGATGGCGGTGCCGGTGGCAGACGAGGGGATCACCCTCCCGGTCTACGTCCCTCCCACCCTTGCGGCGGTATGCGGCCTCGTCCTCGCGCGGAGGTACCAGACGGCACCGGCCTTAGCCTACATCAGCGGATCGATGGGAACCCTCCTCGGAGCCGACATATTCAACCTCCTCACCCCCGGCGTCCTGGCGGAGCTGGCCCCTCCCATGGTCGGCCCGGGATCGATGGACATGTCCACAAAACCCCTCGTCCTCTCCATCGGCGGGGCTGGGGTCTTCGACGGCATCTTCCTCACCGGGGTCATGGCCGTCCTCCTTGCGGCCTTCGTGGTCCACTACTTCCACCGATCAGGTCAGGTCACATCGATGAACTGTACCAGCCCGTAACCCGACGAGGATCGCAGGGCTTGAGGGAGGGGTCGGAGTTGAAGGTCGCCGTCTTATTCTCCGGAAACGCCAGATCGGTCTACTGCCACCACCTGATCAGGGAAGCCGGGATCGATGTCGGATGCCTGGTCGTGCCGAAAGCCCCTTACTGCTCTCGAACCAATCAGAGCACCTATCTCAGCCTTGCGAGGGTCACAGCCCGATCCTTGGCGGCGCCTCTGGTCGAGTTTGAGGCCGACGAGGTGGGCGACGCCACCCTCATCGAGGCCCTTGCTGGCCTCGATATCGATGGGCTCTGCGATGGAGCCATCGCGTCTAACCGCCGACGCAACCGTCTGGTGGAGGTCTGCGAGGCGCTCAAAATCGAGCTATTTCTCCCCCTCTGGCACAAAGATCCTGCGATCATCCTATCCAACATGATTGAGGTGGGGTTTGAGATCATGATCGTGCCGAAGGACGAACGTCTCGACAATAGCTGGCGTGGTCGGGTTTTGGATCGGGTAAATCTGGAAGAGTTCGTCCAAAACTGCTATGTGAGGGGGATGGACCCGATGGGCGAGTCGGGAGGGTTCGAGACGATAGTCCTCGCAGGGCCGAATATGCGAGAGAGATTAGATGTATCCGCATCTATTCTCGAAGATCAAAACCCCTGACCAAAGACGAAGTCTCGCCCTCAGAATCAGAAGGCGAGGCCGAAGAGGTCGAGGATGATCACGGCGATCGCGCCGGGAGCACCGAGGATGGCACAGATCAGAAGCACCGGTGGGCTGTAGGGTACAAAAAGGCCGCCGACGGCGTTGGCGAGGTAGAGAATGACGAGGCCAAATAGGGTGTTCACCGCCAGAAACTTCACAGACCTCATGATCAGGCTGAAAGAGACGTAGATCGCCAGAATCAGCAGCAACCCCAGAATCAATATCTCCACTTGAACCACAGGAAAACACCCCCTCAAGCCTATTTATGATTTATCATCGCCGATCTTGAGAACCTCCATCTCGCTCTCCAGCCGGTGTCTCTCCTTGGTATCCAGGGCGAGGGGGTCGATATGAATTATCAATATCCCTCTCTTCAGGGCCACCTCGTCCCTCTGGGACTGGACGAACCTCAGCACCGACTCGTAGTTGCTCTGGGTTATGAGGTAGCCCAGCCCCTCCAGCAGGATCAGGGGCTCACTGGCCTTCGAGAGGAAGTCGGAGATCATGCTGGAAAGCCTCGGGAAGTTTGTGGGATCGACGTGCCTGTACTGAGGATCGATCCCCGCCGACTGGGTGAGCCAGATCACCCTCTCCGGAGAGAGGCCGTACCGATCCATCAGCTTCTCGGGATGGTACCTGCTTATGCAAAGCCCCTCCACCCCTCGGCGGACGAGGTCGCTATAGGCCTCAAAGCTCTTCATGGGCTTCTCCTCCTCGATGACGTAGGTGGTCCCTAAAGCGAGCTGCAGCTCTATGGGGTTCAGGCCGTATTTTGCCATCAGGGGCTTTGTGGCGCTCGAAAGGTCGAAGCTCGGATCGCCCTCTCGAATCGTCTTTCCCAATCGTCTCAGGGCCGCAAAAAACTCACCACGGCTCAACCTCGTGCTTGAGCTGACCTTCAACTTGACTTCGCCAGGACCCGACATCGGCTCGCTCATCTCCGGATCGCAAGCCCCGTCCTCGTCAGGTTCCTCCCTCCCGGACCTCATCATCATCTCCCCAAGATCTCTCAAAATCGCCAATCTTGAGGGCTCGTCGAGCCTCTTCAAGAGGGATTCTGCGAAGACCCCGAAGAGATGGGCCGAAAGGGGACCGAGGAGGAATATCAGCTGCTGAGCCTCGGAAATATCAGTGGTCAGCTTTCTATTGACAAACTCGGACCTCACCTGGAGGATAAGCCTCGTTCTGCCCTTGGCGGAGAGGCTTTCGAGGGCGTGGACGAAGTCGAGGACCTCTGACTCCGGGACCAGAGTGAAGTTCTCATCGATCAGCTCTTCCAGGCCGTCCAGCAGGATTATGCTGTTTTTGCTGCTCTCGACGAAGGACTTTATGGTTATGAAGAGGAGGGGGAGGTTTGTGGGGGCGATGTACCTCTCGCCCCGGCCCTTCTCGTGGCTGAGCCT
>Ga0116164_10002004_pt1 | contig 14878 bp, 14 predicted proteins | sample AD_UKC109_MetaG_FD_89888 | JGI IMG/M metagenome (GOLD analysis project Ga0116164, IMG submission 89888) | Active sludge microbial communities of municipal wastewater-treating anaerobic digesters from Hong Kong - AD_UKC109_MetaG | ecosystem: Engineered > Bioreactor > Anaerobic > Digestate... | reverse complement strand
CTATTGTTTTTTCTTTATGATAGTGGCCCTTTGGTGGCATATATGGTGGCAATAACTATATATTGTGTTCATTTTATTATATCTTCAATTTCAGGGTGAATCAATTGGATGCCGTGTCTGCCATAATACTGGGTTTGTTGCAAGGGGTCACAGAATGGCTTCCTATAAGCTCCCAGGGGCAGGTGATGTCATTTTCCGTGACCCTGCTCGATATCACTGCCGAACAGGCGCTCGCGTATGCGATATGGCTTCACATAGGGACGCTCTTGGCGGCCACGATCTACTTCAGGCGGGATGTGTCTGAGATCATCACATACAGAGACAGGGACATGTTCAGATGGATCTTTTTGGCATCCCTTGCCACGGGGGTCACGGCCCTTCCCTTATACATGTTTCTCAAAGAGGCCGTCTCCGTCGCCGAGGCGAGCGCCCTTGTCCTGATGATAGGCCTCTTGCTGGTCTTCAGCGGGGTCCTGCAGAGGGGAGCATCGGCGACCGAAGGCAAAACGGAACCCAACGACAGGAACGCCATAGTCACTGGTCTTATGCAGGGGCTGTCCACGTTGCCCGGCGTGAGCCGCTCCGGCACGACGGTCTCGGCCCTCTTGCTACAGGGATTCGACGCCGAGCGCTCTTTCTATCTTTCATTTCTCATGAGTATCCCTGCAGTCTTCGCGGCGGAGATAGTCCTGGGCCTGGACGATGGCATCGTCTTCTCGGGCTGGTCGCTCTTGGCAGTGGCCGTTTCTTTTGTCGTCGGTTACCTGACACTTGACAGGTTGCTGGAATTCGCGAAAAGGGCGACATTTTGGAAGTTCTGTGTAGGTTTTGGGATATTCTTGATATTGATATACATATCACAGGCGCTTTAAGTGCCTCTCAATGATATGTACTCTTATGGTAATTTTTATTAACATTGAGCGCAAATACCAGACAATAGGCCATTTAGTTCTTCATCGGTGTATCGGATGGACGTTATATCTGTAAATAATCTCACAAAGTTCTATGTCCTGCGCTCTCTGAGAAAAAAGAAGGAGAACAGAGGAATAGAGAATGTATCGTTCAATGTCAAGAGAGGCGAGATATTCGGTTTTCTGGGACCCAATGGCGCTGGGAAGACCACAACGATGCGATTGCTCCTGGATCTTATCCGTCCAACTTCGGGCTCAGCGACCATCCTGGGCATGGACACAAGGAAGGACTCACTTGAGATCCGGGGGAACGTCGGATACATTCCAGGGGAGATAAACTTCTATAACGAGCGGACGGCGGGTTACATGCTTTCGTATTATGAGGGATTGCAAGGTTCCCCCTCTGCCATCAAGGATGAGCTTGTGTCAATCTTTGACATACCCCTCGACAGGCCCGTAAAGGCGTTCTCCAAGGGAATGAAACAGAAACTTGCCATAATACAGGGGTTCATGCACGATCCCGATATCGTTATCATGGACGAGCCTACCGCGGGTCTTGATCCCCTCGTCCAGCAGCGCTTCTACGACTTCCTCTTAAACCAAAAGAAGAAAGGAAAGACGATATTCATCTCGACGCACATACTTTCAGAGGCGCAACGAGTCTGTGACAGGGTTGCCATAATCAAGGATGGGAACATAGTAGCCACGGAGGAGGTCTCAAAACTGGCGGAGAGGAGCGGCAGGAGCATAACGGTATCATTCGATGATGACGTCTCTATCACTGACCTTGAGAATGAAGAGATCGTCTCCATCAGGTCTGTCAACGGGGGGTTCAGAATACAGACGGGATCGTCCCTCTCAAAGACTTTGAGCATTATCGCCAAACACAAGATAAGCGACATCACGATCACTGAAACGTCGCTTGAGGACATATTCCTCCAATATTACAAGGGTGAGGGCGATGTTTGAGATCACACTCCATACCCTCAGAGAGAAGAGGTCTGGAATATTGGCGTTTGCGATCTTCATCTTCATATTCGGTATAGTGATGGTCGCGGCATACGATTCCATAGGTTCCGAATTGGACATGGATGAGCTTCTTGAGAACTATCCTGATGTGATAATGGACTTCTTTGGCGGTGACACCATCAAGAGCTTCGGCGAGTTCGGCGGATTCTATACGTTGGAGTATGTTACCTGGGTCTGGTTCCTTATCATACCGGCATACCTGGCGATGGTGTGCTCAGGCCTGATAGCTGGGGAGGTCGAGAACAAGACTGCGGACACGCTTCTTTCCTATCCAGTGTCCAGAAGGCGGGTCCTCTTGGAAAAATATCTTGCCATAATCGTCATGGTCGCCATAGTCAATTTCATGGGATACTTGTCCACATACATAGGTGTGGCCGCTTACGGGATCGATTACTCGGCGAAATGGGTGGGATTTGCAATGGTGCAGGCAACGCCTTTCCTTCTTGTATGGACGGCAGCCTTTACGTTGCTCTCGGTCGTGATCCCTGATACCAAGAAGGTATCGACATATTCCATCGTATTGGTATTCCTTGCGTACTTCATCGACGTGCTCTCGAACATATGGGACGAGATATCGTTCCTTGGGCATTTCAGTCCGATGAACTACTTCGATCCCGGTCTGGTAATGTCCAAGAACATCGTAAGATGGGGCAATTCCATCTTTCTGACGTTCCTAGTGTGCGCCATAATATTTGCGGGAGTGTATCTCTTCGATAGGAAAGATATATTGTGAGACGATTCAAAAATATATTTATATTTCCCTTCTTTGTATTCACATCTAGAGAACAACTGGTGTAATCATGGATAAAAATACAATATCTGCGGCAGCCCTTTTCGGCGCAATGGCTTTCGTATTGGCCTTGGTAGAGGTGCCGATGCATCTGGGAAATCCGAATCTTGGCACGACGCCCGTTTCCTTTTCTGCGGTCATGTTCATCCCTGAGATATCGTTCATTGTTGGCATACTGAAAGGTGCCGGCGCCTCGATTGCCTCGGGAGAATCATACGAATTTGCCGCCGGGATAGGGGATGCCCTGATGGCGGTGTTCACATTCTATCTCCTGAGGTACGTGAAGGCGGAGAAGGCCTTGGTACTGGGCCAGATTTCAAGATACCTGTTCACCGCGAGCCTTGTCGCGCTTTCTGTGTCGCTGTCCATGGATGGGGGTATCGCCCTGTTCCCTGAGAAATGGATTGACATCCTTCCTGCCCTTACGTTGTCCATAATCGCCAACTCGGTGGTCTCGGTCCTACTTTATAGAATCATAGGCGAAAGGACGAGACATTGGCTGGAAGTCAGATTCGGAAAAAGCAACGTGATACGGGCGCCCCAGATCCACAACCCTTCTTGAAAGGCCAAAACAATGGATAAATACAAAGGTTTTTTTAAATTTCATCTTCAATCTTATTCGGATGGAGATCAGAAAACTGCAGTACAGCGGCAAGGGCACCTACGTCATCTCGCTCCCGAAAAAGTGGTTGGAGAAGCATAGTCTCGACAAGGGCGACAGATTCGCGATAATGGAGATGGAGAACGGCCTCTTCATCACGCCCAAGTTCAACGAGATACGCGAGCTCACAGCCAATCTCAAGATATCCAAGTACATCTCACGGGAGATAACTGCCCGCTACACCTATGGTTACAAGAACATAATCATCTCCGGACCCATATCGTCCCACCACAGGATGGTGATATCCCAGACCCTTTCAGAACTGATGGGATACGACATCGTCGAGGAGACGGAGGACAGGATTGTGATAACAGATCTGCTCAATCCCTCACAGCTCAACATAACGAAGACGCTAAAGAGGATGTTCTTTCTGGCGTCGCTCATGCACAAGGACGCCATCACGGCCCTAAGGAATCATGACGGGGAACTTGCCCAGGACATCATGAAGAGGGACTCGGAGGTGAACAAGCTATTCTTTTTGACGGTAAGGCAGATACGCACGGCCCTGCAGGACACGTCAATGGCAGAGAGCATCGGCGTGAAACACCTTCAGAGTATCGACCTGAGGGTGGTCTCGAAATGCATTGAGGTCATCGGGGACTATGCCGTGTTCATCGCAGATGCGATACTCGTCCTCAAGGACTGTGAGGAGGAGCTGATCGACCGCATGGCGGAGTTCGGAACGATGACGTTGGAGTACACAAAGGTGGCAATGGAATCATTCCTTGGCGCCGACAAGGAAAAGAGCGCCGAGCTCCTGAACAGGAAGAACGAGTTCTATACCATAAAGAGAAGCCTTGACGAGGACATAATTGGATGCAAGGATGCCATAATAATGAGAAACATACTGGAAAGCATCAGGGGCATCGGGGACAAGGCCTTTGAGATAGCTAGCCTTGCGTACATACCCTAGCGCCCAAGCATGTTGACGATCTCGTCGACGATCCCTTCCGCTATGTCGGTCTTTCTTGCGAAGGGCAGATGGATGACACTGTCATTTTCGATGATATACACCTCGTTGGTGTCATGCTCGAATCCCCTCTTTTCCCTGCCGACGTCGTTTGCCACGACCATGTCGAGACCATTGTCCGCCAATGAACGTTTGGATCTGTCTATCAGTTCTTCGTCGGATACTCCGTGCTCCGCCTTGAAACCCACTATTATCCCGGAGGTCTTCATTCTGAGGTCTGCGATGATCTTCTTGTTGGGGACGAGCTCGAGCGAGAATCCCTTGCTGGAGGATATCTTGCCATCTTCCTTCCTGACCGTGAAGTCGGATGCGGCCATGGAAAGGACATAGACTTCGTGCCCGTCATCCCCAAGCACCTCATCGTACATCTCCTGGAACGTCTCCCTTCTCACAGTTTTTGATACAAGGGTCTTCTCGCTGGTCCTGCCAAGTACCAGTTTGACGTCCGCCCCCCTCCTCTCAAGGTCCTCTGCGATGGCAATGCCCATCTTGCCGGTGCTCCTGTTGGTTATGAATCGCACATCGTCTATCCTTTCGATGGTAGGACCTGCCGTCACGAGGAAGCTCCTTCCCAAAAGCTCCTTCTCCGACAGGATCTTTTGAACTTCGAACACTATCCTGTCCACCGGCGGCATCTTGATCTTTCCCTCATCCCCCTCTTCGCTAAGGATCTTGACGCCACTGTCCTTTAGGATCTTGAGGTGCCCTTGCAACAATTCGCTTTCGAACATCGTCTGGTGCATTGTCGGGATTAGCATCACCGGTATGTGGGAAAGTCCCGTAGCCACCAGAAGCGTTGGCGGCGTGTCTGATATCCCCATGGCGATCTTAGACAACGTGTTCTTTGTGCAGGGACATACAAGGATCAGGTCAAGCTTCGTGTCCCTGTCGCCCGCGAGCATGACATGTTCGACATTTCCCGTTATCTTGTCGATCACTTCATGGCCCGTTGCGAACGAGAGGGAATTGGGATTTATTATATCCTTCGCCGCCTGGCTCATTAAAGGGTACACGTCGGCACCATGTCTCCTAAGTTCCCTGGCAAGTTTCACGGTCTCTATCGCAGCAATGCTGCCTGTGACACAAAGTCCTACCTTCTTGTCCTTGAGGGTCTTGCTCTTTGAGCAGTATAAGGGGTCCATGCTTTTAAATAGAGGTGTTTACTATATACTTTATCAATATAGAATATAGAAAATATTTTTTTTCTATATAGACCATATAGATTAAATATATTTAGACCTGTTTTTTCTTCTCCTTTGTGATGATCGATACTTTCATTCCGGGTGCCATTACAGGTTTTTTTGTGATACATGACTCCGTGGACATTGACCTTGCGGGCACCACCGGTTTCAGCATATGCATGTCGCAGGGCCTTCGCATGAGGATTGTGGCCATACCATCAAAGCTGCATAGGGCGCGGTACTATACGAATGGCAGGAAGACCAGCATACCCATATCAGAACATGTGTACGATTCTTCACTTGGATACCTGAAAGAAGCATATGACATGACCTTCTTGTATCGTCCTCAAGTGGCCATCGGCGCCGGTTTCGGGATGAGCGGGGCCACTGCACTGGGCACGGCATACAGCATCTCTAGGCTGCAGCCTTCCATCGACTACGGCCTCTTGGCCTACAGGGCCGAGGCCCATGTCAAGGGAGGTTATGGGGATGTTGTATCGCAAATGAACGGCGGTGCCATGTTGCGCCTTGCCCCCGGTATCAATTCAAAGGTAATCCAAATCGAACCCGGGGCCCATAAATTGGTATGCGCGGTATTTGGCCCCCTCTCGACAAAGAGCATTTTGGGCGACAGCGCCCTTGTGGAGAGGATCAACGGAGAAGGTTCCAGATGCCTCGAAAAGGCGATGGAAGATAAGAGGATCGAGACCATGATGAGACTCTCGAACAGGTTTTCCAACAAGGTCTCGCTTGCCACTCCAAGATTAATGGAGGCGATTGATTCTGTTACCTCTGTCAACACCATGCCGGCATCGATGTCGATGCTTGGGGAATCGCTGTTCACGCTGGCCCTGGATGAGGACATACCAGCCATCCTTGATGTGTTGGATGAATGTGATGCTGAACTGATCGTCACGGACGTATGGAGGGCTGGAATTGAACATTCCTGAGGGCCATCCAAGGTACAGGTCCCTGATGATAAGGGAAGCCCTGGTCAGGGGCCTTGATGAGGGGCTCGTGGGGAGGGCAGGGCTCATTGCCCATGGAAGAGGAGAGGCCTTCGATTACATGTTCGGCGAGAAGACCAATGATTTCGCAATGGATGCGATAATAGCCTCGGCGGCATCCCTCCTGCTTGCGAGGCATCCTGTGATATCCGTCAATGGCAATGTCGCCGCCCTGGTACGCAAGGAGACTGTGACCCTCTCCAGGTTGATACCTGCGGACATAGAGGTAAATCTGTTCTACTGGACCAAGGACCGAGAACAAAATATCGTCAGGGCGTTCAAGAAGGAATGTCCTGAGTGCATTATCCACACCCAAGGAAATGAAAAGATGATACCCGGACCAACATCAGAGCGTTCCCGTGTATCCCTGGAAGGCATACTTGATGCAGACGTAGTGCTGGTACCCCTGGAGGACGGCGATAGGGTCGAATATCTGTCCGCATGCAACAAGAGGACGATTGCTGTGGACCTCAATCCCTTTTCCAGAACGGCCAAGAATGCCGACATCACCATCGTCGACAACGTCGTCAGGGCATTCCCAGCGCTGATCGAAGAGGTAGAGAAAATACGTGAGATGTCAAGGGCGCAGTTGAGAGAGCTATCGAAGTTCGATAATCGTCTCAACCTTGAGAGGGCCATTGGACTTCTCAAAGGAAGGATCTAGATTTAAAGGTGATTAATATGAATACGAAGACAATAGCTACGGCGGGGATATTTGGTGCGCTCGCGTTGTTGATGACCATGATAAAGGTGCCGATGCACTTTGGCAATCCGAATCTTGGTTCCACCCCCGTTTCAATATCGGCGGTCATGTTCACTCCTGGGATATCTTTCCTGACAGGATTGATCAAAGGTGTGGGTGCTTCCCTATGGACAGGGCAGCCCCATATAGAGCTTGCGGCAGGGATAGGCGATGCCATGATGGCAGTGTTCACGTTCCATATGATGAAGTTCATGAAGGCAGAGAGGGCGTTGGTCATAGGACAACTCTCCAGGTATGTGTTCACATCCAGCCTGATAGCGCTGTCAGTGTCAATATTTGTCAATGGGAACATAATGTTGTTCTCCAAGACCTGGATAGCTATATTTCCCGCAGTGACGTTGTCCATAATAGCCAATGCCACGGTTTCGGTGATCTTGGTAAGGAGCCTTAGTGGAAAGGCAAGGGAGTGGTTGGGCCTCAAGCTTGGCGACGATGTGGTGGTACAGTCCAACTAGTCTTTTATCTCAATGCTTAGGATGCGGGCCCATAGGACAATGGGCCCATCCTGGCTTTCTTTTACATTTTTCATGATAAGATATTACAGTTGCGGTCCGTTTCATCCTGCAGTTGCCCTTTTGTCGATAAACACCATCATCATGGACGATATGTTGTTCCCACGGACCATGTTCATGAATCTATGAGTAATTTTTTATATGCCCCCTGTTTTATATCTATAGATACTATATTGTGGTAATCTTTATGCGAAAGATATGTGTTATCCCGATAGCGTTGCTATTGTTTTCCTTGTTCTCTGTAATGTTCGTCTCAGCAGCACCCGTGGAGGTATGGGTCAGTATCTCCGGGCCTGTTGATGAGACCCATTTCAACACGATCCAGGATGGAATCGATGCTGTCGCGGACGGGGGGACCGTGCATGTTGCATCAGGAACATATGTTATAAACGCCACCATCGACATCGCGAAAAACATTTCGCTGTTGGGCGATGGTCAAGACACGACTATAATCGATGGATCTGGATATTTTAGGATAATGTCGATCCTTGGGCCTGACAACACAAGTCTTATAGACGGATTCAAGATACAATATGGTTTCTCTCTCACTACTTGCGCAGGCATTTATATCCAGTTGTCTTCCCCGACGATCTCGAATTGCACATTCACCTTCAATAACTCAGGCTATGGGGGGGCAATATACAATGAACTATCCTCCCCGACGATCTCGAATTGCACATTCATTGATAATGACGCCTCGATCGCGGGAGGAGCAATATACAGCATTGGCTCGTCCCCTGATATCGATGAGTGTACCTTTACATCGAACTTTGCATACTCCTGGGGTGGCGCTATCTGTGATGCCACTTCCTCATCGCAAATATCAAATTGCCTTTTCCAAGAGAATGGCACATACTCTCTTGGGGGCGCCATATGCACAAATGCCTGTATCTCTTTCATAACGGATTGCATCTTTTTAGGCAATTGGGCCGATTATGGCGGGGCAATTGAGTCCGAGGGTTCCACGGACACCATCACCAATTGCATACTGGCGCAGAATATTGCAACGGGTTCTGGGGGTGGCATCTTTAGCCTCCTTTCCCAACTTACCGTTTCGAATTGCACGATCGCAAACAACATATCCCAATCCGTGGGCGGAATTTACATTGTAACTTACGAATCTCCAATCGATATAAGCTTTGATGGATTTCCAACAGATTCAGACGGTCCTCTTGGCCCTTCCACCATCACCAATTGCATTGTCTACGGCAACATTGCGATCAATGTCTTTGAAGAAGGTCTTGTACCCTCTGTGGTATCGTTCTCCGATATAGGTGGTGGATATCTTGGTACGGGCAACATCGATCAGGACCCACTGTTTGTCAATGCTGCTGGAGGGGACTTCAGTATTCCATACGCCTCTCCATGTGTGAACACTGGCACAGATACGAGCGACCCCCTTTATGGAAACGTTACCGACGACATCGAAGACAATCCACGACCTTTGGGCTCGGGGCACGATATGGGCGCATATGAATATGTAAGTCCAATATCAGTGACCATCACTTCCGCGACAGCGAACTGTGACGGCACTGTTGATGTCACAGCATTGGCAGCTGATGGGATACCTCCATACACATACGAATGGGACATCGACGGCGATGGATATGACGACGGCACGGGAGCGTCAGCCACTCTCAATGTTGGTTATGACTATACTGGCACCATAAGCGTTCAAGTGACTGATGATGACCTATACACGGCCACTGATGACGACAGTTCAGCATGGACCAGTCCGGAGCTCACAGTCTCCATAACATCCTTTAATGTCGATCACTCCACAGGCACGATGGACGCCACCGCCTTGGCATCAGGGGGGGATGACAGTTACACATACGAATGGGACATCGATGGCGATGGATATGACGACGGCATAGGGGCATCGGTCACCCTCAATCCGGGATTCGGCGCAACAGGCACGGCCATGGTGAGGGTCACGGACGGCAACTCATGCACGGCAACAGATTCGGAGCCCTATTCGGTCAACGACCAGATCACGGTCTCCATCACATCCTTCACGATCAATCACTGTGACGGCACGATAGATGCAACAGCCTCGGCCGCAGGCGGTGACGGCAACTACACATACGAGTGGGACATAGATGGCGGCGGATACGATGATGGCACAGGGGCATCGGTCACCCTCAATCCGGGCTTCGGGACAACAGGCACCGTAGTGGTAAGGGTCACTGATGGCAACTCCTGCACGGCTACAGACTCCGAGCCATACGCTGTCAACGAACAGCTCACGATCTCGCTCTCGGTGGGGTACTACGACACGGGCACAGCCACCTTCACTGCGGCAGCTGCCGGCGGTGACGGCAGCTACACGTACGACTGGGACCTTGACGGCGACGGAACCTATGAAGTAACGGGAACCACATCCCTGACCCAGACCATCGTGCGCCCCTCCTGGGGCAACAGCGGAACGGTCAACGTATTAGTCACGGACGGCAACTCCTGCACCGCAACGGACTCGGCGGATTATGTGATAGGATCATTGTGGTCTCCCGCCGTTCTGCAGCCCATAGTCGCGACGATGCTCGAGAAGGCGAACACGATATGGCACTGCCTGCAGCAGAACCTGCCGGAAGAGGTCCCGGAAAACCTGCAGGAGATGCTTGATGAGGTGCAGGAGCACATGGCAAATGCATCGTTGCTCTACAATCCGATATATGCCAACGGAGAACTCAACAAGGCCCTGGCCCTGATGAAAGAGATTAATGATGCGCTTGGCTGCGGATGCTGATTCGATCAGGATTGCAAAATAAAGACATTTAAAATGACCTTTATAGATGGGCACGGTCCAGAAAGCCATTTTGTTATCTTTTTCATATAATACCAATCTCCATATATTACAACAAATTCTCCCTTTTCATAAGAACTTCCTACTTATTTTTATTAATTTTGAAAAGTCTGTAATATGAACTCAAAATCCAAGAGAGTGAGAAATATAAATGGATTGTAAAATATACTGATCGTTTTCAAATATGTCTAAAAATGTAATCTTGGAGATATATCTGCCGCTGGCTGATGTTTAAAGTGGCAGATAGGCGTTATCTTTGGGAAGAGGACAGAAAAGCAGGTTCATTTACAAATACCAACATTAATATAGAAGATACCGTCAACACCAATGAAAAATAAAAAGGCATAGACATACAAACCTTGTCCCACAGTATTCCTGCGATTAGAGAAGCGGGCAGGGCACATAGGCCAATGACCATCTGGAATCCGCCCAAGCTGCTGGCCCGGTATTCCAAAGGACAAAGTTCCGCAACAAATGCCTTTTGGACTGTGTCCAAGGCCCCTTTGTGCATTCCATATATGGCGAATGCCAAAATAATTGCCAGATACGTTTGTACAAGGATGAGGATCAAGCACACCAATCCCCAAAAGACATAGGAGAGTGCCAATACCCATTTCCTGCCAATATTGTCTGAGAGTATTCCGAACGGCATGGACAAGATTGAAGCGACAGCGGTGAACACCAGGTACAGCGCGGGAATGAATGCGGTCTGAAAACCATATTGCTTTGCATAGATCAATAAAAATGAGTAACTAAAGGAACCTAAAGCGAAAAAAGAGCTTAGCAGAAGAAATAGCTTGAAGTTCTTGTCCAGGTCCTTTAGAGAAAGTCCTTTATAGATACTTGCGCATGTTGGTTTTTTCTCCTTTACCAAAGAGAAGATCAGCAAGGCACCAATTGCCGATGGTATCGCGGCCACTAAGAACAAGTTTCTATACCCTAATGGCTCAAAGAACAGGATACAGATAACAATGCCACATACAGCACCAAAGTTGTCCATGCCCCGGAGCAGACCAAAGTTCCTGCCCATATCCCCCTTTGTGGAAATGTCGGCGATGGTGGCGTCCCTTGGCGCACCCCGTATCTTTCCCATCCTGTCCAGGGCCCTGAACGGAATCAAGTGCTGCCAGCTAGAGGATATGGCATAACCTGTCCGGGACAAAGACCCAAAAAGATAACCTGTCCAGATGAAGACCTTTCTTTTCCTTATCCTGTCAGAGAGGTAACCAGAGGCCGCCTGCGAGATCGAGACAATGGCATCACCCAATCCGTCAACGAGTCCAAGAACGGACATCGGTGCGCCCAGGAAAGATGTTATAAACAACGGCCAGATGGGGTATATCATATCAGACCCCATATCATTCAAAAATGAAGCTAGAGCAAAAATTCTAACTGTTTTCTTGGCCTCTTTGGGATCCATGGTAAAGAATGCACTTAAATGATTATTATATTTTGGTCTTGATGTTTCTGCGGGCTTCTAAACAGACACCTGAAAGATGGAAGTTAACTGGATATCTTCTGGCATTGGGACCGCGTCATTGTTTAGATGCTCGACGGGGTGCAGGAGCACATGGCGAATGCATCGGTGCTGTCTACTCCGGTGTATGCAAACGGCGAGCTCAACAAGGTATTGGAACTGATCGGTGAAGTGATGGCTACGACTGTTTTTAGTCCAAAAAAGCTGTGAAACTCTATTCTTTCCAATGATAATGTTTATCACATATGAGAATAATACCAGTAATATGTTACAGATAAGGAAATATGCACACGTTATGGTCATATTGCTATTGGTGGCACTCTTAGCAGGTTGCATAACGTCAGATAATGGTACGGACAACACTGGAGAGGATTACTCGGACATAGATGTCGACCTTATCGATGAGGAGATTGAATCACTGCCGACCAGTGAGCTATCAGAGGACGAGATTGCTGGGATCCTCTACATGCGCGAGGAGGAAAAGCTCGCCCGGGACGTATACCTTACGTTATACGACCTTTGGAGCAGACCTATATTTGCCAATATAGCGGCATCTGAGGAGACACATACCACGGCCGTGAAAACTCTAATCTTGCGCTACGGGCTTGAAGATCCCTTCATAGATGAGATAGGGTCATTTACAAACGAGACCTTGCAGGCGCTCTACACCGACCTTGTCGAAACCGGCTCGGGATCGATTGTCGATGCGTTGATGGTCGGCGCAATGATTGAGGAGATTGACATGGTGGATATCGCATCATACATCGAAAAGGCGGACAATGCCGACATCATCTTGGTATACGACAATCTCATGATGGGGTCACGCAATCATCTGCGTTCCTTCGTGTCAAACCTGGAGAATGAAGGGGTGGAATATGAGCCTTCCTATCTCTCACAGGAGGAATATGATGACATTATCGGTTCAGACATGGAGTCGAACAGATACATGGGTAGGAAGAACTAGGTAACAGTGAGATTCGATGTACATTAATGATCGCATGTTCGATTATGCCTTATCGTTATAACTAGCGATCATTCTATATACATTTCAAATATAGGATTATCATCGTTTGGATATCCCACTTCCCAGTGCAAAGGCAATTTCCAAAGCATCGGGATATTCCATCACCTCTCCCTTCTCGTAAGCCTTCACCAGCAAGCTGTCCATAAGGTTCACGCCTAGGTAATCCAATGAAAGTTTGAACATCTCCGTGAGCGGGCCGCACGCCCCAGCGCCTTCCTCGGAAGGCACGACGACGATCGCTTCTTTACCATTCAACTTCTTGGATGAGATGAAAGGTCTCAATCTGTCAATGAACGCTTTCATTGGCGCCGTTGGCCCATACCAATAAAGCGGCGTACCCAGAATGATGACGTCCGCCGCTGATAATCTTTGATAGATGTTTTCCATGTCGTCCTTGATAACGCATTCATGTCCGTTCCCTTGACATCTGCGGCAGTCGATACATGGACCTATCTCAAGGTCGTAGAGAGATATCTTCTGGACATCGTTTTTCTTGGATCTCGCACCTTCCAGTATCTTTTCTATAAGCAGGTCGGTGTTACCCCTCTTTCTTGGGCTTCCGACAATTGCCAAAACATTCAACTTGACACACCCCTTGCATGAGATACGATTGAAGGTCTTTAAGATTATCGTTAACCTTGCTATATTATATTTAAGTCAGTTCATGGATGGCGTTGTTCAATCAAGTGCCGATAAAGGGTATTAAAAAAGAAAAAAAGAAAAATAAATTTTAATTTTGACATCATTTTGATGTCTGCGACTTATCGAGTTCACTAATTACTAATAATGATTATTTCCACAAGAAACGAAGCTTTTTGATGATATCTTGTGTCACTTCTATCATATTGTTTTAAATTAGATGTCCCTGTTCTAAAATACATTCCGGGATAAATTTGTTAAACCATTCATTGTAACTTTATTGAGTGTTGGTATATGCGATCAATACATATTATTGCATTTTCAATCTTTGTATTATTGTTACTGGGCGCAAGTCCCATCAGCAGTGATGACACGATTTATGATATAGACATAACAATATCCTCCATAGAAGTGAGTAACATCGATAGCTTGGAGGAGCAGCTCGATGCAAACAATCCCGTAAGGCTGTCAAACGACTATGTGCCCCTATTGGGCTACCCAAGGACATTCCTTCCATATGGCGAGGTGGTCCATATCATAGTTGACATATGCCCCGTTCCTGCTCAGGGGCACGAGCTGATACTGGTCCCACCAGGTGCGTATACGTGGGAAAGGATAAGCGCCACAAGCAGTGTGATAGGTGGTCACGAGGTGTGGGAGTTCGAATACATCCCGCTAAGGGGGATGGCCGTCCCCGTGGTGGAGGTCGGGCAGCATTTCTCATACACGTACCTCCCGCCTTTCATCCGCAGCGCTGAAGGGATAATCGGCGTAATAAGTGAGTCGGACCCACTCATCACGCCAAGGATTGACAAAATGTACGAGTTTCCAGAGCTTCTGAAGTTCTCAGCCGTTCTGATTTTTGACGACGGCAGCTGCCAGGTGCCGCAATTGGAACACTCGGAGATCACCTATGCATCAAGGACCGGATGCTTCACTTGGACGACAGTCCAGACTAACGAGGGAACGGCCAAGGAGAATATGAAGTCCGAGCCCCTGATAGTGTACGACACCGGAAACAGCTTCAGCTTCGAAACATTGGGAAAGCTTTATGACTATGGCGGAAAGGCCTTTCAGTTCATTGGGCTTTTAGCCACAGGGGGGCAGG
>Ga0116164_10002003_pt1 | contig 14878 bp, 7 predicted proteins | sample AD_UKC109_MetaG_FD_89888 | JGI IMG/M metagenome (GOLD analysis project Ga0116164, IMG submission 89888) | Active sludge microbial communities of municipal wastewater-treating anaerobic digesters from Hong Kong - AD_UKC109_MetaG | ecosystem: Engineered > Bioreactor > Anaerobic > Digestate... | reverse complement strand
TTACAGCGTGGTTAAAAAAGGTTATGCCAAGGTAGATTTGATCGAAAATAAGGTTACGAATGAACAAGTCAATTATGTAAATGATGCCATCAAAATCATCAACAAGGCTTTTCAGGGGCGGGACCTGGCTCCTTTCAAGTCGGAAGCATATATGACAGCCGAATCCAATTTTATTGCCTCGGTCCAGTTTGAGATACGGTCCACCCATTTCCCCAACCAGACCACAGAAAGTTATACCCAAACCTGGGAATCAATCGATCAGCTGCTGCTGGAGGATGAGGACTTTGGCCTTCAATTGAAACGAGGGAATGTGGTGAAAGATGCCGCCAAAGCATTGAGTGCAATAACGGACCCAATGGAGCAAATACAAGCCGCCTACCGGCAAGTAAAAGATAACATTACCTGGGACGGAAATAATGGATTCTATTGTCGCGATGGGCTGAAAAAAGTGCTTGACAATCATACCGGGAATGCAGCAGAAAAAAATATGCTCCTGGTATTGCTCCTGAAAGAACTAGGCCAGGAAGCATTTCCTGTGATCCTTTCGACCCGCTCCCACGGCTACCTGTTGTCTTATAATCCTTCCCTTGAGAGTTTCAACTATGTGATTGCCGGCGTAAAACTCGGAGATCAGATCATTCAACTGGATGCATCTGATCCGGACTTGTCTTTCGGAACATTGCCCATTGAATGTTTTAACGGACAGGGAAGGATCATTGACGAAAAACTACAGGGCTGGATAGATCTGTTACCACAGGAAACCCGGAAAACACGGATCGTTTACGATATGACCCTGAATCCGGAATCTTTGGACCTGACTGGTAAAATACAGGACAACTGTTTTGGCTATTCGGCACTGGACCTTAAAAAGGATTTTGAATCATTCCCCAGTAAAGATGATTTCCTGAAAGAACTAAGCCAGGATCACAACGGTCTGGAGATAATGGATGCTGATCTCCAGGGACTTGACAAAGATCTGAATACACTGGCATTCAATTACCAGGTCAATTATCATGAACAGATCGAAGACGCAGGCGATTTGTACCTGCTTTACCCAATGTTCTATGAAGCGACGCAACACAACCCATTCAACCTTGAGAAGCGTGATTATCCCGTAGATTTTGGCGTAGGTATCCATGAAGCCATCATCACCAAATTAACGCTACCTGATGGTTTTCATTTTGAAGCGCTTCCTGATCCTACCATTGTCAACCTGTTTGAAGACAAAGGAAAATTTAGTTATTCCATACAGAAAGCTAATGACCATGTGGTGGTGTTCACTAGTAAAATTGATATCAATGAAACTTTGTTTCTTCCGGAGGAATACCAGATTCTGAAGGAGTTCTGGAATCATATCATTCAAAAACATGCGGAGCCTGTCGCTTTCGCCAAAGACTAATTGCGAATGTACCGTATCCTATCCCTAATTGTTTGTACCGGTCTCTGCTTCGGAAACGGCTGGGCTCAATTACCCTCCCCGCCACCAGACAGCCTTCTGGACAATGCCAATGCCATAATCAATGATTATCAGGAAATGATCCGGATTACTGATCCGGAGCATTTCACATCCACCATTGATTCCTGGGTCACCGTTCTGAATGAAGATGGTGACAGGCATGCATTTATGGTTCTGAGCTACGACAAATTCAGCAAAGCAACCATAGAAGATGCCAGCATATATGACCAAGAGGGAAGAGGAATTAAGAATCTCAAACAACGGGACTTTACCGACCAATCACTCAATTCGGACAATGCGCTCTATCAGGATGATCGGGTCCAATATTACGACTGGACCCCTACAAGCTATCCGTACACCGTGCATTTCAGGTACTCTATTCAATACCGGGGTACTCTGAACTATACCAACTGGAGTCCACGCAATGAATTTAGATTAAGCGTTCAAAAAGCCAGTCTGGAAGTACGGGTGCCGCAGGATCTAACCATCCGGATTAAGGCATTCCGGATTGAACCAGGCGAACCGCAGGTAGACCACGGAAATACAATCTATTTCTGGGAGGTGACCAATCTCCAAGCCCTGGCAGAAGAATATTCCTCTTCCGGCGCAGCATCCATATCCCCCGTTATCCTGATCGGGCCACAGCAGTTTGAGTTTGATGGTTCTAAAGGGTCTATGGAAAGCTGGCAATCTTTTGGCAACTGGGTAAACACGCTCTGGCAAGGTCGTAACGATATTTCGTCCGGTCTGAAATCTGAAATAGCAGGCTGGAAATCTGAGACTGAAAACCAGGTTGAGCTGGCCCGAAAGATTTACCAATATGTTCAAGGCCATACCCGGTATGTCAGTATCCAGCTGGGCATCGGAGGATACCAGCCCTTTCCGGCATCTTATGTTGAAAAGTATGGATATGGCGACTGTAAGGCGTTGGTTAATTTTACCGCAAGTATGATGCAGGAAGCGGGCATCGAAGCCCGGGTTGTCGTCATAGGTGCAGGCAAAGGCATTCATTCCATCGAATACTCCGACTATCCTTCTACGTCCCAGGCAAACCACGTCATCTTATGTCTGCCTGATTTACAGGATACCGTTTGGTTGGAGTGTACCAGTCAGGATGCACCTTTTGGATATCTGGGCAACTTCACTGCGGCACGAAATGGATTGCTGATTGAGCCCGGTTTGGGAGGAATTATTGTCCAGACACCGGATGTACAAGATTTAAAGAGCCATTTCAGCAGGCATACCGTGCTGAAGATCGACGACCAAGGCAATGCCTCAGGAACCATGCGTGCCCGTTACGATGGTCTGGCCTTTGATAACGCCATTTTGAGAATGCTCAGCGTGGATGAACAACGACAACGGCTGCTAAGTCTTTACAATTACCTGCCCAGACTACACCTTGAAGACATTCAAAGTACGGAGGAAGCGGATGCCCCCCATGCGGTGGAACATTTTTCGTACCAGACCGACGGATATGCTAAAAAAGTAGGAAATAAATGGCTCATTGACCCACAGCCTTTTTCCGGGATACAGGTCTATCCGCCTAAACTCTCGCAAAGACTTACCGACATCCGTATTAATGGTATAATATCCGCGGTGGATACCATCAATGTCCTGTTGCCTGCACAATATTCGCTTACAACTTTGCCAGCGTCAATCCATCTGGAGATGTCTTTCGGTCACTACTCTTTGGAGGTTAATCCTTTGGAAAATGGTTATCAGATCACAAGGGAGTTCTATCTGGATGGTGGCACTTTTCCTGCTGCTACTTACGATGAATTTCAACAATTCCTCGAACATGTTTCTAAAGCCGATAAAAAGAAGTGGCTGTTGACACCCGACAAGACCTAACCCTCCCCTTCCGTTACGGGGTGATTCTGAAGCGTTACATAAGAACAAAAAAAAATGCCACGCTTTGCGGCGTGGCATTTTCTATCGTAATGCATGTGTTCACTTCATCAGTTGAAGATGTAACGGACACCAACCCGCATTCTCCAGCGAGAAGCAAAGCTGCTGATGTCGTATTTTTCCAAACCGGTCCGATCATTGGTAAAACTGAAGGTTGGGGTGTTACCATCCAAACCTTCATACTGGAATAGTTCGGAGTTGTTAAAATCACCAACAACGTTATAAATTGTACCCCAGTTCTTATTGATCAGGTTTGCAAAGTTCTCAATGTCCAATGACAACTGGATGCGATGCAGGTCTGCTCCAAAAACGGAACCCAGGTCCTGGCGAATGGCCAAATCCCACTGGCTGGTGAAAGGCGCTCTGGAACCATTCTTGTCCGCATAACCACCACGGCTGGCGTCCAGGCTCGGATCGTCAGAGATAAATGCGTTCAAAAGTTCCCACTGCTGAGCCGGAGTCAACCCGTTTTTCTCAACCAAAACGATGTCACCCTGAGCGGATGGAATGTAGGGTAAAGAACGGTTTCTACTGGTACTTCCTGTCTCATTATTCGGGTTCTGACCATTTCTGGCGCCAATCACGTAAGAGAAAGGAATGCCTGACTGGCCTTCGTAAAAGAGCGATACGGTAGTTGCAAAGGCTCCACTTTCAACCCAATCCACCTTATAGGAAATCGCACTAATCAGACGAGATCCAAGGCTATAATCTGAGCGACCAAGCACCGGTAAATTTCTACCATCAATACTGACCTGACCACGCCACTGGGAGGAGTTTTGCGAGGAGGTTCCTTCGTTGATTGCTGTTGCATCCCCGTAGGTATAAGCAAGCATGAAATTAAGGCCTGACTGCCACTGCTTACTGATCATACCGGAGAAGTTGTAGGTGTACCCTTCATGGGTGTTACTTCCCACATAAATGGCACTGTATGTAGGATCTATACTCTTCCTGGTGTAAACAGGGCGGTTATCTTTTCCGGCCCAGTTGAGACTTACTGTCGGGTCAGAATTGACGTTGGTATACAATACGTTATTTAATGTTTTCGTAAAGATACCTTCGACCGAAAATTTCCAACCGCTTGCCAATGCTTTATCAAATGCCAGGTTGGTACGGAATACCTGAGGATATTTGAAGTTTTTGGTAAAGAGGTCAACCTGACCGGAAGGAATCGTGAAATTCGGATTCGTATATTGTTCGTTGATCCCTGCTTTAAATCCATCAGGTGCCGAACCTACATATCCCAGCGTAAGTCCGTTGTTGTTAAACATAGCTCCAGGCCAAACAAAAGGTATTCTGGAGGTAAATATTCCCAAACCACCACGAAGAACCGTCATGTTATCACGGTTCACATCGTAGCTAAAACCTACTCTTGGGGAAAACATAATCTGACCATCCGGAGCTTTGCCGCCAACGATGTCATCAGCTATGTCATACTTTGCCTGCAATGCCGGCAAGGTTGAGCTATTGAATGAGGGATCGATCTTAGGATCTGAGGTGATGAAAGGAACATCAATCCGCAAACCTGCGGTAAGGGTAAATTTATTCGTTACAGACCACTCATCCTGTCCATAGATCCCAAGCTGCATGGCATTAAAGTCAGCCGCTGCCGCCGTACCATCACCAGTAATTCCGTCTACCAGGGAATAAGAACGGTCGTAGTCGGTTGGGGTTGCATTGTCCAGGAAGTCCTGAACGCTTGCATAATCGTAGGAACCATAGTTCTGCGGAATAAACGTGTTGTAGATGTGGTAGAATTCATTGTGGGTACCAAGCGTAAAGGTATGGTCGCCCCGGTAAAGTTTCAGGTTATCGGTAAGAGTAAAGATCTTCTGATCCAGTTCATTCGCGGTAGAGTACTCTTCACTACCAAACTGAATGGCACCTGCACCATCCTGAATCCGAACGAAAGGAAAATCTCCGCCGATCGGATCGCGGTCGTCTAATACACTTGTATACCCAATAATCAGGTTATTGGACATTTTGTTACTGAAGCGTGAATTTAATTCCGCAGCGAAGGAGTTGGTGGTACTCGGGAAATAAATTCCGTCATTGGCAAAGTTCAAAGTGGTACTGCTACTACCAGTTTGGTCGGTCTGGATTGCTTTGGTGTACTGATGGCGGATGGTCAATTTGTGTTTGTCACTTAAATTGAAGTCCAATTTCCCAAACAATTTCAATCCGTCCAACTGATCCAGTTTGCTTCCATAATCACCCGGATCGTAGCTGTAGTTATTCTTTAGGAATGAGCTGAGCTGGTTTAAAGTACCTGCATCAGAATCACCGCGGTAAGTAGCAAAATCAAATGGAGATGGTGTCTCATCCTTTTGGATCTCCACGTTGGCAAAGAAGAACACCTTGTCTTTCTTGATAGGTCCACCCAGGGAAGCTCCATAAAGTTTCTCCGAAAACTGAGCCAATTTCGTACGTTCGCCACCGATCCGGTCAATCAGTTTACCCGGAGTTTTACCCGCCAGATCCTGGTTTTTGTTGAAGAAGTAAGCGGTACCGGAAAAGGTATTTGTTCCGGACTTGGTCACGGCGTTGATACCACCACCGGCGAATCCGCCCAGGGTCACATCATAGGGTGACAAGACGACCTGAATCTGATCAATTACATCCACACTGATGGGTGAGATTCCGGTTTGTCCTCCGTTGGTTCCTGATGCAGCAAGACCAAATACATCATTATTAACCGCTCCATCGATGTAGATGGCGTTGTAACGGTTATTAACCCCGGCAAAGGAAATACCACTTACAGAAGTGCTGGCTTGAGGGGTCAAACGCGTGAAGTCATTCAGGTCCCGGTTCAGGGTAGGCAGTGCATCCAGGTCAGCCGAAGTGATCTGAGTGGATGCCCCGGCATTCTGCCCGGTAGCTCCGCGTGTCGCTGTAACCAAAATTCCCATTAACTCAATGGGCTGGTCCTCAAGTACGATATCCATTTTTTGGGCTTCACCAAGGCGAAGCATGATCCCTTCGGTAACGTTGTCGCCGAAACCGGTATACGTTGTCGTAATTTTGTAAGGACCACCAACACGCATGTTAGGGATGGTAAAAGATCCGTCAAGATCGGTGACGGTACCATAGGTCGTTCCGGATGGCAAATGGACGGCGACAATATTGGCACCGATCAAAGGCTCTCCCGAGGCATCGGATACCGAACCGGTAAGCGATGATGTTGTAACACCCTGGGCTAGCAGTCCTTGCTGAAACATTGCCCCTGAGGCAAGCACCAACAAGACCAGGTAAAACCGACTTTGTAATAGTTTTTTCATAGTCCTTGGAAAATTTTGTTAATAAAATGACCGAACATTTGCCATTCGCACTATTTATTGGCCATAAATAGATACAAAAGACTAAATTTCAATCGTTAACACATATCAAATATTTAATAATCAACGATCTGCTAAAGCTAATGCCGTAATCCTTTTTCTACATTACATCCGACAAATGCAATTTGTTAACCAAGTAAAATTCAGCAAAATGACACCCTGCCGGATATGTATCCTTTTAGCGTATTCATGCTGGTATAGGTAGTACCTCCGGATTGGTAATTTATTGGTGTAGAAACACCCGGATTTGCCATAACCTGAAAGCCGTCAGAAACTGACGTTAAGGCTGGACTTCCCATCAAGGAAGACGCCAACCTTACGGTGGTGAACGTTCTTTTCATGGCTGAGAAATTAGGTTTACGGTTTAACTTGCGGCAAAGGTAGTCACTAAGATCAGATATCGCAAAACCCAATATGACTGTGAAGTAAACTTTTAATTAACTCAATGTTAAGCACATAGGTATTTCAAAAAACCTCATAGACCAAATGATATTTACTATTTTATCAATTATACTTCATTCATTTTTCAATAATTCCATCGTAGGCCAAAATTTTTTTGGCATTTTATCATAAACAGGACTAAAGATGGGGTTTCCAAAGCGCCCAAATACATGTCTCAATTGTCCCTTTCAACCGCTCTTAGAACCCAGAAAAAAAGTTCGTTTTGAAGCAAAAAAAAGAGCTGCCTCGGTAAAAAGCAGCTCTTTTTTATTCGGTAGGGTCGCTGGATGCCCAGATCCGGAAACCAGGATTAATTGAACAGATACCTGATTCCGAACTGGATGCTATAGGTATCCGATGCAAAAATGGCATCTTTTTGCAACGTTTGATCCAACAACTTGGTGGATGTTCCGGAGCCTGTAGTCACCATTTTATAGCTGGGAGCGCCTTCCCCGGTCACACCGGAAAATGACAGCGGCCGGCTGTTTATCACTTTGTCGGATATTCCCCAGTTCTTATTGATCAAATTGGTAAAATTGAGGATATCCGCGCGGAATTGAAGGGTGTTACGTTTTCCGCCGGTGTTCACATAAACTTCCTGCAAGAAGGAAAAGTCAGCTCTCCACAACCAAGGAAGAAGTGCTCCATTGCGTTCAGCATATTGGCCACGACGGGTACTCAAATAGGAGTCCTGATCGATGTATTTATCAAAAGCCGCAGCTTGTTGAGCCGCTGTAAAGGTTACTCCGTTGCTGGTAAAATCTACAAATGTCAATTCACTGGCGTTATTGGGCACATAGAGCAGATCATTTCCATTAATACCATCGCCATTCATGTCCTGATTGTAAACATAGGAGAAGCGGCCCTGGGTCGCCCCATTAATAAACAATCCAACTTGTGTAGCTCCTGCTTTCAGATATTCAAAGCGATAGTTGATGGCTCCAAACAGACGATGCCGCTGATCGTAGGAAGAATAACCCAGATCAGGATAGTTATTACCATTCACACTGACAATGCTGTTATACGATCCACTTGCAATCGAGCCGGCATCAACCAGATTCTGTGCAGAACCGAAGTTGTAAGCCACTTTGGTGAACCATCCATTGCTAAATCGCTTCTCCAGGGATGCTGTAAAGTTCAGGGCCGAACCCTGGTTTTCATTGGTCAGATAAACCGCTCCGGTAACATTATCATTGATACGCACGGCATTGTTCAGGTTTGTTCCGGAGAGACCCAGCCCCGGGAATGTAGGCCGCTTATCGGGTCCGGTGAACGTACCCGATGCACTTTCCTGATTGATGTTCCAGTAGCTGATACCATTGATATCTTTGCTGTAGATCAATTCAAGCGTACCAACAAATTCCCCGGGTAGGCGCTTATCGATCGCCAGGTTAGAACGCCACACTTGCGGAAACTTGAAGTTGTTATCGACCAGGTCAATGTTGTAGGAGGAAGGAAGTGACGGATTGGTAATAAACTTGCCCGGATCCGTGGTAAATGGCCGGGTGGTAGTTTTATCGATTTGCTCAAATCCGGTTAATACCCCATTATTACCAACAACATTGGAAATCCAGACGAATGCCGGGCGACCGGTAAAGATTCCGGATCCACCGCGCAGCTGAGCCGTGCGATCACCTCTCATGTCATAGTTAAATCCTACACGGGGTGAGAATAAGAACTGAGGATCCGGCAGATTTTTTGTGCTCACTTTCAGCGGATTACCATTAGGGTCCCGATAAGTCTGCGTCAGCACTTCAGGGTTTTCAAATCCGGTATCGTCAAAAATAGGTACATCCATACGGATACCGGCGGTGACCATCAGCTTACTACTGACCGCCATTTCATCCTGCAGGTAAAGTCCGCCATAAGTCACCCGGGTAGGTTGCTCGGGTTCAGCCCCGCCAGGCAATGCCGAATACCGGTATTGGAACCGACGTAATTCCACAGGCGAAACGGTCCGGTTCGGGTTGGCTTTTGCATCCGTCAGATCGCTGTAAAAGTCTTCGAGGCTGTTATAAACAAAAACCCCCTGCGCCCCAGGGAAAAATACGTTACGGAATTTCAATCGCTCAATATTGAGTCCTGCGGTCAGGGTATGTTTGTTCAAATACAAGGACAGGTTATCTTGTAGCTGGTAGGTCGTATACTCCAACTGGTTATTTGGAGTAAAAGGTTCAAAGCCAGTCGAGATGTATGTTTGACCCTCCTGCTGAATCTCGATTAATGGGAAAAAGGTACCATAAGTACCACGGTCTTCATTTTGGAAAGTCCATCCGGCAATGAAGTTATTGGACAGCTTATTGCTGAATAAGGTATTGAGTTCACCAATAACCGATGTAATCTTATCAAAAATGATGTAATTGGAGTTGCGGTAACTCATCGCTCTGCCATTTGTCCGGCGATTCCCGAATCCCAGTGAAGTGGAGTTGGAAATAAGCTGATCGGCTTCCGAATCCAGCCGGTTAAAGCGCAGACTGAATTTATTCTTGTCATTGATGTTCCAGTCCAGCTTGGCGAGATATTTATCACCGGTCGTATTCAGATCATAGCCCTGATAAATTCCCGTCTCATAGCCAAAATTGGTATTAAGGAAATCGGAAACAGCTTTCAAATCTGATTCCAATACCCTCGTGGTATTTCCTTCCACCGGATCATTGCCTTTATTCGCGATGTCCTGATAAGGGCTGGCACGTCTTTCCAATTCTACGCTCGTGAAAAAGAAGAGCTTGTTCTTAATGATCGGACCGCCAAGACGAAAGCCATATTGCTTGTTGGTAAACTGATTCTGATCACGGATCAGGGTGGTTTCACCGGCATGAATACCAGTCAGGTTCTGATTGCGCCAGGTATAAAATGCCGAGCCGGTAAATTCGTTGGTACCAGAACGAGTGACGGCATTGATGCCACCGCCTATGAAACCGGACTGGCGTACATCAAAGGGTGCGATATTGACCTGTACTTCCTCAATAGCATCCAGGGAAATCGGAGCTATGCCGGTACGGCCTCCCGGTTCGCCCGAAAGACCAAAACTGTTATTCAGCAAAGAGCCATCAATGGTGATGTTATTCAAACGATTATCCTGACCACCGATAGAGGACCCTCTTGCCTGAGGCGTTAACCTGGTGAAATCAAGGAAATTTCGACTTACGGTAGGCAGCGTATTCAGTTGGTCGGCAGTGATGGTAGTAGCGGCACCTGTACGGTCCGAGGAGAAGACATCACTTCGGCTTGAGGTAATGACAATCCCCTCGATGATCAAGGTCTCGGTCTGCATGGTCAGGTCCAGGTTGGTAGCCGTACCCAAACTCAGAAAGATATTGTCCTGGACAATATCTTCATAGCCGGTGTAACTCACCGTGACCTGGTAAGGCCCTCCGATACGCATGTTCGGAATTGTAAAACGGCCATCTTCGTTCGTAACCGTTCCATAACGGGTACCCGATGGGGTGTGTACGGCGACAACGGTAGCTCCAATAAGGGGCTCCTTGGTCTCGTCGATAATTCTCCCCACCATGGAGGAGGTGGTAACCTGGGCGCTTAAGTTCGAACCCATGGTCAGAAAACCAATGATCAGGAGATACATGCCTAGCTTGTATCTGCCTAAGAATTTAATGGTGGAAATTCTCATGACTGAAATTTTGAATTGAGATTAGTTTCGCCGGCAAATCTAGCGAGAAAGCAGATACATTTATATAGTTAATATTAACGTATTGTTAATATTTAAAGAACTAATTTATAGTCGATAGCGCTTTATTTTTTTAGCAAAAAAGCCGGTCAAAAATTATTTTTTTGGCAAAAAAACCTCGGCAAGCATACAACGGACGCTTCCGCCTCCCAGCTTTTCAATGGTGTAAATGGGCGCCTGCAATATTGTAGCTTCTTTCTCCAGGGAATTAATTTGACTTGAGTTCAGAGAAAGGAAGGCTTGTTCAGACAGAATCAGGTAGCGAATACCATGTTTGTTATGCACTAGGAGCATATTTCCTGCAAAAGCATTTACTTGTTCCAGGCTAATCTCAATGATGGATTTTCCCAGTTTCCTCAATGTTGAAGTAACCTTGTCCCGGTCGCGGGCTCCGGGGATTGCGTCCAGACAAATCACGGCATAGGATTCACCCATCGCCATCATAACATTGGTATGATAAATCAGTTGGCCCGTACCATCCTCTGCTTCGAATAGGACCGGTTGATACCCCTGATCCTGACAATAGAGCTGAAATAAATCGGGGTGCGTTCGTGGACTGATGCAGGCAAAAGCAAATCTTTCCCTGCGCTCAAACAGCATGCTCCCGGTTCCTTCCAGATATTTCTCTTCCTGCTCCCAATGACTGTAATCGATGACCTCCTTAAATCCAAACGCAATCTGCATGGAACGGACTACATCAAGGCGCCTTTCCTGGCGACGAATCTCGGAAAACATCGGGTAGGTGATAATTTTTCCATCAGCATGAAAACTTATCCAGTTGTTTGGAAATACAGCATCAGGCATTAGCGGTTCAGGGGTATCAGCAATAACCTGCACACGGATATCACTGGACTGAAGTCTCCGGACGAAAGCATCAAATTCGGTGCGTGCCTGATCCTCGACCTCTTCTTTTGAACGCTCCATTTCCTGCCGTTGAAAGGCATTGTTTGCCGCGGTCTCTTCATTATACCCAAAATGAGCAGGCCGGATCATCATCACTGTGTCTGTAATGATCGCTTTCATCTTCTACTATTGATTTGCAGCCAATGTTTTTAACTCATGGGCCAGGTCATGCCCTAAAAAGCGTTCGATCAGATCGTGACCGACATAAATCAGCGGTGTCAGAACTACCGCCATAATCGATTTATACATGTAATTAACACAACCTATCGCCAGCACCCTGACCAGATCCCAGTTCGACCCGATGTAGAAAGCTACGATAAGAACGACAAAGCTATCGATGAACTGGGAGACCAACGTCGAACCGGTTGCCCGTAGCCACATATACTTTTCACCGGTCCTTTTCCGTATCCAGTGAAATACGACAACATCCACCACTTGGCCCAGCAAAAAAGCGACCATTGATCCAATAATGATCCAAAGGCCCTGTCCAAATATCTTTTTAAAAGCCAGATCCATATTGGGTATAGACCGCTCCGGAATACCATCCACCACACCGCTTTGAGATTGCCACCAATCGTTCGGAGGCAGATGGATGCCCAGAAAAAACATGAGAAAGGCATAAAGAATCATCACCACGGCCATCCAGGACAACATTTGAACACCCCGGCGACCAAAATACTCATTGATGATGTCGGTCATAATAAACACCACCGGCCAGAGAATTACCCCGGCAGTCAAATCAAAACCCAGGCCCGATACGCCAAAAAGGGTCATATTAAATGGTTGTAACCCAAATAATTTCTCCAGGGAAAATATCTTGATACCAATCAGCTCGGCAATTAAGGCATTGGTGATGAAGAACCCACCCAGGATCATAAATAATAAGGTGGCCTTGTTGGTATACCATTGCTTGTGTAATTCCATAAGTTTTGCGTTTCCTACTACTCAAAAGTACGTTGCCGAATGTATATAGTTCTGCTTTCATTTTACGGAATGTTCAATTTATAAAACCCCACCTCATAATCTTCTTGATGTCCGAATCGTTCATCTTGGGTATGGCGATCCGAATCCCGTTCATTGCAAAATCTTTCCTGCCCTGGTGGTTGGCAACGATGATCCTTGGGAATCTGGAAGGACAAAACATTCCGGACAGCACCAACCTGCGGGAGCAAATAAACCAGATCATCCGTTACGACACCGAAATTCCGCTTGAAAGCCATCATGGGTTCATCGTTGGAATCATCGATGGAGAAAGGCAATGGATCCTCAGTTTTCCGGGGATCGGGAAAGATAGCCTGAACGCTGAAAGCGTTTTTGAACTGGGCGGATTGAGTCAGGTAATTACCGCCCACTACCTGATTGATTTGGTTCATGCAGGACGCCTTGAGCTTGATGAACCTTTGACACAAGGTGGTCTCAAACTCCCCGGAGACTGGAAAAAATTAACCTGGCAACAATGCATCCAAAATGCTACCGGACTGCCAAAAGTGCTGCCGGGGCTTTCTGTGGATCAACTGCCAGACAACCCTTATGGCCAGATTACCATACCGGAATTGGTTGAGGTCCTGACCAGGATGCCATTCCATCCAGGAACTTTCAATTACAGTCCACATGGATACGCACTGATCCAGGCAGCATTGGAATTTCGCCTGGGAAAGCAATTCGAAAGACAGATCAATGATTTTTGCGATTCATTGGGCCTGTTTTCTACGGGAGTTTTTCGAAAACACGCGAGCGGGTTGATCCCAGGCTACAGCAGAAACAATTTGACAGCTATTGCCTGGAATGCTCCCGCCTATCAGGCAGCCCTGGGTCTAACCGGCACGATAAATGACCTGCTGCATTATGCCCGATGGCTGATTACTAATGCCAAGAACCCTGAATATTCGTTATTATTTCAGCCCTCCTTACGGACTCATTTGCGCGGCCGCATTTGGATGGCAGGTGGCTGGTATGTTTTGAACCCGGTTGGCCGCCGGGAAATTTATACCCACAGTGGACAAACCGGTGGTCATAAGTCATATCTGGGTTTTGTTCCTGCTACGAAAACTGCGGTGATCGTCCTTGGCCAATCCCCCGAGGAAACGAATGAATTGGGTTTATTAATTTTGCGAATGATTAATGATTCCTGGAAAAGAAAAGAGCCTTGATGAAGAAGAACAAAAATCAAAAATCCGGAGATAATGTCCTTGTTTACACCACCCACCCGGAGACAATGGGTTCACTCTTCAGCGGGTTGTTTGAAGAGGAAAAAAGCACCAAAGATTTGGGGCTAAGGGTCCGTGTTATTCTGGAGAAGAAACACCGGGGAGGAAAGACAGCAACCGTCATCAAGGGATTAGAGTCCCTGCCGGATCAGGATCTTGGCGAGATCGGAAAAGCCCTCAAACAACTCTGCGGTGTAGGAGGAAGTGCAAAAGAGGGTGAAATTATTTTGCAGGGAGATCAGGTTGTCAAGGCGGTGGATTACCTGGTCAAGATTGGTTACAAAGACACCAAAAAAGGAGGAGGCTAGGCAGTGGCTTTTTGCAAACGCAACATGCGTGTTTTCCCTTGCAAATCAGACCGGAATAAAGCAGTCCAGCCGTATTGCTCCGCAACCCATTCCTGATAGATTTCGGTCAAAAATTCATTCAATTCGAGATAAAGGCAAGAGGCCTCCATTGCATCAGCAACCTTCAGGATTTCCCGGTAATACAACAAGGGATCATGGTCCCGGACAAACAGAGCTTCTTCCGGCTCAAAATTCAAGGTAGATGTACTCATGTTGTGCCGCTCACTGTCCCGGATATAAGGCGGATTACTTACGATCAGATCCATCTTTGGAACTTGCCGTAATGCCTCTATAGCGAACAGGTCTTCATGAATCCATTCTATCGGTACCTGATTTAGTTGTCCATTCTTTTCCGCTATCCGAATTGCCTCCAGGCTATTTTCCATGGCGTAGACTTTCCAATCCGGTCTTTTCTTTTTTAAGACAATCGGAATCACGCCGGAACCACTGCCGATATCCAAAATACTCAATCTTTCTCCTGAATGGTCCTCCAGAATCCAAGCAACCAATTCTTCTGTTTCGGGACGCGGAATCAGAACGCCCGGACCAACTTGAAAAGGAATGCCATAGAAATAGGTCCGGCCGCTCACATAGGCCAG
>Ga0116164_10002000_pt1 | contig 14886 bp, 10 predicted proteins | sample AD_UKC109_MetaG_FD_89888 | JGI IMG/M metagenome (GOLD analysis project Ga0116164, IMG submission 89888) | Active sludge microbial communities of municipal wastewater-treating anaerobic digesters from Hong Kong - AD_UKC109_MetaG | ecosystem: Engineered > Bioreactor > Anaerobic > Digestate... | reverse complement strand
GGTTGACGATCCCGACGGAGGTCTCGTTGTGGACCATGGCGATGGCTTTTGCGCCCTCTTCAAGGGCGGCCTCTATCCGGTCCAGATCGAAGGGCGTGCCCCAGGGGAAGTCCAGGGGAACGGCGGTGCCGTACCGGTCGCCGAGCTCTGTGAACCTCTCGCCGAACTTGCCGTTGGTCGCTGTGACAATCTTATCCCCTTTTCCGATGATCCCGCCCACGGCCGCCTCCATCCCGGCGGTCCCGCTACCGCTCAGGACGACGGCGTCGTTCTTCGTGTCGAATAGCTCCCGAAGCCGCAACCTGCAGTCCTCGTAGATAGTCTCGAAGTCGGCGCTCCGGTGGCTTATCATGGGTTTTGACATGGCCCGGAGCACCCGTTGGGGCACCTTGACCGGCCCTGGAATCATGAGCAGCGTGTCCTCGATATCCAATATTATCCCTCAGCTCTTACAACCACGGGAAGTCTATATAAATCTAGCTTTTATCCGTTCTGCGGTCTTCCAGCTCTTCCTCGCGAAAGGCGGAAGCTCGCCATGCTCTTTCAACCATCCTTCGAGAAACCGGATGGTTGCGGGATCTGAAGGGTAGCCGCTCCCGATTTTTAAGCCCAGGGACTTCTCGATCTCCCTCACCGATCGATCCCGCTCCACCTTGGCGAGGATCGAAGCAGCAGCCACCACCAGGTGGTTTTTGTCGGCCCGGTGCTCAGCGACGACCTCCATCTTTGTCCCGCTTCCCTCCTTCACCCTCCGGGCGAACCTTATGGGGTTGACGTCGGCGGCGTCCAGGATCGCCCTCTCCGCCGATAGCTTCTCCACCACCTTGGAGAAGCTTTTGACCATGATATCGTTCATGCTCATAAGCCCGCGGAGCTCGTCGATCACCTCAGGCCTCACCTCCAGAACGTAACGATCCAGAGCTATCGTCTCGATCTTGGAAGCTAGCTGTTCCCGTTTTGGGGGTGTGAGGAGCTTTGAGTCCTTCACCCCGAAGGCCGCGAGATCGAAGAGCCGGCCCTCTTCGACGACGACGCCAGCCACGAACATCGAGCCGATCACTGGCCCCTTTCCCGCCTCGTCAGCTCCCAAAAGCCGCATCGATCCACTGATGTGGTCTATTGATATTTGAATCGATCGAAGGCCAACGTCGATCACTTCGGACAAAAAAGGTGATCAGATCTGCTGGATGATGTGATCCTAAATCGTTATATCTATCTTATGTGAAGATGAATGGATACCAGATCAAGATCGTAAAGGTTTCAAAACTTCCGGGTTGAAAGGTCTTTGAAATTACAAGATGGAAGGTCCCAATGGCCAGAAAAATGCGGGTACTTTTGCGGGGTTGTTGACGATATGAGCAGCGGATTTCTGGAAGAGGAGATCGAAAGAGCGGAAAGAAGGGTCAGATCGCTCAGAGAAAATAGCTCGTCCGATGAAGAGCTGGCGACAGGTCTGGAAGAGCTTTCGTCCACCCTGGAGTCTCTCCGAAGATCGGCGATGAAGCTTCAAAAGAGAAATGATGAGCTATCGGCGTCGAAAGAGAATCTTCGAAGGTCGATGGAGATGTATCGGTCCCTGGTGGAGAACATAGACGGGGTGATCTATGTCATCGAACCCCAGGGAAAGATCACCTACATAAGTCCCGTCATCGAGCGGATATCCGGGTACTCTGTCGATGAGATCCTAGGTCAGAACGTCCGCCAATTTCTCCACCCCGATGATGCGACCTTCCTCGACGCCAGGTTGAAGTGCGCCCTCGATGGAAGATCAGTACCAACCGAGTTCAGATTCATCGACAAAAGAGGCCACGTTCGTGTTGTCAGAACCTACGGAAGACCGATAGAAGAAGGGGGCCGCTTGAAGGGGCTCAGCGGCATCATGGTGGACGTGACAGAGCTGAAGAAGATCGAAAAGGCTCTCAAGGAGAGCGAAGAGCGGCTCAACCTGGCCATCGAGGGCGCAGACCTTGCGATCTGGAACTGGGACATGTTGACTGACGAAGTCGCTCATAACTACCGATACGCTGAGATGATAGACCTTCAGCCGGGCGAAAAGAGTGACAGTGCGGCCGGGAAGAGGTCGATCCATCCAGAAGATCTACCTGCCATGGAGAGGGGCCTAGAAGACATTCACGAAAGAAAGACGACTCTATTAGATCTGGATTGCAGGATAGCCACCGGCAACGACTGGATATGGGTGCAAGTCCGGGGCCACGTGGTGAAATGGGACGACGAAGGAAACCCCACGAAAATGGCGGGGACGGTCCAGGACATCACGTGGCGCAAAAATATGGAAGATGCGATCATCGAGGCCTCGGAGAAGAGAACGGAGCTTGAGCGGATCGTCAACCGGAGCCCCGCCATCGCCTTCGTCCAGCGCGTTCCTTTTGACGGGCTGGTTGAGTTCGTATCCGATAACGTCAGCCAATTAGGGTATATCCCCAACGACTTCTACTCTGGAGCCGTTTCGTTTGATAAGGACTTAGTCCATCCTGATGATCTGGAGGAGATAATCTCCGAATTGAACAGACAGATCCAAAACGACTCCAACAGTTTCTATCAGGAGTTCAGAGCCCTAACATCATCGGGCGAGGTCCGATGGCTTGCCAGCAGCGTCTGGATCGGTCGCGACGAGGATGGAGTCGTGACAAACGTTGAGGGAATAGCTCTCGACATAACGGATCGAAAAAAAATGGAGATGGCTCTTGCGGAGAGCGAGCGGCGGTTCCGAGAGATGGCAGACGCCCTGCCCCAGCCGATCTTCGAATGCGACCTTCAGGGGAATGTCACCTTCGCCAACCAAACCGCCTTCGACCTCTATGGGTACGCGCGTGAGGATCTCGATAAGGGCATCAGCATCTTCCAGGTATTCGCCTACGAAGATCGAGAGAATATGATGAAGAACTTCCAGAAAAGTTTGACTGACGATCGGGTCTTCACTTACGAGTATACAGGGCTCAAAAAGGAGGGTACGACCTTCCACTTCATCGTCTACTCTCGGCCTATAATCCGCGATGGCCGTCCCGTGGGGCTGAGGGGCTCCATCGTCGATATAACCGACCGGAAACGGGTGGAGGAGAACATCAAACAGCTGGCGGATCTGAGCGAGAAGCTCGTCGAGATAGCAAGTCCCATAATCTATGTGATAGACAGAAATAGGAGGATCTTCCTCTGGAACCGGTCCTCCGAGGATGTCACCGGATACTCCTCCGAGGATGTGATGGGAGACGAAGATATCTGGACGACCCTCATCCCGGACTCGACGGAACGGGAGGCGTTCCTCGGGGCCCTGGATGAGATCGAGACCGGCAGAACGGTAGACGGTCAGAGGACGAAGATACAGGTCAAGTCGGGCGAGGAGAAGGTGATATCCTGGAGCGGCATAAACCTCGACGATAGCGATGGAAACAGGATAGGTGTCGTGATCACCGCCCAGGATACGACCGAATACGCCAAGATGGAAGAGGAGATCCGCTCCGAACGAGAGTTTTTGAGGGGCATCATCGAGGGGGCCGACCTCTTCATCGTCGGCCTCGATCCTCGGGGGAGGATCACCCTCTTCAACCGAGGGGCTGAGAACGTTACAGGCCTTCTCGCCAAGGATGTGATGGGCGCCAACTTCTTCGAGCGGTTCGTCGCCGAGACTGATAGAAAGGCCTTTGAAGCTCACGTATCATCGATATTTGCGGGAAAAGCTGCAGGTCAGACGGAGGCGGCCGTCATCACCAGAGCTGGCGACGAGATGGCGGTCCAGTGGGGATGGAGCGTCGTCAGGAGCCAGACCGGCGAGATCGAGAGGGTAATCGCCTTCGGCCATGACATCTCTTACGATCGGTGGCTGGAAGAGCAGATGCTCCTCTTCATGGACGCCATCGAGTCTTCCAACGACGGTATAGCCATCTTTGGCAAGACCAACCACCTTCTCTTCGCAAACCCGGCCCTCCTTGATATGTTTGGGTTCAGGCTGGAGGAGATCCGTGGCAGACACTACAGGGATTTCATCCTGGACTTTGATGAAGAGTATCTCTCTAAGGACGAAACAAACGGTAGCCGCAGACGGATGATCTGCATAAGAAAGGACGGGTCCACCTTTCAGGCCGCCATCAGCTTCGCCCCCGTCAAAAGCAAAGAAGGAAAGCCCATGGCCTCCATCGCCGTGGCACGAGACGTCTCTCAGACTATCGAGTACGAACAGAGGCTCCAGACCCTCAACCGGGAGCTTGAAAGCTTCGCCTATACCATATCTCACGATCTCCGAGCCCCGCTAAGAGGGATCCAGGGATTCTCCCTGGCCCTTCAGGAGGACTACGGTGAGATGCTTGACGACACCGGCAGACGATACCTCGACAGGATCGGGAAGATCGCGGCCAACATGGACCGGCTGATCCTGGACCTCCTCGACTACTCCCGGGTTGGAAGGATAAGATCTCCGCCTGAGAAGGTTGATATGAAAAAGCTGATCGTCGAAGCTTACGAGGACGTAAAATCGGCAGCAAAGGAGAAGCCAGTAAAATTCTCCCTGAAAGGAGACTTCCCAGTCACCTTCTGTGAAAGAAGCCGCACAAAGCAGATCTTCGCAAACCTCCTGGAAAATAGCCTGAAATATTCAAAAGACTCTGTCGAGATCGAGGTGGGGTGTCTCGATAGAGATGGAGAGTACGAGTTCTGGGTCAAGGATAACGGTATCGGGTTCGAGATGACGTATCACGACAAGATATTCGACCCCTTCACGCGGCTTGAGAGATCGGGCGAGGGGTCGGGGATAGGTCTTGCCACCGTCAAGAAGATCGTCGAGACCTGCGGCGGAAAGATCTGGGCTGAGTCGGTCCCCGGCGAAGGGAGCGTATTCAGGTTCATCATCCCGAAAAAGAAGGTCTCGGCCTGACGTGCATCTTCGTCAGGTCTACCCTTCGGCCTCGATCGATTTCAGAGGCCTCCGCATCAGGATATACGCGACGGCAGCGGTGCCAACGCCGATCGTCCCTCCCAGGAAAAAGACGGCGTCGATGGAGAGGTTGTCCATCGCCACTCCTCCCAGAAGTGGTGCCGTGATCATCCCTAGGCTCATGGCGGTGTTGTAAGCCCCCATGGAGGTTCCCATACCGATCTTTTTTCCGATCTTCACTGTGAGGGCCATAAGGGCCGGCATCATCACGGCGCTGCCGAGGCCGTTGGCGGAGGCGACGAGGAAGAGGTCCAGAAATGATCCGCTTTTTGGGATCAGGGCGAGGCTTCCGGCGGATGCCAGCGATCCTGCAAGGATCATCTTGGCGGCATTTCCCCTGTCCGCCATCTTCCCCAGAGGCACCTGAAATATCGCCATCAAGAAGATGGAGACGGTGAGGATCAGGCCGACCCGGCCCGGGGTGACGGAGATCCCGGGGGCGAAGAGGGGCATGAAGACGAGAATGACTCCCCGTGATATGGAGTTCAGGGCGGTGAAGGCGATGACCGCCAGAACTGCGGGCTGGCCGAATACGTCCCGGAGATTGGCCCTTTCCTTTTTTTTCGAGGACGATTGCCCCTCGGTCTCGGGGAGGAATATGACGATCACCAGAAGCGAGAGGGTCGAGAGACCTGCCATGGCATAAAACGCCGAGGAGAACCCGAAGGTGTCGTTCAGCACTCCGCCCAGAAGGGGCCCCGACCCGAGGCCGAGGAAGAAAGAAACCTGAAACTTCGCCATGTAGGTCCCCTCCTCTCCCCTCTTCGATAGGTCGCCTATGTAGGCCATGGCGATGGGGACGACCATTGCTGAAGCTATGCCGTGGAGGAACCGGACGGCAGTGAGGGTGTAGACGCTCCCGGCCTCCACGTAGCCGAGGGAGAGGAGAGCGTAAGCCAAAAGGCCCGTCACGATGAACTTCTTTCGTCCCGACTCGTCGGAGAGCCGTCCCACGATCGGCATGAATATCGCCCGGGCGACTGCAAACCCCGAGAAGATCATCCCGATCCAGAGCCCCGAAGCCCCCAGGTTCTCGGCGTAGATGGGCAGCAAGGGGACGACGATGCCCAGGCCCAGCATGGCGGCGAAGACCGAGATGAACAATACGTCGAAGAGCCTTTTATCTGGATTCATAAGTTATCCGCATTAATGAGGCGCCATTCTTCGAGTTATGGGGGAGCTTCTATGCCGGTGGAGGCAGCCAGCCACCACGACATGATCAATATACAGCTTTGCTCACCAGGTTTCCGACGTAGCTTCTCACCCAGATAAAGCCGATGGTGTCCCCGAGAAGGTTTCCTGATACCATCCCCCACCAGACCCCTGGAAGGCCCCATCCGAGCCAGACAGCAAATAGGGTCACCAAAAGGATGTTGAAGACGATCGTCCTCAAGACCGAGATGGCCAGGGCCGACTTTCCTCGTCCCACCCCCTGGAATACCGCAGCCGCGAAGATGCCGAGGGGTATCGCGGGGTAGAAGAAGGCCATGACGCGCAGAAAGGTGACGATATCAGGCCCAAGGTCGGCGGAGGACTCGGAGTAAGAGAATACGGCCGCGATCTGGGGCGCGAACATGTAAGTCACCCCCGAGAGGAGGAGGGCGACGAGGATTCCCGCCTTCACCGAGTAGAGGTGGGCGACCTCGATCTTCTGAAACGCCTTGGCCCCGAAAGCCGCTCCGGAGACCGAGATCACCGCGGTGCTCATGGCAATCAGAGGCGTCATGCCTATGTTCACCACGCGCATCCCGACAGAACAGACGGCGACCCCGTCGGTAGAGGAGACCGCAACGATGACCAGGTTAATGGCGATCTGCATGAGGGCGACGGAGACGAACTCGAAGCTCGCCGGAACCCCCACCTGCATTATCTCGAAGTCGACTTTCCCATCGCGAGAGAAGCCGCGCAGGTTGAGGGTGACATAAGTATCTTTTTTTATGACCATCCAGCGGAACATCACCGCTGACGAGACGGCTATCGAGAGGACCGTGGCCCAAGCAGCACCTCCGATCCCCCAACCGAAGGTATAGATGAAGATCGGGTCGAGGACGATGTTTAGGAGGCTTGAAACCCCCATGGCGTACATCGCCCTTTTTGCGTCGCCCTCACCTCTGAGGATGGCGTAGGCGACGTTGGAGAAGAGGATGAATATGGTGCCGGAAAATATGGCCCTCGAGTACTCCGCCGCCATGGGAGCGGCAGATCCAGCTCCCAGAAGGACGAAGAGACGGTCTGACGAGACGTAGAGGGCAGCTGTGAAGATGACGGAAACGGCGGCCATGATCAACATCGTATGCTGGGCAACGACCTCGGCGCCCGGCTTGTCTTGGGACCCGATCCTTCGCGATATCGCAGACCCGCCGCCAACACCAAGTCCGTTTGCGATCCCCAGGACGACGAAGTAGAAGGGGAAGACGAACCCGATGGCTGCCAGGGCATCGCTTCCAAGGCCAACCACCCAGAAGGCGTCGACGACGTTGTAGAGGGAGAAGAGGAGCATCGAGAGGACCATCGGGGCTGATAGCTTCAATATGGCGGACTTCGGATCGCCAAGAAGGGTCTCGACCCCTTTAGTCCTGTCGTCCAAGTCGAGATGATCTCCGACTTCGACGGGTCGGGCGCTGGACCGATCGGCCTCCGTTCGACCCTCATTTCGGCGCGGCCAGGCGATCACTTTTTGCCCGCCTCGCGCATCTCGACCTCACGTTTCAGGATATCGATCAGCTCGTCCATGGAGAATTGGCTCACAAGTTCTATCAGCCTCCGAGCCCTGGCACAATCCTCCATCATCAAGCTGAAGAGGCGATGGAGGCGGTTGGCCTCATCGCTTCCTTCAGCGCCCTCTAGGATTCCCTCTGCCTCACCTATGGCGGCGATGTGGATCTGCATTACCCGTCTAATCTTCTCGTTCTCGGCTTTGAAGGTCTCTTCTATGCTCTGCCTGACAAGGTAGTAGTTTCTCTTATCGCCGGGTTTTCTCGTCCTCCGCACGAGCTCTTTATTCTCCAGAAAGGCCATGTTGGTGCTGACGGTGGACTTGCTGTACCCCGTCATCTCCACCAGCTCGTCCATCGAGAGGGGACCGTCTGCCAGAAATAGCGATCCCATGAGAGCTCCTGCAGCGTCGCTGTGCCCCAGCATGTTCGCCATCTTTATACTGGCGTCTATCATGCACCTCTTTGCAGCCTCCTCGGGCGGGGCCTTATCAAGTCTCATCACTGAGATGTCCGCCACAAGCTTTAAGTACATTTCGTATAATCCGAACGCCTCGAAGTTTCGGAAGAATCCGAAATATTAAAATGAATGGCTGAAGGTGAAGACCACGGATAGGGGAGAGAGGCTGGGCAGATGGATTGAGGGAAACCCGATAATCATTCTGACGATAGCAGCGCTTTTCACCGTGGTGGCAATCCACTACGCAGAGAGCATCTCCATGGAGTCGGACACGGAGACCTACGTCAGTGTGGACTCCAGGCTCTATGTGGAGTACGATCACCTCTACAAAGAGAAGTTCGGGACCGAATCGATTGTGGTCCTGGTGGAGGGGGACGCGGTAACAACGCCCGAGTCTCTGGAGGCGATGGACCGGTTGACCCGCCAGATGGAGACTGTGGAGAACGTCCTGGAAACCACCAGCATCGCTGAGATGGTGATGGAGGCGGAAGCCCAAGAGACAGGAGTTCGAAAAGTTCCCGAATCCCAGACGGAGATCGACGCGATCCTAGACGAGCTTGAGGTGACAAACCCCACCATGCTCAACGCGATCCTCCCAGATCGCGGCCATACCATGATCGCGATCGAGCTTCCGACTTATCTGCCTGAGGACAGCATAACGTCCATCCTTCTGGAGACCAACTCCGCCGTGGATGTTGCAGAGTTCCCTTCAGGTGCCGACACCACCGTGACCGGTGATATCGCCCTCAGACACGACATAGAGAACGAGATGACCTCCTCCATGGGAAAGCTCCTAGTGATCTCATGCCTTTTGATGGTTGTGGCCCTCTTCCTCGTCTTCAGGCACGTCCACTTCCCACTTCTGCCCCTTCCCATAGTATTTCTTGGGATAATCTGGACCTTTGGGATGATGGGATTTCTGAAGGTGCCTCTGACGATGGTATCCATGGCAGCTTTCCCGATCCTCATCGGCCTTGGTATCGATTACGCCATCCAGTTCCAGAACCGGATCGAAGAGGAGTTCCAGCGGGGCGAATCGATCTCCTCCGCCGCAATAGATACGGTAGCGCACACAGCACCCGCCGTTCTGATCGCCCTGATCATAACAGGGGCGGGCTTCTTCTCTCTCTTCTCGTCGACCGTTCCCATGATCCAAGACTTCGGACTCCTCTGTCTGATCGGGATCATCATGTGCTACATCGCATCCCTCTTTGTGGGGGTCACCGTCATCTACCAGATGGAGAAGGGCAGAACCAACAGAAAAAGCCAGAACGGTGGAGGGAGAAAGGAGAGAAAGTCACCGATAGGCCCCTTCGTTGTGAAGCAGGCGGCCTTCTTCCTTCATCGGTGGCAGGCCGTGCTGGTGGTAGCGCTCATCCTTACCACCGTGGGCCAGTATGCCGACAGCCAAGTTCCGATCGAGACCGATTTCAAAAAGTTCATACCTCAGGATCTTCCGCCCCTCAGCCAGTTCCGCCATCTCAACAACATATTCGGTGGAACCGATCAGCTCAACATCATAGTCCAGGGGGACGTGACCGACCCGGAGACCTTGGTCTGGATGGACGATTTCGGCGATTACGTCGTGGAGTCGAGGGACAAGGTCTACGGTGCGACGAGCCTTGCCACCATCGTCAAGAGCTACAACGGAGGCGTCATCCCCGATGATGAGTCGGAGGTTGTGGCCGTCTTGGACCGGGTACCCGACGAGGTCAAGTACCAATATATAGACGGTCATGACACCGCCCAGATCATCCTGGACATAGGCCAGGCCTTCGATAGTCTCGGCCAGGTGGGAATCGAGCGGCTCCAAGACGAGGTCGACAAGGACCTGATCTGGTTTGATCCGCCACCTGAGATCTCCGTCACTCAGACCGGATCGATGTCGGTGATGAACTCCGTCATCGACGCCCTCACCACCGGCAGGAGACAGATGACGCTTCTGGGCCTGGTGTTGATATTCTCCATACTGCTGCTGGTTTACAGAGACCTGATCAAGGCGACACTGCCGGTTCTTCCCATGATCATGGTCATCGGCTGGATGGGCGGACTGATGTACCTCTCCGGAATGAAGTACAACCCCATGACCGCCACCCTGGGAGCCCTGATCCTGGGGGTGGGGTCGGAGTACGCGATTCTGACGATGGAGCGGTTCTACGAGGAGAAGAGGAAGACCGATGATTCCATGAAGGCGCTCTTCACGGCTGTTGGGAGCATCGGACCTGCTATAGTCGCCTCGGGGCTCACCACCGTCTTCGGTTTCTCCGCCCTCATAGCGTCGCCCTTCCCCCTGAACAGCAGCTTCGGAACGATAACGGTGGTCTCGGTCATCCTCGCCCTCTTCGCCACCTTCACGGTGTTTCCGGTGCTTCTGATCAGGCTTGAGTACTGGAGGGGGCACAGCGCCGAAGTTAAAGCCAAAGCCGCAAGCTTGCTCGTCATTTCCCTCAGGAGGTTGAAGAATTGCTAAAGATAGTCGATTTCGGCCTCGTGGCCGTATTCCTGTTCATCGCCCTTGTTGGCCTCAGTCCGGCCGGGGCTTCTGACAACTACATCCCTTCGGTATCTCTGGATAACTACTGGAACACTTTCGGCTCTCCGCAGCTGGAGGCAAGCCTTGCAGGCACCAACGAGTTCGACCGTGGCGATACAGTGGACCTCTATGTCGAGCTCACCAACTACGGCAGGATCATGGGCTTTGACGCCGACAAGAAGGCAGACACGCTGATGGAGCAGACTCTGGCAGATAAGGAATTGGACTACGAAGAGGAGAGAACGACGGCTTTGGGGATAACAGGAACCCTCACGTCCACATCAGACCTCATCGAGGTCAAATCGGGCGACCAGGTGGTTGAGGCCCTGAGGTCGGGCGAGAAGGCGGCATCTCCGATGACCTTCACCATCAAGATCGCAAGCCACGCTCCTGCGGGCGAGTATCCAATGGAGCTGCACCTCACCTACGATTACCAGTACAACGCCGAGGTGGACGCCAATGAGCTCGACCCCGATATCGGCCTCCGGGGATTCCAGACATCCTTCTGGTACGAGAAGGCGAACGAGACGATCACGATACCGATAATGATCAAGAAGGAATCGGACTTCGAGATCACCGGGACGAACGCCGAGCTTTCCGCTGGCGAGAATGATGGGATCATCGAGGTGACGTACAAGAACATCGGCGAGGAGGTGGCCGACGACGCCATAGCCCGGATCTCCATCTTCAAGCCCTTCTCTTCCACCGATGATCAGGCCTACATCGGAACTTTCGCGTTAGACGAGGAGAGCACCGTCAAGTTCAAGATCGACGTTGACTCGGACGCCACGGCCAAACTCTACAGCATCAACAGCGAGATCAAGTATACTGACATTCGGGGCGATACGGTCATCTCTGAGAGCATGAAGATCCCGGTGGACGTTGTCCCCGCCAAGAGGTCTTACATCCTTCCAGCGGTCGTAGTCTTGATCCTTCTTCTGGCTGGGTTTGTCGTTTATCGGAGGAGAAGACCTTAATCTCCTCCTCTTCCCTCTGCCTTTCTTCAATCTCAGATCTTTTGGGAGATTATCTCTCGATTCTGGCGAGCTTCCGGTCCTGTTGGTGGCGGGTGTTCGGCTTGGCAAAGGCTGGCACTTCCCCCCCCGAACCAACCCTTCTCTTCTGACCATCTCACTTGAAGGCCGTATCGACCGTTATTCTCCCGTCCTTGATATCCTCTTCAGTCTGATTTATGGCGGCCTTGACTTCTTCGGGAGTCGCCTCCTCATAATATCTGTTCCGGGCTAGGCCCACGCCCCCATCCTCGATGCCGAGGGTTTCGGCCTGGCCGAAGGGAAGTTCTCCTTCAACGTACAGCTCCAGGGCTCGATAGAGGCTGAGATCGACGTTCTTCATCATCGAGGTGAGGATATGCTCGGCGATGATCGGCGCGATCTTCTCGATGATCAAAGCCTGGTCGGAATCGACGCCTATGGCGTACTTGCCCGACTCTTGAGCGGCCTTGAAGACGCCGAGGCCTGTCGTTCCCGCCGCCTGGAATACGATGTCGGCTCCCTCGTCGTACATCTCTGTTGCTATCGTTTCGCCGAGAGCGGGATCGTTCCAGGTCTCTGCATATTCCACCAGGATCTCGACATCGGGCCTCACGGACTTTGCACCCTGTTCATAACCGACGACGAAGTCGTTTATGGTGGTGCTGTTCTGCCCGCCCAGGATGCCGATCGTCCCAGATTTCGTCATCAGACCGGCGTAGACGCCAGCCAGGTAGGAGCCTTCGTTCTGCCGAAAGAGTACGGAGTAGACGTTGCTATAATTGCCCTCGGTGTAGTCGACGGAGGAGTCGTAGATTATAAACCTCTTATCGGGATACTTTTCGGCCACCTCTGAGAGCAAGTCCTGCATCTGAGCCGTCCCCGCGATCAGAACGTCGTAATCCTCATCGGCTGCCGCCTCCTCCAGGGCCTTCTTCCAAGTGGAAGAGTTGTAGCCCGCCTCGATGGTTGTCACATTGATCTCGAAGTCCGATTCGGCTTTTGCGATGCCCCGGACGGCGGAGTCGAAGAAGGACCCGTCGCCTTTAGCGCCGTTGATGAAGTGGATGACTTTCACGGGCTTCTCGCTGGGTTCAGAAGAGCCGATGGCCGATTGCGCTATGAATATGAGCGCTATAATTAAAATTGGGGATAATTTTGGTCTCACGCTTTCCAAAGTGCGCTTTCTACTATTATACGGCTTTGCACTGCCGGTTTAAGTGGCTGGAGGTGGAGGGCTCAGCCCATCCTCTTCCAGTGCTCGTACTCGTGGGTCCAGACATCTTTGTTCATCTCCACCAGGGCCTTGAAGCGCTCTCGCATCTCCTGGTGGACCGCCTCCTGGTCGGGGTAGACCTTCTTCTCTCGGATGGCCTCGGCCAGATCTTGGCCGAGGGAGAAGGCCTCTTTCTCGGCAGCTTCCATCATGCCAGGCAAACTGGGTGATGCGCCCGCCTGGCCCACGACGTTGGCCCCGAATCCCACCAGGATCTTGTTCAGGTAATCGGTGACTTCATTGGAGGATGGGCTTCCGGCGGTGGCCACAGAACAGCCGTACTTGTCGGTGAGAAGCTGGCAGTGGACAGCGTCGGCCATCCTGTCGAGCATCGTCTTCATCTGGGCGGTGACGGTGTGGAAGTAGTTGGGCGAGCCCAGGATCAAGCCGTCGGCGTTCAGGATCTTCTGGTACAGCTCAACGAAGTCGTCCTCGTGGATGCATCGGCCCTTGGCAAAGCAGACGGCGCATGCGTTGCAGTACTTGATATCAAGCCGGCAGAGATCCACAAGTTCCGTCTCTGCTCCCGACTCTTCGGCACCTTCAAGGGCTCTTTTTACCAGTCTGAGCGTCTGGCTGTTTGAGCCCCTCGGGCTCGCGTTTATCCCTAGAATCTTCAACTTCATCCCCTCGATTTCCTCCTGGTTCATCTACAAAGAGAAATATCTTTTTGGGCGAAATGTGTCAGCCTCTGAAAAGCGGTCGCACCTTTCTGCCCAAAATCCGACCTATCAACATCTTCGATCTGGGTACGTGACAGCGAGATCGACTTCGTCTCCGGTTCAGCATGGTATTTAAGCGGTGACGTCGTATAGACCGGCATGAAATGCAGCGAGCCTTGCCGGGAGTTTTGTCGGTGGATAGAGACGCTGCCCCATCACAAAAAGTACGTCCTCAAAAAGGAGGAGCATCCGACGCTTCCAAGCTGCTTCAAGGAGACTATCCTCGGGGAGTCGGTTCCGGGTTCCGTCCGGCAGCTTCGGGGGCCAGCGGGTTCCCATGTCCACGAGTTTCCGGATCGGTGGGTCCTTCACCGGGACATCGTCGATGCCGAAGCCGATCCCCTGGGCCACCTCCTCAGCGACGCCCCCGAGTACCTAGTCTCGGCCCTGGTGGGGCTGGCGACGGGCCTGTTCGCGAAAAAGCAGAGGGACGGCAACGGCAGAAACGCCCTTCTGGCGGGATGGTCGACGGCAGCCTTCATGCTACTTTTGGGGAAGATGGGAAAGACGATCGGCGAGGACGAAAGGGAGAACGAGGCCAAAGCTCCCCGCTTCTCCTGAAGGCGGAGACGGAATATCATCGGCTCGTTTATCACCGGCACGTTCGGTCTTCTTGGCCGAGGCCTGGTGGGGTTGAGGCGACCAGTTGAGGTGGATCAATCATGGTGGCGGCTGCGGGCTATCTTGCTTACTTCTTTTACGTCTTCGCCTCGGTCTTCATAATAGTGAACCCCGTCGAGGCGACGATGGTCTTCATATCCCTCACCCTTGGAGCCTCGGCGAGGGAGAGGGCGAGGCTATCCTTCCGGGCGGTCTCGGTCGCCTACCTCATAGCCCTCCTCTTCGCCCTCACCGGCGACCTCGCTCTCCGGTTCTTCGGGACGAACCTCGACTCTCTCCGGGTGGCGGGAGGCATTCTCCTCTTCATCATGGCGATAGATATGCTGAAGGCGAAGCCCCGAAGGAAGGTGACGGAGGCCGAGATGGCGGACGCCAACGACCGTGAGGACGTGTCGATCTTCCCCCTGGCGACGCCGCTCTTGACAGGGCCGGGGGCCATCACCACCGTCATCGTTCTGATGGGGACGGCTTCAGAGATCGCCGAGAAGGGTGTCGTTCTCCTGGCCCTGACGGCGACCTTCGCTGCGGCCTACCTGATCCTCAGGTCCTCGGAGTACGTCTCTCAGATATTGGGGGTGACGGGAATCCTGGTGATGACCAGGATCATGGGACTAATGCTCGGG
>Ga0116164_10001999_pt1 | contig 14894 bp, 14 predicted proteins | sample AD_UKC109_MetaG_FD_89888 | JGI IMG/M metagenome (GOLD analysis project Ga0116164, IMG submission 89888) | Active sludge microbial communities of municipal wastewater-treating anaerobic digesters from Hong Kong - AD_UKC109_MetaG | ecosystem: Engineered > Bioreactor > Anaerobic > Digestate... | reverse complement strand
GGAGCGCGAGAAGAGCGCCCGCTTCATCGAGGTCGAACGTCCGGTCGAAAACGGCGACCGCGTCGTGCTGGATTATTCCGGCAGCGTGGACGGCGAAAAATTCGACGGCGGCACCGCCGAAGACCAGCTGCTCGTGATCGGTTCCGGATCGTTCATCCCCGGATTCGAAGAACAGCTCGTCGGCATGAAGGCCGGCGAAGAAAAGGACATCAACGTCAAGTTCCCGGACGACTATTCCGAGCCGCTCGCCGGCAAGGACGCCGTCTTTGCGGTCAGGATCAAGGCCGTCCAGATCAAGGAACTGCCCGAGCTTGACGACGAATTTGCAAAGGACGTTTCCGATTTTGAAACGTTTGAAGAGTTCAAGGCCGACAAAAAGGCGAAGATGGTCGAACAGGCCGAGAAAAACCGCGCGACCGCGATCGAAAACGCAGCGCTCAAGATGGCCGCTGACAACGCCATCGTCGACATTCCGGACGTCATGGTCGACCGTCAGGTCAACTACATGCTGCGCGACATCTCCTATCAGCTGAGCATGAGCGGCCTGTCTTTGGAGGACTACTGCAAATACACGGGCACCGACATGAAGGGCCTGCAGGATCAGTATCGTCCCGAAGCGCTCAACCGCGTGAAGATGCAGCTCGTCATTGAGGCCGTCGGCGACAAGGAGCAGGTCGCCTGCACCGAGGAAGACCGCACGGCCGCGATCGCCGAGTTTGCCGAGGGCAGCGGAAAAACGCCGGAAGAGTTTGCAAAATCGCTCTCCGAGGACGACCTCGAGTACGTCACCGACCACGTCATCGCGCAGAAGACGGTCAAGCTCATCACCGACAGCGTCGTGCTGGTCAAGGGCGAGCCGGAAAAGAAGAAGGCCGCCAAGAAACCCGCGGCCAAGAAGCCTGCCGCGAAAGCGGACGACGGCGCGGAAAAGCCGGCGAAAAAAGCCGCTCCGAAAAAGGACGTCGATACTGCGGCGGCAGATAAACCCGCCAAGAAACCAGCCGCAAAGAAGCCCGCGGCGAAAAAAGCGGAACCCAAGGAAGAACCGAAAGCGTAACTTCGTTACAAAGGCTTTCATAATTCCCGTGTTATAATCAGGAGGGAAACGAAATGAACCTGATCCCAATGGTCATCGAGCAGACCAGCCATGGCGAGCGGAGTTACGACATCTACTCCCGTCTGCTCAAGGACCGCATCATCTTTATCGGCGGACCGATCGACGACGACCTCGCCAACATCGTCGTCGCGCAAATGCTCTTTTTGGAGGGCGACGACCCCGATAAGGACATTAACCTTTACATCAACTCGCCGGGCGGCTCCGTGAGCGCCGGTCTGGCGATCTACGACACGATGCAGTATATCCGCTGCGAAGTGTCGACAATCTGCATCGGGCTTGCCGCCTCCATGGGCGCGTTCCTGCTCGCGGCGGGCGCAAAGGGCAAGCGCAAGGCGCTGCCCAACGCCGAAATCATGATCCATCAGGTCAGCGGCGGCGCGCAGGGGCAGGCGACCGACATCAACATTCAGGCCGAGCAGATCCTGAAGACAAAGAAGCGGCTCAACGAAATCCTTTCCGCGCGGACGGGACAGTCCGTTGAGCGCGTAACACAGGATTCCGAACGCGACAACTACATGAGCGCCGAGGAAGCGCGCGCGTACGGGCTGATCGACGAGGTCTTTCCGCCGCGCAGATAACCAAAGAGGTGTAACATGACAAAAATCGAAGATCCGTCCGTCGTGCGCTGTTCGTTCTGCGGCAAAGCGCAGGAGGATGTGCATCGCATCATCGCGGGACCCGGCGTCAACATCTGCAACGAGTGCGTCGAGCTTTGCCGCGAAATCATCGAGGAGGACGTGGAGGCCGAACCCATCGACCTGAGCAACATCCCCAAACCGCAGGAAATCCTCGATCAATTGAACCAGTATGTCATCGGGCAGGATGCGGCGAAACGCGCGCTGTCCGTGGCGGTCTACAACCACTATAAGCGGATCAACTCCCGCTCGTCCAAGGACGACGACGTTGAACTGCAAAAGAGCAACATCATCATGCTCGGGCCGACCGGCTGCGGCAAGACGATGCTCGCACAGACGCTTGCGCGCATTTTGAACGTCCCGTTCGCCGTTGCGGACGCAACCAGCCTCACCGAGGCGGGCTATGTCGGCGAGGACGTTGAAAACATCCTCTTAAAGCTCATTCAGGCGGCGGATTACGATGTGGAGAAAGCCAGCAAGGGCATCATCTATATCGACGAAATCGACAAGATCGCCAGAAAAGGCGAAAACGTCTCCATCACGCGGGACGTCTCCGGCGAGGGCGTGCAGCAGGCGCTGCTGAAGATCCTTGAAGGCACGGTCGCGTCCGTTCCGCCGCAGGGCGGGCGGAAGCATCCGCATCAGGAGTTCATACAGATCGACACCACGAACATCCTGTTCATCAGCGGCGGCGCGTTTTCGGACATCGACAAGATCATCGAAAAGCGCATCGGCCACAAGATCCTCGGCTTCGGCGCGGACGTGCAGAGCAACGTTGAAAAGGACATCGGCGTCGTGCTGAAAAACATTCTTCCCGAGGACCTGCTGAAATTCGGCCTGATTCCGGAGTTCGTCGGGCGCATGCCGATCATCGTCACGCTGGACAATCTGGACGAGGACGCGCTGGTCAAGATCCTCACCGAACCGAAGAACGCGCTCACGCGGCAGTATCAGCGTCTGTTTGAAATGGACGGCGTGGAGCTGATCTTTGACGAAGACGCGATCCGGGCCGTCGCCAAAAAGGCGATCGAGCGTAAAACCGGCGCCCGCGGACTGCGCGCCATTTTAGAGGACGTCATGCTCGACATCATGTTCGACATTCCATCCCGAGAGGACGTGACCACCTGCCGCATCACCGCGGACGTGATCGAAAAGGTCTGTCCGCCGCTGCTTGCGGAGGGCCGCGGCGAAAAGAAATCGCTGAAAAAACCGAAACAATCGGCATAAAACTACACAAAAAGCGAGGAGCGAAAACGCTCCTCGCTTTTTTATATATGCCGTCATGAAAGATATAAATACCCGGTCAGTACCGCAAAAAATAATACAACGCTCAGCGCGCTCGCATTGAACCCAAAATCGACCGCGCGGACGCGCCGCCAGATGCTCCTTCCCCGCACGCCGAATCGATAGATCAGCCATGCCGAACCGGCGCTGAGCAAGAAGGCCAGGCTCTTTTTCAGATAGCCGGCCGGGTCGATCGTTATGCTGACCCCAAAGAGCGTTCGAACGACGGAAACGCCGAACACGCCGAACACAAGGCAGAGCGACCCCAGGATCAGACAGGCGGCCGTCCGGCCCGGGAAAATACGCGCTTTGATCCGCGTGTTCCCGAAAAACATTCCGCTGAACTTGATAAACGAAACGAGCGTGCCGACATTGATCAAAATCATGGCCGCGCTGCCGAGCGTATCCGAAACGTCGTGCTGAATCAGATATTTCGAGATACTCCCGTTGAACAGCGGCGCGCCCGTGATCCCCAGGATCGCCGCGATCATGGACACGGCGATCAGCGGCATCCGCCGGAAGGCGCCGCGGATATCATACATGTTCCGCGTCCCGTATTCGTCGATGACGACGCCCGCGCCGAGGAACAGCACGGACTTGAAGAGCGCGTGATTGACGATGTGGTACATGCCGCCGACGGCGGCCGTCTCGCCGCCCATGTTGAGGGCGACCATGATCAGCCCGATCTGCGAGACGGTGTGGTAGGAAAGGATCAGCTTGATGTCGCTCTGCGCAATTGCGAAAACCGCGCCTGCAATCGCCGTGACGGCGCCCGCGACCAGGAAAAACGTGCTTGTATCGATCGCCTGAAACGCGCTCTGGCAGCGGATGAACAGATAGATCCCGTTTTTCACATAGAGGCCCGAAAGCACCGCCGAAACCACGGACGGCGCGCTTGGCGTCCCGTGCGCCTTGGGCAGCCATGAAAACAGCGGCATCAGCGCGGCCTTCAGGCACACCGCCGTTAAAATCAGCGCATACGGCAGGTACAGGGGCGTCATATTCTCCACGTCCGGCAAGATTTGGCCGAGCACCTGCAGGCTGAACGTCCCCGTCTGTTTGTACAGCATCGCAAGCCCGAACAGGAAAAACGTGGACGCGAAGATGTTGATAACCATGTAAAACAGCCCGTCGTACATCGAGCGGCTGTCCCTGCGGAACATGATCAAAAGCGCCGCAACCAGCGTCGAGACCTCGACGAAAATAAAGATGGAAAACAGATCGTCCAGGAGAAAGATGCCGCTGAGCAGTCCCTCCAGAATCAGGAACAGCATGCAGAAATTCTTGTCGGAAACCAGGCGGTCGGCTTCGAACACCAGCAGTACGAGAAACAGGAACGCGGTTAAAAGCACCATCGCCGCCGCAAACCGGTCCGCGTACAGCATGATGCCGACGGGCGGGTTCCATTTGCCGAGCGAGAGCGAAACCGGAGCAACGCAGGCTTCCCGGAAGAGCAGGATACACGCGGCAAGCTGCGCGCCGGCTGCAATAAAGGAAAGCGCGCGCTTCATGCGCTCCGGCAGCGCATAGATCAATATTCCGAAACCGACGGGCAGGAGCACCGGCGTCCAAAGCGGCGGCGTCATGGGCGCTCACGCATCTTTCCGGCTTTTTCCCAGTTGCTCGTGCCGTATTTGTTGTGAATATAGATCAGCATGGTGAGCGCAACGGCCGTGACCGCCACGCCGATGACGATCGCGGTGATCATCAGCGCCTGCGGTATCGGGTCCGCCGCGCCGGATGCGATTTCGGAGCCGATCGGCGCGGCCGTTGAGCCGCTCCCGCCGCCGGCCAGAAAAAAGAGGATGACCGCCGCGTCCATAACGCTCAGCGACAGGATGGATTTCATGATGTTGCGATGGACGATCATCCCGTATACGCCCAGGAAAAAGATCACGATCGCGCCGATTTCACCAATATTCAAAACCCGATCACCTGCTTTCTATGAATACGAACCGGTAAAAGATGATGGTCAGGCCGCACGCCACCTTGACGCCGATCATGAGGTTGGCCGCGATCATCCATACCCTGCCTTGCAGGTACGTCATAGCCATCTCGTGACCGAGCAGCAGCATGCCCGACGCAAACAGCGCCAGAAGCAGAATCCGCTCCACGATCTTCATATACCGCACGCTGATTTCCCGGTTCGGCAAGATCAGCCAGCGCACGATGAACGCAGCAGCCAGGACCGCGCCGCCCTGAAATCCGCCGCCGACGCTGTCCGCCCCGTTGATGATCACATACAGTCCGAAAACGATGACGAACGGTATGAGGATTTTTGACGTTGTGCGAATAATCGCGCTGTCCTTCATCCGTTATTCCCTTCCGGTCGGTTTGCGGTCCGCCGGCTCGTCCTGTGCGCCGGTGTTCCACGAGAGCAGCCTGATCGCCAGGACGGAAATCAGCAGAATCAGCGCTTCGAACAGGGTGTCCCAAAAGCGATAGTTCAGATAGACCGCGGTGACCGCGTTTTCCGCCGACGTGTCGCTCATGTGATTTTGAATCACATAGTCCTTTACCGCCGACGGGTCGATCCCGGTCGTGCCCGCCGTTCCATATAAAAAGACGACGCCTGCGGCGATCAACAGGCAAAACGCCAGTATCGCGACGTATCTTCGTTTCGCCTTATGCTTCATGCCGCGTCTCCTCCCGTTTCGGCGCGCATGCGCCCGCGTCGGTCAAATGCAACGAAACGTCCAGATGCGGCGGCTTATGCTCCGCAAGGTATTCCTGCATCTGGATGGACATATAGTGAAACCCCGCGGAATAGATGCCGATCTCGTATCGGTCGTGCCGGATGATGAAGTCGTGGATGCCGAGCCTGCGTTCCTCGCATCCCGTCGAAACGATGTGCGGCTCGTATCCCCGCTCAAGAAGGAAATCCTCCAGCGAGTGCGTCAGCTCGCGGCGCTCCTTCTTTATGGACGGCGTGGCGTCCTCCTCGTCCTGCACGTAATAGATCGTTATGACGCGATATTTTTTCATCGCGATTAAAAAGAGCACGGTGGACAGCGTGCAGCCGATGACCGCCTCCGCAATGGCGACGTCCGGCGCGTTATAGGCAAGGTACGCAAAGGAAGAAATCAGCGAAAACGCGCCGAGATAGATCACCGCGCGGCGCTGGCGTATCGTCTGGACGGTCATAAACGCCAGCACGGCAAGGGCCGCGACCATCATGATTTCCAGTATTCCGGTCATTCGAATTTTTTCCTCCTTTCCGTTAATCCTTGGATTGCTTTGAACGCTTAGAAACGCTCAGATATGTTCCCCGAGTTTGAGCTTGTAACCGCTGATGCGCGCGCTCCGCAAAATCGCATGGGTCGAAAGCGGCCCGGTGATCAGCGCCAGCACGGCGATGATGCCGATCTTGAGCGCGAACGCAGGCGTCGGCGAATGCAGCATCCCGCCGATCATCATAAGGATCATGCCGGCCGAGTCGATGTTGGAGGTGATCAGTATGCGCGCGTAAAACGTCCGGAACCGGAACAGCCCCACCATTCCAAGCAGCGCGAACACGACCCCCGCCGCGATCAGTATTTTCCCCGCTATGGTCATGACAGTTCTCCTTTGTTGCGGATAAACCGCGCGATCAAAACGGTCGAAACAAACGCCAGCAGCGAATAGACGATCGCGACGTCCAGCATGCTCGACTGCTCCGTCATCAGCGCATACAGCGTGATGGCCATGACGATCTTTGCCGACAGGATGTTGAAGCACAAAAGCCGGTCGAATATCGTCGGCCCCAAAAACATCCGCACGATATCCGCAATGGCGAACACGCCGATCATTCCGAGTATGATCCGGTAAAAAATCATAGGCCCCGCTCCCCGCCGATCCGCCTGAATACGGCTTCCATTTTCATGATGTCGTCTCGCACCGCGCTCCCGTTTGTCGCATCATCCCTGCAAAGCGCAAGCACCTCGAGCACGTCGTCCTCCAGGTCGACCGTCGCCGTACCCGGGGACAGCGTAATGGCGTTGGCGAGCAGGCTCTTGAGCCGCTCGTCGCGCAGCGTCGTTTTGTATTGCACGCGGCAGATGCAGGTGCGTTTGGAGAATATGTACGGAATGGAAAGCGCGGCGCTTTTTAGTATCACGAACAGCAGATATCCGCCGGAAATAAAATAATAAGCGCCGAGTGCCAGCGAATCCCTGTTTCCTCCGTCGGAACACAGGAGATGCGATAGCACCAGCGCAATGATGGAAAGCCCGAGACCGACCAGCGCGTTGATCAACGTAAAGCGTTCGGTCAGCACCATATAGACCGCAGTGAGGATACAGGCCGCCGCCAAGGTGCCCATATAGGAGCGTATCTTTTTTCGTCGGTTCCCTGCTCTGCTGTTTTTATCGAACGGTATCACCTCTTGTATGCGTTGAATGTGTTTTTATTTTATCATAGAATACCCGCCCGAAACAGGAAAATGCGGAATCCTGTCGAATCGTTTGCCCATTCGCGCCTAAACCGAGCCCTGGACCGAAACCGTCGTAAACGTACGAAGCGTATGCTGCATTTTTTCGCGTTTGAGCAGCGGCAGCAGGTTTCGGACGATCTGCACGCGCGTGATGCCGGTCAGTTCCAGCATCATTTCCGACGCGTCCTTAATGGACGGGCTCTCGTCAAACGTCAGCCTGAGCGTGTTTCCGGAAAACAGCAGGCGGACCAGCCGCGTAAACGGCGTTTCGATAAAATGGATCGCGATATTCAGCGCGTATGCCCCGGCGTCGAGCAGCTCCGTCTGCACGGTTATCCGCGTTTCGAACGTATCGTCCCGCTGCGAAAGCGCCGCGGACGCATACCCGTCTTCGTCGACCGTGATGCGGTGCGTGAACGCGCCCTCGACGAACTCGACGCGCAGTTTTCCGTCCTCCGCTTCCATGAACACGATCTGATCCACACCCGTCGTAAAATTGTTATGCACGCTCTGGAGGATCATCGGAAACAGGCCGCCGATATTTTTCGGAAAGCTGTAAACGCGGCCGTCCAGCCGCCTTGCGAGCGCCGCGATCGGAATCTGTCGTAAAACCGGCTTGTAGTACTGCCGTTTGTATCGCACGCTAAGCCCGTCCAGCGTCGATCGGAGCGCTTTCACGCCCTTTTTGTCCGGCGGAAGTTTCGGCAGCGGGTCGTCCTGTACGGTGTCCAGCGCGGCGGTAACCTGGTCTAAAACGCCGCCCTGCGCAAACAGCCGGGACGTGCCGGAAAACAGCACGACCAGCGCGTTTCTGTCCGGCAGCGCCAGCATATACTGGCCGAACGCGCCGTTGAACAGGAACGCGCCTTTTCTTGCCGTCATCCACACCTGATGCCCGTAGCCGTACGTGATCTCGCCGTTCGGCGTTTCGATCTGCGGTCGGGTCGCCTCGGTGATCCAGCGCTCGCTGACAAGCCGCCTCACGCCGTCCGGCGTTTCCCATAGGCCCTTGTTCAGATACAGCTGACCGATCTTCGCGACGTCCTCCATGCAGAGCGAAAGCCCCCAGCCGCCCTTCTCCGTCCCGTTCGGGCAGGTCTCCCAGTAATGCCGCCGGATGCCGAGCGGCTCGTAAAGGCGCGGCGTGAGATATTCCGTCAGCGTCCGTCCCGTCTTTCTGCGGACGATGGCGGCGAGCATATACGTGTTCATCGAGTTGTATTCAAACGCCGTCCCCGCGGGGAATTTTACGCCCGCGTGCAGGAATTCCCGCTCCCAGTCCGCGCCCATCGCGGAGCCCGCTTCGTTGAAATAGGAGCCCGTGCTCATGTTCAGAAGGTGGCGGACGGTCATCTTATATGCGGGATGCTGTTCGTTTTCCGGCGCTTTGTCGAAAAAGATATCGCAGAGCTTTTCATCCAGGCGGAGGCCGCCTTCGTCTACCAGCATGCCGATGGCGGTGGCCGTGATACTCTTGCTGAGCGAATACAGTTGATGCGGAAGGCCCGCTTCATAGGGCGACCAAACGGCCTGTGCGATCACCTTCCCGTTGCGGAGGATCAGCATCTCCTGCGCGCACGCCGCGTCGTCCCCGTCGATCGACCGGATCAGCGCGTCGATTGCGCGGGAGGACACGCCCTCCGTTTCCGGATCGGAGCGCGGCAGCGGCCGGTCCTCCGGAAGAGGCCGGAACACCGGTTTCTGCATTTTATACGGATAGACGTAGATATGCTGCGTGTCCTGCGTTAAAAATTTCCAGATCAGGTCCATCGCGCGCTTTTCAAGCGTGAGGTCGACCTTTTCCAGCTCCTTGCGGAAGATGCCGCGTTTGCGTTTCAGCGCCGTCCGCTCCATGGAAGCGAGCTCGGCATAGCGCGCTTCGACCCGGCCGATCACCGCGTCCCACGAAACGGGAGCAATCGTTTTTGCACGCAGGCTGATTTCGTTCATCCGTTCCGGTGCACTCAGGTACGCCTCGATCGCGTCCGCCATGCCTTCCGCGGTGTCGCCGCAGGTCAGGCCGTTGACGCCGTCTTCGATCAGCGTGCTCGGCGCGCTTCCGGCGATCACAAGCGAGGGCGTCCCCTGCACCGCCGCTTCGCGCACGATCAGTCCGGCGGTGATTCCCCGCGCGGGAAACAGGCAAAGCGCGCTCTCCGCATAGAGTCCGCTCAGCAGCGTTTCGTCCGTAATATAGCCCAGAAACCGGACCGTTCCGGAAAGGTTCAGCGCATGGACGCGCTCCCTTACGCGCTTTTCTTCGGACCCGTGTCCCGCCAGCATCAGCTGGAAGCGGACGCCGCGGTCCTGCAGGATCGCCGCCGCCTCCAGCACGCGCGGCAGGTTTTTCTGCGGCTCCATACTGCCAGCAAAAAACAGCGCCGGCGCGTCCGTCAGGTGGAACGTCTCCCGCGCGCGCAAACGCGTCCGTTCGTCGGCCGTTTCCAGCTCGGTGCCGTTGTCGAACACTTCCACATTGCCGGCGAATCCGCGCTCGATCAGAAAATCGCGCGCTTCCCGGTTGACCGTCCATATCTCGTCGCAGCGGCTGAAATAATCAAACGCAAAATACTTGGTCAGCATGGCCTGCCGGTCGTCTTCCGAAGCGGACAGGTATTCGCGGATGTATTTGGGATGAAACGTTCCGACCAGCGGGACGTGCAGCCGGTCCGCAAGGCGCACCGCCTCCATCCCGGCGGGGCCGGGGCTGTGCGTGTGGATCACGTCGAGCGAAAGCGCGTTCGCGCGGGTCAGGTAGTGCATGTCCAGCGCGGCGACGCCCGTCTTCTGCTGCGTCCCCGGCACGGGCAGCGCCAGATAGTCGATAATTTCAAACGGATACCGGCCGCGATACCCGTCGTTGACCATCGGCGTAATCACGTATACGTCGTGCCCGTGCTGCGAAAGCGCGCGCGCATAGGCATAGGCGACGCGTCCGACGCCGTCCGATATGGGCAAAAACGAATCCGTGCATTGTGCGATCTTCAGCATAGTCGGCGAATCCCCCTTATTGCTGTTATTTTAGCATACAAGGCAACCGGCGTGAATCCGCGAAAGGATTGTTTTGACGCACTTTTATCGGTAAGGTATAATGATTTGAAAAATACTCGGGGGGATAAAAAACCTATGGACGCCACATCTGCTTTTCAGGACTCTCTTCAGGATTTTCTTGCGCCGTCCAAAAAAGGCCGCGTCGTCATACTTGTGTTCCTTGTGCTGTTTGCTTTGATGCTGGCCGGCATCGTGTATGACAACCAGAAGCCGCTGCCGGAACCGGTCCGCTATTCGAGCGAAATCGACTCCGGAACATATGTTTATCTTGACATCCAGCTGCTTTCCGAATGGATCTATAAAGTAACCGGGGATTCGAGCCACACCTATTACGAGGTGATGGACCCGGATCAAAACTGGTTCGTCATCGATCTCCCAAACGGAACCTACAGCGAGCTGGAACCGTTTGTCGATGCGTATAACTATCTGTTCTACGAAGACATGCCCTATGCCGAAATTCCCGATTCCGTCCGTGTTTACGGGATGGCCCGTTCGCTCGACTCTCAAACGACTTACGACCTTGCTTCCGCGTACGACGTCACCACGACCGAATATACCGACTATTTCGGTTCCTGCTATTTCGACGAGGGTTCCGTACCCGACAGTACCGCAAAGATCATCTTCGTTTCCGGTTCGTGCTTCTTCGGGCTGATGCTGATGGCCATGCTGATCCAGCACGCGGCTGCCGGTTCGAGCTATAAAAAAAGCGACGACCGTCTTTACGCGCTCGGGCTGAAGGACAACGCCGAATTTGAATTTACCGGCGTCGGCAACCAGCGGTTCGAGAAACCGAAGCTCGTCCTTTCCGAGCATTTCCTGTACTCCGGCGCGGCGCGCGCCGTCTACTCCTACACGGACATCCTCTGGCTTTATCAGCGCGTGCAGCGCCACTACGGCGTTCCCGTCAGCCGGCAGCTGATCGCAGGACTTTATAACGGCAAAAGCGTAGCTGTTGCCTCGCGCGGCGTGACCGACGAACTGCTGTATACCGTGTCGGCCACCGCAAAAGCGCAGAATCCGGAGATGCTGATCGGATATTCGCCGGACTTTGCGCGCCGCTACCGCGCGCTCGCGAAGGCATACAAGCAAAACAACCGTTGACAAACATCCGAAGATAACAAAAACGAGACGGAAAAATCCGTCTCGTTTTTGTTTGTCAAAAAAGCCTTGGGATTGTTAAGGGCCGCGGCCCTTAACCCGTATATTCCGGCTGCGGCGGTTCATCCGTCGCGACGGATCGCCCGTTTGGGCGGTTTCTCTGTGCGTTTTGCCGCCCGCGAGCCCAGAGGCGAGAGGCAAAACGCGGTTGTCCCGTCAAAAAATAAATTTTTTGACGGTCTCAAACGAGGCGGAAAAATCCGTCTCGTTTTTGATTGGAAGGGTTATTGTTTTGCGTAAAAGTCGTAAACGGCGTTTACGACACGGTCGACCTGCGGTTCCGTCAGCCCGTAAAACATCGGGAGACGGACGAGGCGCTCGCTCTCCCTTGTCGTAAACTCGTCCTCGCCGTCAAACCGGCCGAATCGCAGTCCCGCGGGAGCCGAATGCAGCGGAATATAGTGGAACACCGCGCCGATGTTCGGGCCGTTCTCGTCGCCAAGATATTGGATCAGTTCCGTCCGTTCCGCCAGGTCGCGGGCCTTGATGTAGTACATGTGCGCGTTATGCTTGCAGCCCTCGGGAATCGTCGGCCGCTCGATCCGGCCGCGCGCGGCAAGGTCGGCAAACGCTTCATGATACTGTTCCCAGCTCCGCATGCGGTTGTCGTAGATCTCCTGCGCGTGCTCCAGCTGGGCCAGCAAATACGCCGCGTTCATCTCGCTTGGCAAAAACGACGAGCCGATATCCGTCCAGGTATACTTGTCCACCTGCCCGCGCAAAAACCGCGACCGGTCGGTCCCTTTTTCGCGGACCACTTCCGCGCGGTCGATGTACGTATCGTCGCGGAAAACCAGCGCCCCGCCTTCGCCCATGCTGTAATTCTTCGTTTCATGAAAGCTGAAACAGCCCATCTGTCCGATGGAACCGAGCGCGCGTCCCTTGTATCGGCTCATCATGGCCTGCGCCGCGTCCTCCACGACCAGCAGCTTCTTGCTGTCCGCAATCGCCATGATCGTATCCATTTCGCAGGAAACGCCCGCATAGTGCATGGGGACGATCACCCTGGTCCTGTCCGTGATCGCGCGCTCGAGTTTGTTTTCGTCCAGGTTCATCGTGTCCGGGCGAATGTCCACAAACACGAGGGTTGCGCCGCGGAGCGCGAACGCGTTCGCCGTGGAGGAAAACGTATAGGACGGAAGGATGACTTCGTCGCCGGCGCCGACTTCGGACAAAATAGCCGCCATGTCCAGCGCCGTCGAGCCGGACGTGGTCAGAAGCGAGCGGCAGACGCCCGTCATCTCTTCCAGCTTTTTGTCGCAGGCCTTCGTCATGCAGCCGTCGCCGCAGAGCTTGCGCCTTTGTATGACTTCTCTGATATAATCCTGCTCGATGCCGATATACGGCGGAATATTAAACGGAACGCGCTCCAATTTGTCACCCCTATATGCCAGTTTGTCTCTGTTTGTAACGAACGTATTATAACACGGCGGCGCGCCTTTGCATAGTTATGGCAGCACGCGGCGCGCGTGTCGGTCGCTGCTTCGCAAGGCCGGATTCAACGCGCCGCGATCCGATTTTGAATATTACAGTCGGCAAATTCACGTTGGGTTAACAGCATATTCACCAATCAATGTTGATTTATAAGCCGCAATGGTTTATATTGTTTGCAGTTGAAAATATCCGTATCGCCTGTTTCTTCACCTCATCGACGCATTTGCTCATATTTCCGGCGCCTGGCATCCGGATTGCCGCGCATAAATAAACAACAGGGGGAGCGTTTCAGTTTTGGAAACAAAAAAGATGGACCGGCGGGTCCGTAAAACCCGTCAGCAGCTTCGCGCAGGGCTGACGCAGCTCATGCGGCAGAAACCGATCAAGGACATCACGGTCCGCGAGCTGGCGCAGCTTGTGGACATCAACCGCTGCACGTTTTACCTGCATTACCGCGATATTTACGACATGGTCGAGCAGGTGGAGCAGGAGGTCTTCAGCGAATTCGAAGCGCTTGTGGACGCGCACACGCCGCAGGAGATCCAGCATAAGCCGCTGCCTATGCTGCTGGACCTGTACACGTTTTTTTCCGACAACGCGGACCTTTGCGCCGCGCTTCTTGGCGGAAACGGCGACATGTCGTTCGTCAATAAGCTCATCGGCCTGATCCGCGAGCGCGTTTTGGAGTACTGGCTGCATGAAAAACGGATGGACACCGACCAGTTCGACTACTATTTTTCATTTATGGCGTCCGGCTGCATCGGCATCATACGCGAATGGTTCCAGCGCGGCATGAAGGAATCGCCCGCCGAAATGGCCACCAAGACGGAGCAAATGATCCTCTATGGCGCGGCCACCGTAAACAACTGACATGTAGCGACGCTTTGCCGAAGCATTTGGCGGGCGTTTTAAACCGGTACCATGCTTTCGCCGCTTTTCGGCGAAAATTCTGAAAGGACACGACGTATGAAAGAACATACCCCTTCCAAACGGCCGTTGATCTATTATGCGGTTGTCGCCGCAATCAGCCTTTTGCTGCTCAACGCGCTGGTTTTCCCGGAACTGCTGCAGACCGAGGTAACGGAAGTCGGTTACAACGAATTCCTGTCGATGATCGATTCCGGGGACGTGACGGAGGTCGCGCGGGACGACTCCACGAGCACCATCACCTTTACGACGGTGGAAAACGGGGAAACGAAATACTATAAAACCGGCATCTGGCCGGACGACACGCTGCTGACGCGGCTGGACGGCGCGGGCGTCGAATTCTCCGCGAGCATCCCGACGCAGACGTCCCCGATGATCACCTTTCTCGTGAGCTGGGTGCTGCCGATCCTGTTCTTTGCGTGGCTCGGCCGCTTTATGATGAAGCGCCTGCAAAGCAACATGCCCGGCGGCATCGGCAACGCGCTGTCGTTCGGCAAATCCAACGCAAAGGTCTATGTGGAAGCGCAGACCGGAAAAACCTTTGAAGACGTAGCCGGACAGGACGAGGCCAAGGAGGCCCTTCTGGAAATCGTGGACTTTTTGCACAAGCCCGAGCGTTATGCGGAAATCGGCGCAAAGCTGCCGAAGGGCGCTCTTTTGGTCGGCCCTCCGGGCACCGGCAAAACCCTGCTGGCAAAAGCGGTCGCCGGCGAGGCGAACGTCCCGTTTTTCAGCATCTCCGGTTCGGAGTTCGTGGAGATGTTCGTCGGCATGGGCGCGGCCAAGGTGCGCGACCTGTTTTCCCAGGCCGAGCAGAAGGCGCCCTGCATCGTGTTCATCGACGAAATCGACACCATCGGCAAGCGGCGCGACAACG
>Ga0116164_10001996_pt1 | contig 14898 bp, 11 predicted proteins | sample AD_UKC109_MetaG_FD_89888 | JGI IMG/M metagenome (GOLD analysis project Ga0116164, IMG submission 89888) | Active sludge microbial communities of municipal wastewater-treating anaerobic digesters from Hong Kong - AD_UKC109_MetaG | ecosystem: Engineered > Bioreactor > Anaerobic > Digestate... | reverse complement strand
GGGAGAGAAGATGAAAGCGCTGGAAACTGAGGGGCCTTTTGAACGTGAAGTCTTCCTTGTGACAGCGGATACCATCGTCTGTATCCGGGGAACCATCCTCGGGAAACCGCAGACAGAGCGGGAAGCCGAAGAGATGCTGTTTCGCCTTTCGGGGAGCGTTCATACGGTCTATACAGGAGTCGTGATCTCCCGGGGAGGAAAGAAAGCTGCCTTCTGTGAGAAGACCCGGGTCCGCTTTATGCCTCTTTCCCCTGAACTCATCAGGCGATACCTGAAAACGGGAGAGTATGAGGGTAAAGCCGGCGCTTATGCTATCCAGGGCAAGGGAGCTTTTTTCATCTCCTCTGTCCGGGGGGACTATTACAATGTCGTGGGATTCCCCGTCAACGCCTTTATTAAAAACCTTTCCAGCTGCTTCGGAGTCGATCTCCTATGAAAGATGAGCGGCTGGAGCTTGTCAAACTCTTTTTGAGATGGCAGAAGAGCCTCTATTTGAGCAGGATCCTGGAAGAGAAACCGCTTTCCCCTTTCATCCTTTTTCATGCCCGGGGTGTCATCGAGAACCTTCTTTTCCTCGACCATGCCATGGCTCCCTTTGTCCGAAATGACCCGGGCCGGGAAGCCCGCTGGATCTTGCGGCTGGCCTTTCACGAGCTCCTTTTCGGCGAAAAGAGTGAAGATTATGCTGTAACCCATGAAGCGGTCCGTCTCGCCGGGCTCCTTTCCCCTTCCAAAAAGGGATTTGTCAATGCAGTTATCAGAAATTTTCTGCGGCAGGGGAAAAACGTCTCCCTTCCCTGGGATGAGACAGAAGCTCTCTCTGTAAAATTTTCTCTTCCCCTGTGGATCACACAGCTGTTGGCAAACCAATACGGAAGAGAGACTCTGGAAAAAATATTGGCCTATTTCCGTAAGCGAAGGGACTATGACATCCGGATAAACCTGGAACTGACAGACCACTCCTCCTATAAAGGGCTTCTGGAAAAGGCTGCAGTCACCTTTACCGAATGGCCTGACGGATGGGAAGGGGCTTTCCGGATTCGGGGACACCACAGTCCTGCGAGCCTTCCCGGCTATGAAGAGGGACTTTTTTTTAACCAGGATCTCGGAGCTCAGGTCGCTGCCTCTCTTCTTCTTCCGGCTGAGGGCTCTCTTCTGGATGTGGGAAGTGCTCCCGGGGGAAAACTGATGTTTCTGGCGCCTTTCCTGGACATGAAAGACGTGGAAGCTTTGGATATCTCCCCGCAGCGGATCGGCCGCCTGTCGGAGAATCTGAAACGTCTCCGGATCCCTCTCCCCCTTCTGACAACCCGGGATTTTTTGAAATTCGAGCCCGGGCGGCTTTATCAGAGGATATTCCTGGATGTTCCCTGTTCGGGACTGGGAGTCCTGGCCAAAAAGGGAGATATCGCCTATCGGCTGACTCCTTCAGAGCTCGACTCTCTAAAATCGGTCCAGCAGGACTTTCTGGAAAAAGCGTTGACCCTTCTTGCTCCGGGAGGGGAGATGGTCTATAGCACCTGTACCATCAACCGGGAAGAGAATGAACAACAGATCAAAGGGTTTCTTGCCCGGCACAGCAGGGAAATCGCCCTGACAGACCCCTCCGGGAGAAAACATTTGAACCGCTTTCCCTTCCGTGATATAGTGTTCAGGCAAGGGGTCTATCAACCCCTGCCGCCGGAGTTTCCCGGAGACGGTATGTTCGGCGCCGTGATGCAGAGGAGGGCCTGAATGAAAAACAAGATCTCCGCCTCTATTTTGAATGCGGATTTTTCCTGCCTTAAGGATGATGTTCAATCCGTTTTACCCCTGATCGATGAGATACATTGTGATGTCATGGACGGCCACTTCGTCGATAATATCTCTTTCGGCGCTCCTGTGGTGGAAGCTGTTCGGCAGGCTTTCCCCGGGGCTGTCATCGATACTCATCTGATGATCGCTGAACCTGAAAAATACAGAGATGATTTTGTCAAAGCCGGCAGCGATATCCTTGTGTTCCACTATGAGGCGACACCTCATGCCTATATTACCTTGAAGCGGATCAGGGAGGCCGGGATCCAGGCAGGGATCTCGGTGACCCCGGCTACAGAGATCTCCCTTCTTGAGCCTTTGGCCCCCTTTTTGGACCGGATCCTCATAATGACTGTGGAACCCGGTTTCGGAGGACAGCAATTTATTCCTGAAATGCTTCCGAAGATCCGGAAAGCCCGGGCTCTTTTCGGGGATATCGATATCCAGGTAGACGGGGGGATCAATGAAAAAACACTTCCCGAAGCTTTAAACGCCGGCGCCAATGTCTTTGTCGTCGGTTCATACCTGTTTAAAAGTGACGATAAGAGTGAGAGAGCGGCAAAGCTGCGCTCTCTTTTGGATTAATTCATTAAAGGAGGGGTTATGTTATCTGATATCGAAAGACTTTACTCTGTCAATGCCATGAACATGAAGCGTTCTGTGATCCGAGACCTGTTGAAACTCACAGCTAAGCCTGAGATCATCTCTTTTGCCGGCGGGCTTCCGGCCTCGGAAACATTTCCCGTGGATGACCTGAAACCCATTGTAGCGGAAGTCCTGGAGAAGGAAGGGACCAAAGCCCTCCAGTACGGAACCACCGAAGGGGATGATATGCTCAGGGAGCAGATCATCAGATTTATGGCAGCCGACGGTGTAACAGGACTGACAAAAGAGAATATTCTCATCGTAAGTGCTTCCCAGCAGGCCCTGGATATGACATGCAAGCTTTTTGTCAATCCCAATGACCCGGTCATCATCGGACTTCCTTCCTACGTGGGGACCATCAGCGCCATGCGGAGTTACAGCGCGCGGACTGTGGGGATCCCGGTCCTCGATGACGGGATGGATATGGATAAGCTCGAATCTGAGATCAAGCGGCTCATAAAAGAGTGCGGGCCTCCTAAGTTTATCTACGTGATCCCCGACTTTCAGAATCCCGCAGGCATCACCCTGACCCTGGAAAAGAGGAAGCGCCTTCTGGAGATCGCTTATAAATACCAGGTCCTGATCATAGAAGACTCCCCGTACCGGAGCCTGCGTTATGACGGCGAGACTGTCCCCTCCATCTACTCTCTGGACAAAGAGGGACATACTATAGGGCTTTATACCTTTTCCAAGATCTTCTGCCCCGGGTTCCGCCTGGGCTGGATCGTCGGCCCGGCTGAGATCATCAATAAATTCGTCGTCTCCAAACAGGCCATGGATCTCTGTACGCCTCCCTTTTCCCAGAAAATAGCAGCTTACTACATGAAAGAAGGGAAGCTGGAAGAGAGGATCCAGAAAAATGTGGAGCTCTATAAGGTCAAGAAAGACGCCATGCTGGCGGCTCTGGATAAATATATGCCCAAAAGAGACGACCTGACCTGGACCAAACCGGAAGGGGGGATGTTCCTCTGGCTGAGGGCCCCTGAGTTTATCAATATGGATGAGCTTTTCTACAAGGCCCTGGAGAACAATGTGGCCTATGTCATAGGGAGCGCTTTCTATGTCAATGACGGCGGGAAAAACACGTGCCGTCTTAACTTCTCATACCCTTCCCTGGAAGAGATCGAAGAAGGGGTCAAAAGGCTGAGTACCGTTATCAAAGGGGCTCTAAAAGAGTATGAGGGGAAATAATATATTGACACTGCCTGTTTTTTTAAGTAAAATCTTAGAAAAATACAGAAGGGGGATTATATGAAAAGGTCGTTTTTTCCGGTAATTTTCATATTAATGATAGCTGTTTTGGCCGGTTGTCAGTCCGGAGGGAATGTTATTCTGGACAAAGCAGCCATCAGCAAGGCCCAGGCGGCTATTAAGGACCTGGCTAAGATCGTCGAGTCATATAAAAGGCTGAATGAGGGAAACCTTCCGCCCGAAGGCCAGCCTCTGTTCGATTCTCTCAGCGGTTTCATCACAGAAGTCAAACAGGATCAGTTTATTCCGACCTTTGAGAACACCTATAATAAGATGATTTTGGAGCTTCTGGAAAAGAAGGGCGGAGCCGACTTCAGCATCAATGAACTGGCTGCTTTTTTCGCACCTGTCATCGTCTCCAAGGAAGACGTCAGAATGAGTGAAGAAGAGGTCAGAGAAGCTTTGATCGCCAATCTGGAAGCATTGGAGCTTCCCGATCCCACAGAAAGCGATATTTATGATGCAGCCAACACCATTTTCCCCAAACGGAAGACAGAAGTGATCTCCTACGGGGAGATCACCACTATGCTGGATGAAGCCCGGATCAAGAAGGCTAAAGAAGAGATCGTGACGTCCGAAGAGCTGGATAACCTCAAAAAGGATGCCCGGCGGATCTTTAACAGTTCTCTTCCGCCTTTCAACACTGATCCCGAAAAGGGCGGATGGCCTCAGCCGAAATGGATCATTATTCAGCCTGATGTGGATATCATCGTCCAACACCGTGTTGAACGTTATACGGAGAGGTACAACAGAGAGCCTGCCGCCAGGACAGTGAATACCTGGAGGCGGGAAGCCGAGACCTACGCAGAAAACAACAGAGTCGGATATATTGTATGGGTAGCCAACGATTCAAATCACTCTCTTGTTTACGCCAAGGTCAACTGATCTTAAACTTAGGGGGGAGGATTCACTCCCCCTCTTTTTTTAACCGGAGTAATAGAAGATGAGCACTCAGAACGAAGCGGGGGGGCAGATTCCCCTTACGGAGCTGATCTTTCGGGAATATGAAAAGGACCGGAAACAGGAACAGTTTTCATACAAGGTACTCGCCTTTATAAGGCGCATTTTCTCAAAGGGGGAAGAGATCCCCTTGACCCATGGCGGTTATCTCGAAGACGGACAGTCTGTCAGGATCCTTGAAAGCCTGAAAGCCAAGGAGATAACATCTCCTGACAACAAAGTCCTGATCGTGGCCCGTGAGGGCCGGGTCTTTGCCGATATCAGGGGGACCCTGGTCTATATTGCGGGAGAGGCAAATGGGGATATCAAGGCAGAGCGGATCTATATCAAAGGAAACGTGGAAGGCGGGATCGAGGCAGAGCATGTTGAAATCTTTCCCGGAGGCCAGATCAAAGGACATGTGAGGACTGCCCGTCTTTTGATGCACAAGAAAGGCATCCTCCGGGGACAATGTGATATAAACTGAACTGAATGGAGGAGATCATATGGCATTTGATATGGAAAAAATAAGGAACATAGCATTAGCCGGACACAGCGGAACCGGGAAAACGACGTTAGCTGAAGCGGTGATGTTAGTGTCAAAACAGATCAACCGTATGGGGAATACAACAGAAGGGAATACCGTTTCCGACTATTCTCCCGAAGAGATCAAAAGGCAGATTTCCATTAATTCCTCAGTCTTGACATTTGACTGGAAAAAGACACATTTTTCTCTTTTAGACCTCCCCGGATACAGTGATTTTATCAGTGAGATGCTTACCGGGCTTTTTGCAGCTGATCATGTAGTCACCACTGTCTCTGCAGCAGCCGGGATCCAGATCGGGACAGAGTCCGTCTGGGATGAAGCTGCCCGTATGGGGAAAAAGGTTTATATCTTTGTTACGAAGCTGGACAGGGAAAACACGGATTTTTTCGCCACACTCGATGAACTTAATGCAAAACTGACTCACCCCCGCCCTGTCGCTATGCAGCTGCCCATCGGCAAAGACCTCGGATTCAAGGGCCTTGTGGACCTTGTGAATATGAAGGCTTTTGAATACGCCGAGGACGGGACCGCAAAAGAAATCGAGATCCCCGGAGAGATGAAGGCGCAGGTGGAGGACTTCAGGGAAAAACTTATGGAGGCTATCGCCGAAGAAGACGAAAGCCTTATGGAGAAGGTGCTGGAAGGGGAGACCCTGACTGACGAAGAGCTGGCTCGCGGCCTGGAAAAGGCTATGTCCGGCGGGAATATCGCTCCTGTCCTCCTGGGGTCAGCCGAGAAGCTTATCGGTGTTTCGACTTTCCTGGAATTTTTTGCCGAGAAGGCGACCTCTCCCCTTATTGAGAAGAATTACTATGAGATCAAAGGGGACGAAGAGGCTGTGCTGCCGCTTGATCCCGAGGCCCCCTTCTGTGCAAAAGTCTTTAAGACTCTTGTGGATCCCTATGCAGGGAAAATGAACTTTTTCAAAGTCCTGTCGGGAAAGTTAAAAGCCGGAGACAGTGTCCATGTCCAGGAAAGCCGGAAAAGCGAGCGTATCGCTCATGTCTATACAGCTATAGGGAAAAAGATCAATGACGCCGGCGAGATCCCTGCGGGGATGATCGGTGTGATCTCCAAAGTGGAAAGCATCAAGACGGGGGATACCCTGACAGCCGGGTCTGATGACAAGGTGGTCAAATTTATCCCTGAATTAAAGCCGATCTATTCTCTGGCGATCTCTGCGGTCTCTTCTTCCGATCAGGATAAACTGGGGACCGGACTCGCAAAACTTACAGAAGAAGACCCCTCTCTCAAGAGCTGGAGGAACACAGATACGCATGAATCGATCATTTCAGGGATGGGGGATATCCACCTTGATGTCATGGTTGCCCGTCTGAAAGAGAGATTCGGCGTTGATGTGGTGACGAAGACACCTAAAGTAGCCTATAAAGAGACCATAACAAAACTTACCCAGTCCCATGGAAAGTATAAAAAACAGTCCGGAGGCCGCGGCCAGTACGGTGATGTGCATGTGAAGTTCGAGCCGCTTCCCCGGGGGGGCGGGTTTGAGTTCGTGGATGCCATCGTCGGCGGAGTCGTACCCGGGAAATATATCCCTGCTGCCGAGAAAGGGATCAGGGAAGCCATGGAAAAGGGTGTTTTAGCGGGATATCAGGTCGTTGATATCAAAGCGACCCTTTATGACGGGTCCTATCATCCGGTGGACTCCTCCGAAATGGCCTTTAAGATCGCCGCTTCCATGGCTTTCAAAAAAGCCTTCGAGACAGCCGGCGGGGCGATCCTGGAGCCTGTGATGAAGGTCCGGGTCACGGTGCCTGAAGAGTATATGGGTGATGTCATGGGTGGGCTGAACAGCAAGAGAGGGCGCATCCTGGGGATGAACCCCGACGGTAAAGGACTGCAGCAGATCGATGCAGAAGTCCCCGAATCGGAGATGCTCAGTTACGCTATCGACTTGCGTTCTGCCACAAGCGGAAGAGGGAAGTTCGTTACGGAGTTCTCCCATTACGAAGTGGCTCCCCATGAAGTGATGGAAAAAGTCATCGCCGAAGCGAAAGTGGAAGCGGAAGAGGAAGAATAGATCCTGCGGCCCCTCCGGGGCCGTTAACCTTAAGGAGGTCGGGTATGAAAAAAGGTTTTCTTTTGGCCCTTGTCCTGGTCGTCTCTGTGGCTGCTTCGGCAGCTCTGACCATGGGAGATGTCATCAGCAAAAGCGCCTATGACAGTAAAGGTGTTTCGGCGGATCTGGTTCAGAAGATCAATCTGCCGGCTCAGAACCTGGTCATGAAGATCAACGGAAAGATCTTTATGAAAGGGGACAGTGTCCGGGTGGAGATGATTTATACAGCGGACAGTTTCAACAATCCTGCCCAGTATATGCAGATGAAGATGATGAAAGCCGATGAGATGATCATCATTAATACCGGGAAAGAAGGAGCGAAAAAATCCATCATAATCTATCCCAAATTGAACGGCTATGTCGAGACCAGTGAAGAAGAAGCTGGAAACATGGGAAATGATATGGAAGATATCGACGAGATGATGATGGCTCCTGTGGAAAAAGTCGGGACTGAAAGTTTTGCAGGGATTTCGGCTGTCAAATATAAGGTCCTTCCTCTTCCCGATGACGATGTCGAAGAGGGGGAGGAGTATTTTGTTTACGTGGATCCCTCAAACAAACTCATGGTGGGGATGTATATTACCGATGCACAGGGAAATGAGACTACTCTGGAGTATCGTAACGTTAAAGCCGGTGTCGATGAATCTGTCTTCAAAGCCCCGGCCGGTTTGACCAAATACGACAACATGCAGCAGATGGTCATGTCTGCAATGCAATGATCGGTATAAGTAACTACAGTTATAAAAAAGGCGGCTTTAGGGCCGCCTTTTTTTTGAAACACTCTCCTCTCCTTTCCTGTCTTATAGGAAAAAGGAGAGTCTATGAAGATCCTGCTTCTGGGAGGAACGCGTTTTCTCGGACGCCATCTTGTTTGCGAAGCCTTGGGCCGCGGGCATCAGGTGACCCTTTTTCACCGGGGTATCCATCCGGCTCCTGAAGAATGGCCGGTGGAAGTCATCCGCGGGGACAGGACAAAGGACCTGAACTCTTTAGAGGGGGGGACGTGGGACCTTGTCATCGACACATCCGGGTATCTCCCCGGAGATGTTGCCCGTTCGGCTGAGGCCCTGAAAGTCCGGACGTCTCATTATACTTTTATCTCATCGATTTCCGTCTACAGGGATTTTTCCAGAAAGAATCCGGATGAGGAAGCTGAAGTCCTGCCTCTGGAGGACCCTGAAGAGACAGATATCAATGCCCATTACGGAGCTTTGAAGGCTGCCTGTGAATCGGCTGTGAAAGAACGCTTCCCGGCTTCACTTATAGTACGGCCGGGGCTCATCGTCGGGCCCTACGATCCAAGCGACCGGTTTACCTATTGGCCTGTCAGATTCAGCACACAGGAAAAAGTACTGGCTCCCGGAGACCCGGATCAGCCGGTCCAGTTCATCGATGTGCGTGATCTGGCCCATTGGATCCTGGACAATGCAGAGAAAAGGGCCCGGGGGACGTATAACCTTACCGGTCCTGCCGAGCCTCTGTCCATGAGGCAGATGCTGAAAAGGATGGAGGTTATGCCGGGGATGAAAGGGAAAGCTGTTTTTGTCCCCGAAACTTTTCTTGAAGAACAGAACGTGGAATCCTGGTCGGGCCTTCCTCTCTGGATTGCGGAAAAGCAGCAGATGCCAGGTCACAACAGTGTCTGTATCAGAAGAGCTCTTGAACTGGGGCTGAAGACACGATCCCTTGAAGAGACCGTTGGTGATACCCTGGAGTGGTACCTTAAAGAGGGACGCAGCCCGCAGCTTTCATGGGGGCTGTCACGAGAAAAAGAAGAGGAGGTTCTTGAATTATGGGAAAAACAATCATAGCGGTTTTGTCTTGTATAGTCTTTTTGGCCGCCTGTTCGTCCGGCGGCGGAACTGTCGTCATTAAAAAGGCTGAGACGGTGCAATTGAAAGAGGTGGAAAGTGTCTCCATGGAGGGGAAGTATATGCTGGCCATGGCCGATACAGACGGCACCTATTTTATCGATGCCCTGACACCTACGGGCCCTAATCCCGATACCGGAGTCATCGAGATCCGAGACAGCAGCATGGATGTGGTCTCTACCCTGACCCTGCACCGGGGGAAAGGCCCGGGGGAAGTCCTGTTTCCGGCCTTTGTGAAACTGCTGGGAGACGAAATCTATATCCTGGACGGATCCAAGCGAAGCATCGAGGTCTTCGATTACCGGGGAAACTATAAGGATACCATTCTTCTTAACGGGTCTTTCAGTATTTTCAAATGGATCACTCCTCTTGTCAAATCCGAAGAGGGGATAACCGTAGCCCCGGTCCTTCCGGATCTTTTGGTGAGGTTCAATAATGAAGGCGAGGTCATCGGGTCTGTGCCCAGCTGGCTTAAAGACAATACAGACGGGAGTATGTGGCAGGAGCATGCCTGCAGGATCACCGGAGATCCTGACGGGAATATCTACCTCTCCTTTAACGAGGATAAATTCGAGATCAGAAAGTACGATCCCGCTCTGAACCTTATCTGGTCTAAAAAGATCATAGATGAGACGACCCCTAAGCCGGGCATGACCATGGTGGTCATTGGAGATGCAAAACAGCCTGTGGGGACCTTCGTCCATTCGTCCTTTTTTTATGATGAAGGAAAGCTCTATATGCTCCGGGGAATAGGCGGGGAGATCAAGGACCGCATGAACGGACGCCAGCGCGAACGCTACTCGCAGCCCATCAGCGGGTTGGAGAGCGCTTTCATCGACGTGTTCAGCGCTGATAACGGAGATTTTATCCGCCGGATCAAGGCTCCCTTTGTCAGGACTGACAGGTGGGCCGAGATGGTCAAGATCGGGGATGCATTTTTTATCAATATCAGCCAGGGGCAGAAAGAAGAAGAGAATAATGATACACGACCGGATAATATCATCATCAAAGCCGTGGTGGAAAGGTAGGTTTTTATGAACCATGAGATCAGGCCCCTGACACAAAAGGAAGAACTGGCTGCCTATGCCCGTATTGCCTTTGACGCCTATCCAGGGTTCGGGATGGAGGATGCTGCTCACCTTGAGGCCTATCTGGTAAAGATCGCTGAAAAGGCCGGCTCCGTCCGCCCTTTCGGCGCTTTCCGGCACGGGAATCTGACCGGGGGGATGCTTGTCTATGATTATTCGATGAATTACAGAGGCGCTTTTCTCCCCGTAGGCGGTGTAGGCCTGGTAGCTGTGGACCTTCTTCACAAAAAGGAGCATGTCTGCAAAGACCTGATCACCTCCTTCATACTGGAGAGCCGGGACAGGGGACGGCTGCTCACTCTCCTCTACCCTTTCCGCCCTGACTTCTATTATAAGCTGGGGTATGGATACGGGTCCCCGATCTATGAATATCGGGTCAGGACAGAAAACTTCACCCAAGGCAGCACTAAAGAGGGGCTGGAGCATGCTTCCGCCGAGGACCGTGAAGCCATGGCGCGCTGCTATAATCAGGTGGCCGGGATGACCCACGGAATGATCAAGCGAAGCGGATCGGATATGGGCCGTCTTCTGGCAAAAAAAGGTCATCATGCTGTTGCCGTCAGGGAAAAGGGTGATGTGACCGGTTATGTGATCTATAAGTTTGAAAGTGTTCATAAGAACAACTTTGTGGTCAATGACCTGGTGATCATAGAGCGTATGGAGACTACTCCGCAGTCACGCGAAAGGCTCAATACATTCCTCGGAGGGCAGAGGGATCAGTGTGCTTACGTGACATACAGGACATTTGACGCCGAGGAGTACCACCTCCTGGCAGATCCCAGAGACCCGTCCGGCGATCTTGTGCCCGAGGTCTATCATTCAAGCCACCGCGGAGCTGTGGGGCTCATGTACAGGATCGGGGATATCGAAGGATTCTTCCGTGAAGCTGACTTTCCTGCCCCTCAGGATTGGGAGACCCTTGCTCTGGAAGTCACAGATACACTTCTGGAAAAAGAGCCTCTCACAGGCTGCCTGGTACAAAAAGAGGGGCGGCTGCACTTTCTGCCGCGAAAGGATGTCAAGGGGATACCCATGGTCCGTATCGGGATACAGGCCCTTTCCTCTCTTGTCATGGGGGCTCTCTCCCCGGGAAAGGCTCTGAAGGATTTCCTGGCCTCTGCAGATTCAAAAGAAGCAGAAAACGGGCTTCTCAGACTCTGCGGGGTTATTGAAAAACCCCAGTGCTGGACTTCTTTTTAGAGGGGCCAGACGCCCCTCTAGATCCACAATATTTCTTTACTTCTCCCTGAAATCTGCTATAATATTTGCAGTTAAATAGTATGATTATGGTATGTTTTCAGTAATATTACAAGGTAATATTGAATTAAAAGCGTTTAAAGCTCATAATTCCCTTTTCTTTCATTTTGAGCGGGATTAATTCCTTTAAGGAGGTCTGTTTTGTCTGATTATAATGCTCAAAGCATAAAGGTTCTCGAAGGGTTGGAAGGGGTCCGGAAAAGGCCTGCCATGTATATCGGAAGTACAGGCAGTCTGGGTCTTCATCATCTCGTCTATGAAGTCGTCGACAACAGTATCGATGAGGCTCTGGCCGGGTATTGCAATAATATCAAAGTGGTCATCGGCGAGGATAATTCTATCACTGTCACCGATGACGGCCGGGGGTTCCCCGTTGACGAGCATCCCGTCTACAAGGGGAAGTCGGGGCTGGAAGTGGCCATGACCATGCTCCATGCCGGAGGAAAGTTTGACAAGTCCTCTTATAAGGTCTCGGGGGGGCTTCACGGTGTGGGGGTCTCCTGTGTCAATGCCTTGTCACAGGAGTGCCAGGTTACAGTCAGGCGCAACGGAAAGATCTTTCGCCAGAGTTATGTCCGGGGAAAGACGGCCTCCAAACTCGAAGTGGTGGGTAAAGCAAAAACCACAGGCACGGAGACCTGGTTCAAACCGGACAGCGAGATCTTCGAGACCCTCGACTATAATTTCGATACATTGTCCAAAAGACTCAGGGAACTGGCTTTTCTGAATGCCGGGATCAGGATCACCCTGGAAGACCAGCGAAGCGGCAAGGTCTCCACTTTCAAATATGACGGCGGGCTGAGTGCCTTTGTCAAATTCCTCAACAAAAACAATGAGCTTCTCTTTACCAAGCCTGTGCTGATCCAGGATGTCCGGGAGGATGTGGCTGTTGAGATCGCCCTCTGTTACAACACCACCTATAATGAGATCCTCTATTCCTATGTCAACAATATCAATACCATCGAGGGGGGGACACATCTTACAGGATTTCGGACTTCGCTGACGAAAGTCATCAATGATTACGCTGTCAATAACAAGATGTTCAAAGACAAAGCCACCCGTCTGCAGGGGGATGATGTGCGTGAGGGGCTCACAGCCGTGGTCTCTGTAAAAGTCCCTGAGCCTCAGTTCGAGGGACAGACCAAGACGAAGCTGGGGAACGGAGAAGTCCGGGGAATCGTGGAGTCGGTCTGCAATGAGCAGATGTCCCTCTTTTTCGACGAAAACCCCTCCATAGCCCGTAAGATCGTCCAGAAGGCGGTCAGCGCCAGCGAAGCCAGGAATGCAGCCCGTAAAGCCAAGGAGCTGGCCAGGAGGAAGACAGTCCTTGACTCGACTGCTCTGCCGGGGAAACTGGCCGACTGCAGCGAAAAAGACCCGGTGCTTTCAGAGCTCTACATCGTTGAGGGCGACTCGGCGGGAGGTTCTGCAAAGCAGGGACGGGACAGGCGCTTCCAGGCTATTCTTCCGCTGCGGGGGAAGCTGATCAATGTCTTTAAGAATGCAGACCTGAAACTGTTGAAAAACGAGGAGATCAAGACCCTCATCACAGCTTTGGGAGTGGGATACGGAGCTTCATTCGACATCACTAAACTCCGCTATCACAAGATCGTCATCATGACAGATGCCGATGTGGACGGTGCCCATATCAGGACCCTCCTTCTCTCCTTTTTTTACAAGATGTTCCCTCAGCTGATCGAAAAGGGTTATATCTATATCGCCCAGCCTCCTCTCTACAAAGTCACCCGGGGAAAAGAGCACCGCTATATCCAGAGCCAGCGGGAACTTGACCGGTTTCTCATCGAGAACGTCATGGAGAAGGTCACAGTGGAGGCCCAGGGGCATGTGTTTGAACGGGCGCGGCTCGATATTCTCCTGGAAATGATCAACGAGCTTCAGGAGTATATGCTGAAGATGAGCACCAAGGGGATCACACTCTCAGATTACTATGAGATGAAAGAGATCGGCTTTCCCCGGTACAAGTGTTTTTTCACCTTTACCGAAGCCGAAGAGGTCACCTATGCCAATGATGAGATCGAACTCAACTCCATCATCGAGCGGGCGAAACAGGAATTTTTAAACGAGTTGAACAAAGATAAAAAAGACCCTATGCTGCTGGATACCATCGATGATGATGAAGTGGTGGATATCTGGGATATCCACGAACTCTCCAATATTGCAAAGATCGAGGAGACCCTCAGTGAGTATGGGTTCAAGCTTGAGAATTTTGAACGTGAGTCTGTGGATCCTGTTGCGGTGATCCTGACTGAAAACAACCGCCGGGAAGTCTTCTCTCTGAAAGAGCTGTTTGAAGGGGTGAAGGCGGTAGGGGAGTCGGGATATTCACTTCAGCGCTATAAAGGGCTGGGTGAGATGAACCCGGAACAGTTGTGGGAGACGACCATGGATCCGGAGCACCGGGTCTTTCTGAAAGTCAATATGGAAGATGCCATCGAGGCGGCGGAGACCTTTTCCGTCCTCATGGGCGATGACCCCAGGCCACGTCGGGAGTTTATACAGAGAAACGCCCTGCTTGTCAAGAACCTTGATATTTGAAAAAAACGGTGAACGTGTTCCGAGGAGGAATTCATGTATATTGATAAAGAGAAGATTCAGAATGTCAACGTTGAAGATGAGATGAAACAGGCCTACCTGGATTATGCCATGAGCACTATCATGGGGCGGGCTCTTCCCGATGTACGCGATGGCCTGAAGCCGGTACAGAGGCGTATCCTGTACGGGATGCAGGAGTTGGGGTTGCGGTTCAACAAGCCCACGCGCAAATCCGTCAAAGTCGTCGGAGAAGTCATGGGGAATTATCATCCCCATGGAGATGCCGCGATCTATGATGCCCTGGCCAGGATGACTCAGCCCTTCACCTATAATGTCCCCCTTCTGGACGGGCAGGGAAACTTCGGTTCCATCGACGGCGACCGCCCCGCGGCGGCCCGATATACAGAAGTCCGCCTGGCAAAGATCGCCGATTACATTCTCATGGATCTGGACAAAGAGACCGTGGATTTCCGTCCCAACTTTGATAACTCCACCAAAGAGCCCATCGTTCTTCCCACCATTGTCCCCAACCTTCTTCTCAACGGGTCAGCAGGGATCGCAGTGGGAATGGCCACGGAGATCCCGTCTCATAACCTGAACGAACTTATCGACGGGCTCAAGCTTCTCATCGAGGATCCCGAGGCCGATGTCAAGACCCTGATGACGGTTGTCAAAGGCCCCGACTTCCCCACATCAGGGGTCATCGTTGGGAGAAAAGGGATCTATGACGCCTATAAGACAGGACGGGGGAAGATCATCATCCGGGGCAAGATCATTAAAGAGGTCAATTCCAAAGGCAAAGTCTCTCTGGTGATCACGGAGATCCCCTATAAGGAAAATAAAACGAAGCTGATTGAGTCCATAGCCGATCTC
>Ga0116164_10001994_pt1 | contig 14906 bp, 13 predicted proteins | sample AD_UKC109_MetaG_FD_89888 | JGI IMG/M metagenome (GOLD analysis project Ga0116164, IMG submission 89888) | Active sludge microbial communities of municipal wastewater-treating anaerobic digesters from Hong Kong - AD_UKC109_MetaG | ecosystem: Engineered > Bioreactor > Anaerobic > Digestate... | reverse complement strand
CTTAAAGGACCTGCGGGACAAGAACCTGATAACCCAGGAGGAGTACGAGCGCAAGAAGGCCGAGATTCTGCAGGAATTATAGAGAGCGAGACTTCTGCCGGGGAGCAGACCTCACATCAGCACCCCGGCCTACATGGCACACGGTGCGATGAGTTGTGTTTTCCTTCTGCCTTCTGCCTTAGTTCTCGATCTGTCTTGACCACCTGCCTTCTGCCGAGTATCTCGCCTCTCACCTTGACTCTGCAGGATTGTTTGAAATAGTATGACTATGCATACGATGGAGGTGACATGAATCTGCAGGTCTTTCGGGAATATGACATACGAGGTGTTGTTGGCATCGACCTGGATGATGAGTTTGTGATGCGCTTTTCACGGGCAATATCTGTCTACTGGGCACAGAAGGGGGTCAGAAGGGTCTCGCTGGGGATGGATGCCAGGCTTTCTTCTCCCCGGTTCATGGATATCTTAAAGACCGGGATCACAAACAGCGGGATCGACGTGTACGATCTCGGGATGGTGCCCACCCCGCTCATGTACTACTCCCTGTTCCGTCTCGATCTTGACGGGGGTATCCAGGTGACCGGTTCACATAATCCTGCCGACAACAACGGGTTCAAGATAGCTCTGGGCAAGACCACGATCTACGGCGGAGAGATACGAGCCATACAGGCCATCATGGAACAGGGCACGACCATAGAGGGAAAGGGAACAGCCTTTACCTATGACATTGTCCCGGAGTATATCGATGATGTCATCTCCAGGATCAAACCGTGCCGGCGAAGGCTCTCGGTGATCATTGACCCGGGCAACGGGGTGGGCGGTCCCACCGCCATGGCGGTGTGCAATGCCCTTGGCATGGATGTCAGGGGAATCTGTCTGGAGCCTGACGGCACCTTCCCGAATCATCATCCCGACCCTACCACGGAAGAGGGCCTGTTCATGCTCAGGGAAGAAGTGGTGAAAAAAGGGGCTGATCTGGGCATCGGCCTTGACGGGGATGCCGACCGCATCGGGGTGATCGATGCACGCGGAACGACAATCTATGGAGATATGATCACCACGATCCTTGCCAAAGATATCTTGAAGAACAAACCCGGAGAGAAGATCATCGGAGAGGTCAAGTGCTCAAAGGTGTTCTTTGACGAGGTTGAAAAGGCAGGCGGCATCCCTATTATGGGCAAGGTCGGCCACTCGCCCATGAAGGCACGCCTGCTGGAAGAAAAGGCCGCCCTTGCAGGAGAGATGAGCGGGCATATCTTCTTTCATGACAGGTGGTACGGATTTGACGATGCAGTCTATACCGCAGCACGACTCATCGAGGTGCTCTCTGCCCAGGATGATCCGCAGTCGATCTTTGACGAACTGCCGGATGTAAAAAACACGCCGGAAATCAGGATAGATTGTCCGGATGAGATCAAGTTCCAGGTGGTGGATGACTTTAAAACCTTTGCTGAGAAGGTATACGAGCATTGTGTGGACATTGACGGGGTGAGATTCACCGACGGGGATTCGTGGGGTCTTGTGCGGCCGTCCAATACCCAGCCGGTTATCGTCCTGCGATTCGAGGCGAGAACCAGCGAAACCCTTGCTATTATGGAGAAGGACACCCGGCATCGTATCGACGAGATTATACGCGAGCTTTGCTGATTGAGGAGCCGGGAGGCGAGAACCTGTTGCATACAGCGGCCATATACGTTATGTGTATGGCTAATGATTATGTCACATTGAGGGGTTTGTGAATGATACAACGTATAGTGACGGTATTGTTTGTATGTTCGGTGTTTTTTATGGTTCCATTTCATCAGGCCCAGGCCAAGGGTTTGTATGTTAGGGACTGGATAACCATATCGGTTCGGACATCGCCGTATGAGACGGCAAAGATGACAGGCCTTGCAAACACCAATGATTTCCTCGAGGTCATCGAAGAGAGGGAAGAGTGGACAAAGGTCAGAACCCCGGAGGGAAAGGAAGGCTGGGTACAGAACCGCTACCTCACGAAACAGACGCCAAAGGCATTGCTCATCGATCAGCTCAATGAAAAGGTGAAGTCCTTAAGCGATGACAACCAGACCCTGCGCGAGGAGAACAAGCAGCTCCAAAAGGAACATCGCGAGCGGAATTATAAGATCAGCTCTCTTACAAAAGAGGTTGATAAGGTGAAAAAAGAGTATACGGATCTGGAGACTTCCTCCAGCGAATATCTTGAACTCAAGAAGAACTATGATGCCCTTCAGGCCGAGTATACGGCGCATGCCCAGAAGATGGAGGCGCTGGCAAAGGAAAACAGCAGGCTGAAGACCTCCGACAGGTTGATCTTCACGCTCATCGGGGGAGGCTTCATCATTATAGGACTGGTTATCGGTGTCTTACTCCAGCTTTTCAGGGGCAGGCCGAAAAAGGCAGGGTATAAATTCTAACCTATTCGGATGGATATATGCTGAAGAAATATGAACGATTAAGTGAAAAAGTCACCATCAAGGGTATCATCAAGGCCAGATCTGCCATCTCCCACTACCTCAACAAGACAAACCTGATCTACTATTCCGAACTCAGCAGGATTATCGGGTGCGATGTCTTTGTCAAACACGAGAATCATATGCCCACGGGTTCATTCAAGATACGCGGGGCAATCAATTTCTTTCACACAATAAACAAGGAAGAGGTCGCAAACGGAGTGCTCGTCTCCACCAGGGGCAATCACGGACTTGCAATGGCCTGGGCCGCCCGGTGGTACAACATCCCGTGTACGGTGGTGGTGCCGGAGAACAACAATCCCGAGACCAACCGGATCATTGAGAGCTTCGGGGCAGAGCTCATCGAGCATGGCCATGATTTCTATGATGCCCAGTTTTACTGTGACGAGCTTGTTGCGGCTGCAGGATATTACTACGTGGAGCAGGGCAACGAGCCCGAGATGCTCAACGGCATCGGGACAATGGGTCTTGAGATCTTTGAATCCATGCCGGATGTGGATGTGATCATCTGCCCCATCGGAGGAGGTGCAGGGTGTGCCTCTCTGCTGAAGGTCGTACAGGCCATCAATCCCGAGGTGGAGATTATCGGGGTGCAGGCCGAAAAGGCGCCTGCGTTTTACGAGTCCCTCAAACAGGGAGACTGGATTGTGCTCGACGAGGCAGATACCATAGCAGACGGGCTGGCAGCACGCAGCGTATTCCAGTTGCCCTACGTAATCATGAAGGACCATATCAAAGACGTCGTTTTGTTGAGCGAGGAAGAGATCCTCGAGGGTATACCCCTGGCGCTCATGACAACCCATAATCTGGCCGAAGGTGCCGGGGCTGCATCCATCATGGCTGCACAGAAGATAAAGGACCGGCTCGCAGGCAAGACGGTGGTTCTCATCATGTCAGGAGGGAACCTGGACAGGGAGAACCTCCAGCAGGCGCTGGCCTGATCCTTCTTACGTATTGTTGAGTGACTCGAAATAGCCCTTCCAGCGGGTATCGATATCCTGTTGTATTTCTTCGATCTGGGCATCAGACAGCGTCTTGAATCTGGACTGTGCCCTGAAATAATCGGTGGCCGGCAGGAGCTTTCTCTTCTCGAGCAGTTTGTTTGAGGCACCGGTAAGACGCATATGACCGCGGTCCACTTCGTAGAGTTCAAACAACCCCGTTTCCACCGCGAGTTTTCCCACCTTTACCGCATAGCGCGGCTCGAATCCCCACCCGGGAGGACAGGGTGTGTGGATATGCAGGTACTTGACCCCGTTATAGGTGAGGGCCTTCCTGATTTTGTCGAACAGATCGAGCGGATAGGCCGCAGAGCATGTTGCGACATATTCGATCCCGTGTGCTGCCATAATGGTGGAGACATCCTTTTTCTGCTGGAGTTTTCCCTTGATGGGGGTATTTGCGGTCAGTGCCCCCAGGGGTGTGGTGCCGGAACGCTGAACCCCGGTATTCATATAGCCCTCATTGTCGTAGCAGATATAGAGGAAGTTGTCTCCCCGCTCGCATGCACCGGAGAGCGACTGCAATCCGATATCGCTTGTTCCGCCGTCACCGGCCCATCCGACCACATTGATATTTTTCTTCCCCAGAGCCTTGAGCGCCCCAAGCAGGCCGGTTGCAGCAGCGGCGGTCGATGCAAAGGTCACATTCAAACTCGGCAGTTTTGTTGCCGCTATGGGAAAGAGCCCCTGCAGAACGGTGAGGCAGCTTGGAGGGACTACGATGATGGTGTTCTTTCCGAGCGCCTTGAGCCCGATACGATAGGCGATTCCGAGTGCGCACCCTGCGCATGCCCTGTTGCCCGGATATACGAGTTCTTCTTCCGGCAGAGACAGGATGTTTGTTTTGGATTGCATGATCTTCACTCCTATATTTTCAGGCCGATCCACCTGAGATCATCAACCTTTTCGGGCTTATCGATGCAGGAAGCCTTGAACGCGTCATACAGGTCCTTGGTAACGATTTCCCGTCCCCCCAGACCAAGGATATAGTTCAGCACGAAGGGATGCGATCCGGTGTTTCCCGCATTATGAAAGATGGCTGATTTGATATCAGAGCACAGAGGGCCCTGATACCCGTAGCTCAGCGCCTTTTCGAATACAATGATGCCGGCGCATTTCTTGAGAGCTTCTGCAATGGCTGCAGCCGGGAATGGCCGATATATCTGTACACTCATGACCCCGGCCTTGATTCCTTCACTCCTTAGGGTGTCCACCACATCACGAAGGTGGTAGGAGAGCGACCCCAGTGCCACGGCGATGTACCTGGCGTCGTCGCACTGGTAGGACTCGATGAAGGGACCGACTCCGCGGCCGAATATGTTTTTGAACCGGGTTTCCACCCGCACAAGCATGTCCATGGACCCACGCATGTCTTCCTGGAGCAGGTGGCGGATCTCCATGTATCCGTGCGCCATCTTCCCGTTTATATCAGCCCTGACGTCAGGGAGTGTGACCGTATTGAGGTTTGCAGGAGAGCCGGGATCGAGTGCATAGGCCGGTTTGTATGGCGGAAGGAAATCATCCACCCGGGATTGCTCAGGCACGTCAAAAGGCATGTACGTATGCGAGAGGAGGTATCCGTCGTAGCACACCATGACCGGGATCATCATCTCTTCTGCCAGGAGGAAGGCCTTGATCGTATAGTCAATGATCTGCTGATGGTCGTTGGCATAGAGCTGAATCCATCCGGTATCTCTCTGGGATATGGAGTCCTGATGATCATTCCAGACGGTCCAGGGTGCTCCCACACCCCTGTTTACCACACACATGACAATGGGAAGCCTGGCGCCTGCGGCCCAGTGGATCTGTTCATGCATATAGAGAAGGCCGTTTGCGCTGGTGGCTGTAAATGCACGTGCCCCGGCAGAACTTGCTGCAATGCAGACGGCAAGAGCCGAGTGTTCACTTTCAACAGGAATGTACTGGGCCTGCATGTCCTGGGCTTCGATGAGTTCGGATAGTTTTTCCGTCAGCGGTGTTTGGGGGGTGATGGGGTATGCAGCGATCACCTGTGCACGGGAAAGTTTCACTCCCAGGGCGGCCGCGACGTTTCCTGATTCAATGATTTGCATTGCCCTATGTATCCTCCTCGATGAAGCTGGATTCTTCAACCATGGTGATTGACTTGGTGGGGCACTCCTGTGCGCAGATGCCGCAGCCTTTGCAATAGTCGTAATCTATCTGTGGAGGAATGCTTCGCGATATAACCCCGTCCGGGCAGTAGAGCCAGCATATGTAGCAGGCCGGGGCCCCTCGTTTTGACGGGATACAGCTGCTTTGATCCAATACCGGCCGCAGTATTCTCCACGAACCTGTCTTGCCTGCGTCTCCCGGGCCTGATTTGCTGTGTGATGTCCTTGTGCAGTAGTCATCGCCCATCATACACCTCCAATGAGGGTGTTTTCATAGGTGAGCAGGGCTGCTCTTGCATTCTCCGCCGGCCTTCTCCTGACAAATTCGTCCTCGATGGCGTGCGTGAGCGTGTCGATATCGGTGAGATCCGTTGCCCGTGCAAAGGCGCCGATAATGCCGCTGTTGACCACACCCTGGGGCAGACCTGCCGTACTTGCCAGATGAGTCACATCAGCGACGGCGACCCGTGCGTCATCGAAGCTGTATGCTTCAAGAGGTCTGGGCGTATTGATGATGATGAGCCCTCCGGGTTTTAATCCGCTCGTGATATCCGACTCTTCTAAGAGTACATGGTCCAGGACAATGATGATGTCGGGGTGCTGGGTGGGTGAGAGGTCGTAGATCCTGTTCTTTGAAAGTTTCAGAGAGGTGAATACCGGGGCTCCTCTTCGCTCGGTACCAAAGGTCGGTACCATGACAACACCCGGGAACCCGGTCTCAAAGGTCGCCTTTGCCACGATCTTGGCGGCGGTTATCGCTCCTTGTCCGCCTCTGCCGTGCCATCTAATCTCAATAGTATCCCTTTTCATGTCTATGCCCGCCATTGATCTAAGTGTTTCCTCTATGTGCGAGGAGGGCTTTTGGCCAAACCCTTGTTAGCGTGGGATTTCCTGCATGTCAAGTCTCATAAAACAAGAGAATCTCAGTCAAACACACACAGCCCATGTAATGGACTCCCGCACGGACGGCACCGGTACCTGTATGATAGTCTCATTCTGTCTGGTCCCTGAACTGCCGATAGTGGGTTCGCAGATCATGATACCAATAGGCCGAACACTCGCACGGCTATAGCTGTGCACGTGCTACATGCCGGAAGTCCGCCCCAGACTATATAACAACATAAGATTTTAATCAAGGCACATACTTTGCATAAGGTGTTTCAATGGAGAAGAGATCCTTACTACATAAGGAGCAGGTATGATTGCAAGACACGTGAGTGAGCAAGACATCAGGAAGGAACTATTTGCAAAAGAATACAGCAGCAGCAGAACCCTTGCCCTGTTCACGGAGAGCATTGTTTTACTCCTGACCAATACGAACACACATCAGGCTTTTATGGACCTCGTGTCACTGATGGGTCAGACCTTTCCCCTGGCTGCGCCTGCATTGTACATCCACAGCGCGGGATCTCAGGCCCGGGTGTACTCGATGCTGGAAAGGGTGGAGACAGGGGATCGTGAAGCTTTGAAGATGCTCTCTACCAAGGCCTATTCCTACCATAGGGTGATTGTCGGGGGACATCCTCCCATTATTCAGAAACGCAAGCATGTTCTCTTGATGAACACCCCCTCCGTCAAGGTAATCCTCTGCATCAACTCCGGAATGCATGATGAGATTTTTGGTGAATGGGTCAAAATATTGGCGCCTGCGGTGACAAAACTCATGGATCATGAGGTGCTCATGCACATGGCGTATCGGGACGGACTTACCGGCCTGCTCAATTATCGTGCCTTTGACGAGATGCTCAGATCGGAGACAGACCGGGCGGGAAGGTATGAGACCACCTTTTCCATCATGATGATAGACATTGACTACTTTAAGAAAGTGAATGATGATTTTGGGCATCCGATCGGGGATGTGGTGCTGAAGGACCTCGCTGATGCACTTATAGACTGTGTCCGCAAGAGTGACCGGGTGTTTCGTTACGGAGGAGAGGAGTTTGCAATCATATTACCGCACACCGGACTTGAAAAGGCCTTAAGACTTGCGGAAAGAATACGACATACGATTGAGAAGATGAGCTTTATCGGAGGGTTGCACATAACGGTCAGCATCGGTATCGGGCAATATAGTGATGGACTAACTCCGGGCGATCTAGTAAAACAGGCGGATGAGGGCCTCTATCTGGCGAAGAACAGGGGCCGAAACAGGGTAGGAACAGCTAAGGATATGATATGAATATTGATAACTTGCTTGATTTGCAGGAGGGCGTGTATGCCCTTTCCACTGCCGGGGACAAGGTTCCAGGCTCGGTGAGAGAGATCTTTGGTGATGATATCTTTATATTCTCTCCTGAGAAAACACTGGGTATTGAACAAGGCAGTCTGGTGAAGATATCAGATGGACAGGATTCGATCCTTGCCAAGGTAGTAGAGCACACGGAAGACGGCATAAAAATGTGCATCGAGTGTTATGCATCTCCGGGTAACGAACGGCGGCAGGATGTCCGCATATATGACAAGGTCTATTTCACTGCCAAGTTCCTCTGTAAGGAAAACGAAAAGGGGAAAGTTCTCCCTGCCGCACTGGAGCGGATAAAGGCAAACAAGCTCATCATAGATTCATTTCTCAAGGGCAAGTACGGGTATCCCGGGGTCGATGAGATGCCGTACACGAAAGAATCCCCATACAACCAGGCCCTATGGGAAATGAACAGAAAGCTCGATCTGCTTATACACATGTATCTGGCTGAAGACTTCAAGGACCTCATGGGTACCTCACCGAGGGATGTTAATATATCAGCGTCCGGAATCAGGTTCATTACCGATGATGAATTTGAACTCGGTGATGTTGTTGAGGTAAAAATGATCCTGCCCATGGTGCCGCTGCTGTTCATACGATTTGTGGGAGATGTGATACGCCTGAAATCGGTGACAAGTTACGAAACACCGCGCAGTGCAGCCACCATCCAGTTTCTCCAGGTTGATCCTGAAACAAAGGACGATATCATCCGGTATCTGTTCAGGAGGCAGCGGGAGCTCATCAGGATGAGGCAGGACTGATCACCCCTTAAAGGGCTTGGGTGGATTCTCTCCCGGCCAGGATCCTCTTTGGACGTTGACACCTCTGAGGTGAATTACCTATAGTTCTCCCTTGTGAAAACATATACTCGATACATAAAGGAGATCGGAATCTGTCTGCTGCTTGGCCTCGTTCTCGTGGGCATGGTGGCTGCGCTCGATGCGTATCGGGAGATCAGAAAGATCGGGGTCGGCTCCATCTGGCATGTTCCTTCACGGATCTACAGCAGGGAATGTCCGATTGTCCCGGGAATGGATATCGACACCCTGGGACTCAAGGGCAGGCTCGATCGTCTGCGATATCGACCGGTGTTGAATGTGACCTCCCCGGGTGAGTATGCATGGGACTCAGGGGGGCTCACCATTTTTCTCCACCCGTTTGAATACGTGGGCAAAAAAGTGCAGTCCAGGCTGGTCAGGCTCATTATCACCGAGAACAGGATCGAGGAGATAATCAGTATCGATTCCGCTCAGTATATTGATTCCGTCGTCCTGGAACCGGAATGCATCACGGAGATCTTCGACGAGCGTTTTGAAGACCGTACCGTCATCAGCCTTGAAGAGTGCCCCGACTACCTGCTCGATGCCCTTATAGTGACCGAGGACAGGAGATTTTACGATCACTGGGGGATCGATGTGAGGTCACTTGTGCGGGCAGCGCTCGCAAACATGCGCAAGGGAGGGATCGTCGAAGGGGGATCCACCATTACCCAGCAGCTTATAAAGAATCTCTTCCTCACTCATAAACGGACATACGGCCGGAAGTTCAAAGAGATGTGGATGGCGTTTATCATGGAGGCTGTCTACTCCAAAGAAGAGATCCTGGGCATGTATATCAACGAGATCTACATGGGCAGGCGGGGATATAGCGGCATATACGGTCTCGGCAGGGCCGCGAGGCTGTTCTTTGACAAGGACATCTCAGACATAGATATTACCGAGGCGGCACTGCTCGCCGGCATCATCCGTGCCCCGAACCGGTATTCTCCCTACTTGTATCCTGCCAGAGCGCTCGCCCGGCGGAATACGATCCTGGAACTCATGAGCGAAGAGGGCAAAATAAGTGAGGAGCTCTTTGAAGAGGAGAAAAACACGCCGATAGAAGTCATCCCGATCGAGCCCAAGCTCAAGTATGCACCCTATTTTATCGACCATGTTTTGAGCCTGATCCAGGACCAGTATCCTGTCAGCGGGCTTGCAAAGGGTGGGTATCGGATCTTCACCACCCTTGATATGCACATGCAGGAGACTGCCCAGTCTCTGTTGGAGCACTCTCTGAGGGGCAAAGACGAGATCGATGGAGCGGTGATCATCAACGATCCTGTTACCGGAGACATCCTGGCCATGGTGGGTGGAAAGAGTTATGCTGCCTCACAGTTCAACCGTTCAATCCAGATAAAAAGGCATATCGGCTCTCTCATCAAGCCCGTCATCTATTATACGGCGTTGCGCAGAGGCTATACCTTGTCCTCCTTTGTTGACGACAGTCCTGTCACCATAGAACTCACAGACTCCACGCAGTGGGATCCCGAGAATTTCGACGGGAAGAGCCACGGGAGTGTCATGCTCAGGGACGCCCTCGCCCATTCGTACAATCAGGCAACCGTGAGGACGGGCCTCGATGTCGGCATAGACGCAATTGCAGCTGAGATTCGCGGGGTTCTCCCCACACTTGCTGTACAGGAGAATCCATCACTCCTGCTCGGGGCGCTTGACTGTTCCCCTGTCGAGGTGGCAACACTCTACAGTGCATTTGCAAATGGCGGATACAGATCCCAGCCAGGGTGTATCGATGCCATTGTGAACGAAAACGGCACTGTTCTCTGGCAGAATATACATCATCACGGACAAAAGATTCTGGATCCTGCCATTACATATATTCTCAATACCGCTCTGCAGGAGGTCGTTACCTCCGGCACGGCACGGGCCTCGAAGATGTATGGCATGCCGGAGGGAGTATGCGGAAAGACCGGCACGACCAACGACTTGAGGGATTCCTGGTTTGTGGGCTTTACAAAAGATATCGTCGTGACCGTGTGGCTCGGCAATGATGACTTCCAGCCCATAGAGCTTACCGGGGCAAGAGGCGCCATGCCGATTGCATCCATGATTCTCGCGCGGCTTGCCCACCAGGATACATGGACCCCGCCGGCCGATATCGTATTCTGCTCCATCGACCCGGTTAACGGAAAGCTTGCCAGCCGCTGGTGCAAAGATCCCATAAAACTTCCATATATACAGGGCACACAACCCATCGAAGTCTCGGATGTCGGCGTTCCCAAGGTATTGAAGTTCTTTAAATCGATCCTGGAAGATTGATCCTGCCATGGCCGTTTTTTTTCAGTACTGACGGCAGACCGGCCGTCAGGGTGTTTTTCAGGGCCGGTGAATGCTCTGGCATGCAGCAATGCGGTACATCGAGCATGAGGTATGTGTTTGAAGCTAATCCGTCTTCGCATCCGCTTCCCGCTACGCTTTCAGCTACGCCGGACAAGTCGCCGGACGAGAAGCCTTCGTTCAATTCCTGGTGGCGGGCTTATGGAAAAGGAAAAATGACTTGCCTTGGGATTTATGCCATTGATAAGGCTTGCTCTTTGGACAAACAGACAGTATGCTAGCACGCACTATGGATTTCCGGGATACCTACTGTGTCTGGTGCGACATGAGAAAAAGGGAACTGGATGAGTGCAGAGATTGTCTCAAGTATCGAAAATACCATGGTGGCGAGGATCTGGTGCTGGATGAAGAGGCATTCTGCGGCACATGCATCCATAACCACAGTGAGGAGCTTAAGGTATACTGCACAACAAATCGTCGTCTCCAGCGAGGCAGCGGCGAGCCGTTTGATTGCTACAAATTTTTTCCCGAGATGAAAAAAAAGAAATGAAACAGGTTCATGTTGTCACCATCTTCCTCTGCCATAAGGGAAAGGTATGCCTGGTGCGCAGATCTCAGGAGGCCAGCACATATAAGGGTCACTGGTCGGGCATCAGCGGATATCTCGAGGGTGATCCTGCCGAACACTTTATGGTGGAACTCCAGGAGGAAACCTCGCTCACCCCGTACGAATATACCCTCCTCAGGAAGGCAGAACCGTATGTGATCCCCGACGAACAGCACGGCCATCACTGGCATGTGCACCCCTTTCTCTGTGAGGTTCACGATCCGACGAGGATCTCTCTGGACTGGGAGAACACTGAACTGCAGTGGATTGAACCGGACGAGATCCGGCACAAGCAGACCGTGCCCGCACTGTGGGAAGTCTATGAGAGGGTTTCAAGGCTGCCTCTGGAAAAAGAGGTGGATCTTGTCTTCCAGCAGCTCAAGGAAGATATGCACAGCGGGGCACGGCAGATTGCACTCAACGCGCTGGAGTTTCTGGAGAACATCTGTGAGAGAAGCAATGCAGCATCTGCGAAGATCCTCCTTGCAGACCTGCGCTATTTCTGTGACCGGATAAGCTCGGTACGGCCATCCATGGCCATTATTCCCACAACGCTCGAACTTGTATTGACCGAGCTTGGACAAATATCCCGCCTTGATGTCAAAGATGCGGGAATGAGAATATGCCGGATTATAGGGTTGCACAGACAGGAAATGGAGCGGTCGGTCGACCTGGCTGCAAGGCATCTCAAGTATATCATTCCGGAGGGTGCCACCGTGCTGGTCCATTCATACAGTTCTTCCATCCTCGCCGCCTTGGATATCCTGCAGGAGAAACAGTGCACGCTTGTTGTGACCGAGTCCAGACCGGCAATGGAAGGCAGGATGACTGCAAAGATTGCAGCAGAAAAAGGGATGAGAGTTATCCTGATCACAGATGCCCTGGCGGCACACACAATGGCTGAAGTGGATATTGTCCTCTTAGGAACTGACAGCATCGAACAGGACGGATCAATAGTCAATAAGGCAGGGTCTTCTCTGGTGGCACAAGCCGCCCACGCGGCAGGGGTAAAGGTCTACGTCATTGGCGAGATGAGAAAGATCTCATTGAGAAATGAACCGGTGGAACTTGAGCAGGGTGCCTCCCGGGAGGTATGGCCCGATGCCCCGGACGCCATTGATGTCAGGAATGTGTACTTTGACCGGACGCTTCCGAGGTACATTACCGGAATCATTCTTGAAAACGACATCGTCGAACCGTACCAGATAAGGATGACAGCGCATTCCATGCAGGCACGTCGTCGCAGTTTGAGCGCTGCCGATTCCTGAAAATCTTATCGAGGATTCAGCACGAACAAGAGTTTGTGATTGCATTGTTGGGTTTTTGGTTCTATACCCTTGAAAAAAATATCCCTCCTGTTCATTGAATAAGAGGGCAGTGTGAAAGATACACGCAGAGAAAGGCAGGCACTAATGGTAACAGACAGAAGAATCATGGACAACAATGCTGCTCTTTTAAAGAGTGATTGCCATCTTTTTTAAGGGGGTCTCATGAATATCTATTCCTGGCTGAAAGACAATGCTGAAAAAAGGCCTGACAAGGTATGTCTGAGGTTCAAGGACACGGAAATGACCTTCCGGGAATTATTCCGGCACACCGGATCTCTGGGGAGTGCCCTTAAAGATGCAGGTATTGCCCGGGGGGATCATGTAACCGTAGTACTCCCAAACATGCCCGAGTTTGTTATTTCCTACATGGCTGTTATCGGGATCGGGGCGGTGGTCACCCCGATAAACCCGACATTTACCTCGCGGGAACTCGAGCACATCCTCAAGGATTCCGATTCCCGGGGAATTATCCTGGAGTCGGGAAACCGTGACACCTATGATGCCATACAGGATCAATGTCCACAGGATTTCGTGATCACCACCGGGGAGGAAGGCAATTTTTCACAGTGGATAAGCGGAGAAGGGGATGAGGGCTTTGAAGACATGGATGCAGATGATGTGGCCGTCATGATCTACTCCTCCGGCCTGACCGGATATCCTATGGGGGCCATGCTCACGCAGAGGAATCTCGATCACCAATCAGATCTTGTGAGATTGTGCCTGGATGGAGACGACTCGGATACCACCTTGACCCTGATCCCGTGCTTCCATTCCTTCAGCGCAAGCGGCAATATGCTCTCCATGCTGCGCTATGGCGGGACGATCTATCTCATGAAGAAGCTCGACTTCAAGGAACTTCACTATGCCTTAACAGAAGGCGGGATAACATTAATCTGTGCTGTCCCGACCCTTTTCTACGGTCTTGTGCACCATCCCGAGATGCAGGATATCGATTATACCCACATGCGGGCATTGATTGCCGGCGGGTCAGCCCTGTCACTGGAGGTGTACAATGCGTTCAAAGAACGGTTCAACGCAGATGTCAGGCAGGGCTACGGGATTACCGAGGCCTCTCCGGTATGTGCGGTCAATAATATCCATGTGAAGATAAAGCCCGAGTCCATAGGTCCTACGGTCCCCGGGGTTCAGGCACGGATCGTCGATGATGAGGGCAGGACGCTGGGCCCGAACGAAAAGGGAGAGATTCTCTTCAAAGGTCCGAATATAATGAAGGGCTACTACAAGAAGGACAAGGAGACCGCAGACACCATCAGGGACGGGTGGCTCTATACCGGAGATCTCGGCTACATGGATGAAGAAGGGTATATCTATATAACCGGGTATAAGAAGGACATGATCATTACCTCCGGATTCAATGTCTACTGTCAGGAGGTGGTAAATGTCCTGAATTCGATCCCCGGGGTGAAAGACTCCGCCATCACCGGCGTGCCGGATCTTATGAGGGGTGCAATCATCAAGGCCTACGTGGTCACACAAGATCCGGATCTGACGGAAAACGACGTGAAAAAGAGTGCACGTAAGATGCTTGCTTCATACAAGACCCCGAGAAAGGTCATCTTTGTGGATGACATCCCACGGGATCCAAACGGCAAAGCGCTTGTGGAGCAGCTTGAATCACAGCAGTGAAGACATGCCGTCTCTGCCCGAGAGGGTGTAATATAGACCGGGCACAAGCTGCAGGGGCCTGCTCCGTGGGAGAGCAGCTCCTGATAGGCTCCATCGTCATCCACCGGGGAGAAGAACCGCCACTTGTCATGGGTGCCGGCTCAGGGGCGATATTCTTTGCCGGGTGCCCCCTGAAGTGCAGCTACTGTCAGAACTCTCAGGTCAGCCACCAGGCACAGGGACATATCATCTCTTCCACGGACCTGGCCGGGTATATGATGGTCCTTCAGGAAAAAGGCTGTACCAACATCAATCTGGTAACCCCGACCCACTATACACCACAGATACTGAATGCACTTGACATGGCCCATGATCTCGGG
>Ga0116164_10001989_pt1 | contig 14919 bp, 11 predicted proteins | sample AD_UKC109_MetaG_FD_89888 | JGI IMG/M metagenome (GOLD analysis project Ga0116164, IMG submission 89888) | Active sludge microbial communities of municipal wastewater-treating anaerobic digesters from Hong Kong - AD_UKC109_MetaG | ecosystem: Engineered > Bioreactor > Anaerobic > Digestate... | reverse complement strand
AGGAGCCAGAGGTTATCCCCCAGTCCTCCGAAGGCCGCCCGGCTTCCCACAAGGATGTAGCCTCCGTCGGCCGTCTCCCTGGCGCAGAACCCCTCATCGTCCCCGGTTCCGCCGTAGTTGTTCTCCCAAACCTGTTCTCCGTTACTGTCGACCTTCAAGAGCCAGAGATTAGACCCGTCCTCCTCGGTCTCTGTCGTCCCTGCGATTATGTAGCCGCCGTCCTCGGTAGCCTGGACCGAGCTGCCCTGATCATCGAGAGATCTGTCGAATTTTTTCGTCCAGACCTCTTCGCCCATCGAGTCAGTCTTCACCAGAAGGAGATCGCAGTTCCCTTCAACCTCTGAGGTTCCAACGGCGACATATCCGCCATCGCTGGCCATCTCGACGTCAAATCCCTCCTCAGAGCTGCTCGCCTCTCCAAAGGTCTTGGTCCATATCCCGCTCCCATCAGTGTCGACCCTCATCAGCAGAAGCTCCTGGTCCGGATCGCTCACCGCGGTGGTCACGATTACGTAATCGCCGTCGCCAAACTCATAGAATCCATAGCCATTATCCCAGTTGGTTCCGCCCAGCTCCGCACTCCAAACGGCACTTCCATCAGGGTTCATCTTCACCAGGAGGGGTTTGTCGCACTCCGGAGCTATCAGGAGGTGGCTTCCATCCTTCAGCCGCAGAACTTCGTAGCCGCCGTCCCAATCCGAGACGTCGAAGTCTGCGCTCCAGATCTCAGAGCCTTCAGAGTCGACCTCCGCCAGGACGGCGTCGTCTCCTTCGGGGGCTATGAGAAGCCTTCCACCATCGCTCAGATCCAAAACTTCATAGCTGCCGTCCCACGCGGAGAAGTCGAACTCGGCGTTCCAAGCCTCTCCCCCATCAATGTCGATCTTCGCCAACCCAGCTGTGGCAAGGCCGGGATCTGCAACGAGGTATCCACCGCCCGCGAGCTTCTGGACCGAGTATCCTTCCATCTTCGAGAGGCTGATGGTGACATTCCCTGTCTCATTGCCGTCGGTATCGGTCTTGATTATCAAGACGTTTTCATCCCCGACCAGGGAGGCGGTATAAAGCCCAGATCGATCTATTGTGATGGTGCCATCCTCATTCACCTCGTAATCAGCAGGCTCGGATATATCGAAGACCTTCTTCCAGGCCTCGGTCCCGTCGGATGCCGTCTTGACGAGTTCGAGGATCTGCTTCCCTTCGGAAGCGGCAATAGTCGCAACTATGTTGCCTCCATCCTCCGTCCCCAACGAAGCTGCCCCTTCGATCTCCGAATTCCATATCTCAGATCCGCTCGTATCTGTCAAGCGGACTACGCCATTTTCGTCAGCTACAACGAGTCCGTCATCGCTCGTTTTAGTGACCCAGTATCCGCTGGTCTTGGAGATCTTAACGGTCTCGTTCCAGTCCTCCTCCCAGTCCGAATCCATCCTGGCCAGCCAGAGATAGCTGCCAGAGTTCTTCACTATCGTAACTGCCAGGACATAACCATCGTCTGCAGTCTTCGTCAGCTCCGGCTCGCCAAAGGTCGCCTCATCTGTATATTCATCGATCTCGTCAACCCCGACAACCTTGCCGGCTTTCAAGATTGAGGCGGAACGATCGGTGATCTGGGCATAGCCTGTTATGACGTAATCTCCATAACCCGTTTCAAGGATGGCTTTTCCCTCTGCTCCGTCCGATGGATCAAATGATGCGTTCCAGATTTCGGTGCCGTTCAGGTCAGTCTTTATCAGAAGAACGCTGCTCTTCCCAGCATCGTCAGCATTCGACCCGGTTATTACATACCCATCGTCGACGGCCAGGATGTCCCATCCTTCCTCTTCGCCTGCTCCACCAAAAGTGACGTTCCACTTCTCAGTCGGCGATTGGCCCATCGCCGTTATTGGGCATAAAATAAGGCACATCGCCACTAATTTCAAAAACAAATCTGAATTCATTGCGAGTTGGTTACACCTGTTATACCATAAAATCTCTTCGGTATTATGATATGTTATAATTTTATAAAAATGTGGTTTAAGCAGAGTCGTAGCGTCGAACCATGCTGCCGTATCGAATCGTAATAGAGGTAAAATGAGCATTTCAGGCCTTATATATCCCATGAGGACGCAGATCAAGAACCTGTTGGCAACATCAATAGCAGTCTCAGTACATGTAATAACACAACACCACGCCATTATAAAGTTGATGTAGTTGGGCATTCCACATTTAACTAATTTATATTAATTGTTTGTCACACGTGTACGATTACAGATCAACATATTCAATAACGCCATCGGGAATTTTGGCTAATAGTTTACGTTCTGTACCCCAGTCATCTGCCGTTCTCGGTTTCTCTATCGCCCGTTTCTGCTCTCGTTGACGGTTGCGACCTTCAAGCCGGTGGCGAAGTTCTCGACGGCGTGCTCGGCTTCCGTCCCGCTTCCGGCCCTTTCTCCCGGACAAAATCCACCTCGATTTTGGGGGAGGTATATGGCGCGCCAGCGGGCGGGGGCGGGGCCGTCGCTGTCCCGCCCCGAAAGCTATAGTTGAATGTGATCGGCCCCAGAAATATGGTGTGCTGCATAGCCCCATCCCGCAGTTTGTTGGTCGCGGGCATTACGGGACGTTTTGTCGGCGGATCACCGATAGTTCACGCCGAGCCGGCAGCACTGAATGTCCGAAGAAGGACCGTGTCTGATGGCCTCTGATGCAGTCAGAGCTTCTTATGGCAGAGCCACCAGTCCAAGCAGACCACGCCATCACCCGTCTTTCGCGTGGCTGCGGTCTTCTCGTCGGACGGCGGGGGTATGATGACATCGTCGCCGAATAGATCGTTATTCGGCCAGTTGGCGGGCAGTGCCACCTTATTCTTGTCGGCGATCTGGAGGGCCTTGACCGCCCGGAGGATCTCATTCATGTTCCGCCCGATCTCCTGGGGGTAGTAGAGCATCAGCCTCATGACCCCGTTTGGGTCCACCACGAAGACCGCTCTGACGGTGTTCGTCCCCTTTCCTGGATGAATCATCCCGAGCTTTGCGGCGACGGCGCCGGTGTCAGCGATAATCGGAAAGGTGATCTCCGCATCCATGTTATCTCTGATCCACTCAGTCCACTTCATGTGGGATTGGACCTGGTCGACGGAGAGCCCGATGAGGGCGCAGTTCAGCTCGTCGAACTCCGTTTTCATCTTCTGGAAGGCTACAAACTCGGTGGTGCAGACCGGAGTGAAGTCTCCAGGATGGCTGAAGAGGACAAACCACTTTCCAGAGAAGTCATTTGGGATCATCATCCTGCCGTGGGTGGTCTGAACGTTCATCTCAGGGACCTTCTCTCCCAGGAGGGGGATTCCCGGTCCTGCAACCTGTTCCATATGGTGTGTCATTTAAATATCTCCTCATTTTCCTATCAATCGACTACCAAGTCGTTTTTATGCACATTCGCTCCTCTTCGTGGACATGATTCAGGCTGAATGCCGTCCCATCTCTTATTGAGCATAGGATTTATTTAAGATTAATTATCACTTAGTAACCACTATGGAAGACGATCTGGAACCATCGATAATCAAGACATTCCGCAACAGCGGATACAAAGCTACACCACAGAGAATCGCCATCAGTAGATACGTCCTCGGCAGCGACGAACATCCTACAGCACAAAAAGTCTATCTCGAAATCAAGAAGACCCATCCGACGGTCAGCCTTGCGACGATCTATAGAACGATCAAGATTCTAAAAGATGCGGGTCTAATTCTCGAATTGAACATGCATCAGGGTGAGACGAGGTTTGATCCGGTCACAGAGCCCCATGCTCATCTACTCTGCCTGCGATGTGGTAGAATTGACGATTGGACTGACCCTATAATGCCCAAGTTAATCGATAAGGCCTCAGCCGCCGAAAATTTTATTGTGACCGGATCGAATTTTGAGCTGAAAGGCATCTGCGATGGCTGTGCTAAAATGGGTTATGGAGCAGATATCACCCCTTAACCCTCGATCCCCCCGGCGGCAGAAAGCTCACGATCGCATCGATGGAGGCGATGGACTTCAGGTACCTTCTGTCCTCCTCCCGCTCGGCGAAGCTCCGATAGATCCTCTTCGCCAGGTCCTCGGGGCTGAACTCTCCGGGCTCGATCTCGACGACGGGATCGGCCTTCGGCTTTATCGCCGCGACCGGGCCGCCAATGAGCTGGTCGCCTGCGATGCCCAATGCGACGCCGACGGGAACGTCCCGGAAGTACCGCCGCTCCCCCCGAATGACGAAGGCCCCTTTCTTGATGAACTCTCCGGGCTCCGGTGTCTTGGTGACCTGATCGGCAGCCACCAGGTAGCAGTCCCCCTCGAAGAACCCCTCTTTCCAGACACTGGAGTAGCTGACGGCGAACTGGGCCGCCTCCTCCAGAGTCGATTCATGGACCTCCTCACCCATCGTCTTGATGACGGTTAGCGGGGCCCCCGGAGCGTCGGTGTGGAGGGCGAAGTCCCGTTTTTCGAGGTACTTGGCATAGATCTCCTCGTTGCTGGAGGCGTCCCTCCCGCCGATGACGAGAAACCCGTCGGAAGAATAAAACCAGCGAAACCTCTCGTACCACTTCGGCTTTCGCCGCCGGAAGACCTTCCGCGTCTTGACCTTCTCTGGAGCTGCCCTCCTCGCGATTATTCTCTTCGTCTCCTCCAGGGCCTTCTCTGCCCCCTCCCGTTTTTTTGCCTGCTCTTTCGCCCTGTCGTAGTACCGCTGGGCGTTCTGAGGCACGGTGAGGTTTGCGTTCAGCTCAAGCTCCGGCCCCCCTTCATCAAGGCTGAGGCAGAGCTCGCCCTGGTAGTCGAGGGATAGGATCTTCTCGGCGATGGGAAGGCCTGAGGCTCTAATCTTCGCCCAGATCTCAGAGTAGGAATATCCCTTATCGAGAGCCCCGGATATGGCGGCGAGGATCGAATCCACCTCGCCGTAATTCTCGTATATCTTCTCTCCCAGGAGGGCGTACTCCTTCTCGTGGTCCCGAAACTCCTGAATCGACCGCTCCTGCATCTCCTTTCTTCGCTCAAGGCTCGACTTCTGCTTCGGCCCCTCCACCTCCTCAGTGAAGAAGTACTCGTCGAGGGCCTTGCTGAAGCTCTCAAACTCTCGCCGCTCTAAGTCGCCGTATACCTCCAGGGGAGAAGGAACTACGTCGACGATCTCGCCTTCGTTGAGGACGAAGTGGGGAAGGGTCTGGGCGAGGCCGAAGACCTCCCCCAGGGCCCTATGAACCCGGTCTATCTCCTCGCCGGTCAAGGAGTAAGCCGGTTCCGTCTTGTTCACCCCCGCCCTGAGACATACCTCCTCGGCGTAGGTCCCTCCCATGTTCAAGCCCCGGACGAGGGTCCTCACCAGCTCCGACTCCGACTGGGCCAAAAGAAGGGCGAGGTCGTTTCTCGATGCGGTCCTCGGATCGAGCTGGTCTTCTCGATACTGGTACTTCTCGCCGGCGAGAAGCTTTCTCTCCCGGAAGGCGAGAGGCCTCAGCGGAAGGACTATCCTCCCATAATCGTCGAGGAGGAGGATGTTCCCCTTCGGGAATATCTCGGCGATGAGGACGTACCGATCCTCTCCCCGCTCGATGACGATCTCCGCCACCCGGTCGAAGCCGTGCTGGCGGACCTCAGCCACCCGGCCGCCAGAAAGGCGGCTTCGGAGCATCGTCGGGAACTGGGGCGGCATCTTGGGGGCCTCTCGGGGCTTTTCGGTGAGGTGGACCCGCTTTCCGGCCTCCAGGAGGAGGTCGAGCTTTCCCTGGCCAGGGGACTGAAAAGATATCACCACCCTGTCGGGGGAGAGCTGGTAGGACTTGCCGACGAAGCTTCCCTCCAGCTTCTCTTTCAGCTCCTCGACGACCGCCGCCACGTCCACGTTGCTCATCGCCTTCTTCATAATGGTCGGAAGAGGGCGATGGAGAGATAAATAGTTGCGGACTTACCCTCAGAGGATGGACGAAGACCGCCGCTACCTCGCCGACCTGATGCTGATGAAGCTTGCCCGATGGCTGAGGATGGCGGGCTACGACGTCTCAAACCCGCCTGCGGGAGCCGATGACACCGACCTCATAGAGATCGCCCTGGCGGAGAAAAGGACGCTTCTGACAAGAGATCGGGCTCTTGCAAGACGGTGTGAGAAGGCGGGGGCGAGATGTCTTCTCATCATATCCTCGGACCTCGATGAGCAGCTGGGAGAGCTTCTGGATTCGGGCCTTTCCCTGGAGCTGAACCCTTTGAGGTGCACCCTCTGTAACGCCCCCCTTGAAGAGGTAACAGAATCAGATATCGCAGGTCCTGCGGGTCTTGAAGAGAGATCAGACCTCAGGAGGTGCAGAAGGTGCGGGAAGGTCTACTGGCGGGGCTCCCACTGGTGGGGAATAAGAGAGAGGCTGGGGAGGAGAGGCGATTGAGCGCCTGTGACTCTTTTTAACTTTCGCTCTTCCTTTATCAGAAATCATATCAAAGAATGGAATAGAGTTAAATATTTGATGGGTTTATTGTGGATTTATTATGTCATATATCGTCATATCAGATGTTCATCTGGGCAGCAAGCTATGTAATTTCGACCAGTTCTGCAGCTTTTTGGTGTGGCTATTAGACCTAAAAGACTCTCCAAAGACGGTACATTCCAAAGATGGTACGATTGAGATCGCCAGCCCCGAGAAGGTCGTCCTTCTGGGAGATATCCTCGAGCTGTGGGACCCCAAAGATGGAGATAGAGACAACGTCGTCAAACAGGCCCTTAGGCCGCTCTCCCTATTATCAGATCTCGGCTGTGATAAGATCTACGTGATGGGCAATCACGATGATGCCATCAAAAACTACAATGAGAAGATCGACTATGAGATGTTCAGAAACAAAACGAAGCTCGATGTCTGGAACAGACATTACCCCGAAGAAGATGCTGGAATAAAGATTGGAGGGAGGTCTTACTACTTCCTCCACGGCCACCAGTACGATAAATCTCAGGCCATCCTAGCCACGGTCTCGAAGTTGTTGGGGGAGACGTGGGACCCAGTGGAATGGTGCAATTCTCAGTTCAACACCAGCTTCACCAAGAGACACTGGGCGGTGAGCTTCCTATTCTTCGTTTTAGTGCTGCTGGTTGCAGGATGGTACATCCAGAGCTTTAAATCCGTTGGAGCCAGGTTCACGTTTACAGCGCTGGGAGTGTTGGTGGGGGGGTTTTTTGCTTTCAGCTCCCTCCCGGCCATGGTGACCAAGAGCCAGAGAAATATCTACAATCGCAGCAAGCCCAAAGACAAGACCGCCCGCGAGGTTCTAGAGGATGAGTATTATAAGAAGCAGAAGGACACGGTGACCGCGGATGTCGTCGTCTTCGGCCACACCCATTTTGCCAGCTCTTACAGGGGCTCCAGGGCCGGGTGGGGGAAAGAGAAGATCTTCGTAAACACCGGCTCCTGGGTGGGCGCCGACGAGGAGATCGACGGAAAGATGCGTTACTCGAACACCTTCGTTTACATCGACAATCGGGGGGCTCATATCCTCAGATGGAACGGCGGGAACCCCGAGCTTATCGCCACTCTCTGAAAATCTTCGGCTTCAGCCCCCAGATCGCCGATCTGGCCGAAGCCGGACGTTTATTTTATATAATCAGTTCCAACCATCCTGAGGATGACGTGACTTGAGCGAAAAGGAGGCGGGCGAGGTTCAGGGCGGGAAGGCCCGGAAGGCCACCTTTGCAGCGGGCTGCTTCTGGGGCGTGGAGGCGGCCTTCCGGGAGGTCGATGGGGTCGTCTCGACCTCGGTGGGGTACACCGGCGGCAACACCGAGGATCCGACCTACGAGGAGGTCTGCACCGACCGGACGGGCCACGCCGAGGCGGTAGAGGTGGTCTACGACCCGGATGTAGTCTCCTACGATGAGCTTCTAGACATTTTCTGGTCGATTCACGACCCGACCACCAAGAACATGCAGGGACCCGACGTCGGGAGCCAGTACCGCTCGGCGATCTTCTACCACGACAAAGAGCAGGAGGCTGCGGCTCGGGCCAAAAAAGAGATGCTTCAGAGGTCGGGGCTTTATAGGGGTGAGATCGTGACCGAGATCGTCCCCGCCTCAAAGTTTTATCGGGCTGAGGAGTATCACCAGAGGTACTTCGAGAAGCACGGCCTGAGAGAGTGCGGTCTCAGATGACCGGCGACGGATCGATTGAGAAAAAAGTCTTGTGAGGTGGCAATGTGGCGGGCTTGGGGGCAGCTCACCTCACATAGACGAAGGGAACCCCCATCCACTGAGCTTCTCTCAGCAGGTCTCCGAAGGTGAAGTCGTAGTCGTACTCGTAGATCCTACCGTCCTTCATCGTCACGGTGATCGGCATCTCGAAGGCTCCCCAGGTCCATAGATCCAGATCGAAGTCGTTGTAGGGGTCGGTGCTCGTGTATTCTGAGGGGCTGAAGGTGGGATGGAGCTGGTAGTGGACGGATCGGACGTTGAACTTGTCCGGCCCCGAGACCAGGACCTTGATCCTGAAGATCTGTCGCCCAGCCGAGTTGTAGGAGTAGTAGACTCTGTTGGTGTCCGGGTCCACTGCCTGGGTTGTGATCTGGATGTCGGGCTCGATGGCTGACCCGCCTGGCCAGACGTAGATCCAGAGGACGTTGCTCCATCCGGTCATCTCGCCAAAGACCGCCAGCTGGTGCCATCCCGGCTCGACGGTGTCGTACCAGCCGCTGAAGTACCCAGGATACATGTATCCGATGGTGGTCCACTCGCCTCGCCCGTCTGGAAACCTCTCGTAAGACCAGAGCCACTGCGGCTGGTCATTATTCACCAGGAGGTTCGTCCTCTGGCCGAGCAGGAAGGCCGAGGCGTCCATGCTCCAGGCGCCGTTGTAGAGGATGAGGGCCTGGAGCCCCGGCATGGTGGCGAGGGCGCTGCCTCCGCCGATGGAACTCGCCCGGCTGTAGGTGAGGGGCTCTCCCTCGGAGAGGTCGAGTTCTACCTCACCAGAGGAGGCCGACGGCGTGTACGACGGCTGGGAGCCAGCGGCGGGCATGGTGTCTGTGGGCTCTCCTGACGGTGGGCCGTCGATTGATCCGTCCAGAGAATCGGGCGCGACCACCTCTTCGGGCTCGAAGGGAGAGGAGGGGGCCTCGACGGCAAGGGCCAAGGCCGAAAGGATCACCACGAAGGCGAGTAAGATGAAGATTGATCTATTCGATTTCAACTATATCCACCCCCGTCTTAATTTGTTCAATCGATCATTTATATATTTCGTAGATCGGTATTTTGTAGAGCTGTTCTGTTGTAGTGGTGGTAGGACATTTGATATGGTTGATTGATATTAGTTTTACCTGGCCACCATCACAAGATTCGACAGAACCAGGAATAGGTAATGGTAAATAGGAAGCATCCATGATAGGTGAAAGGCATGCTGATTAGAGAAGCCTCAATCCTTATCGACGGAAGGCTTCTTCGAGACATGAACATCACCATCGAAGGGAGCCGGATCACAGAGATCAGCCCGGACATCAGAGACGAGTCGAGAGACGGAGAGGTGATCGACGCCTCGGGGATGCTGGCGATCCCAGGCCTCATAAACGCCCACACCCACCTCGCCATGACCCTCTTTCGGGGTTACGCCGATGACATGGAGCTGATACCGTGGCTGGAAGAGAAAATATGGCCCCTAGAGGCGAAGCTAACTTCCAGGGACATACATTGGGGCGTTAAGCTCGGCTGCCTTGAGATGATCAGGGCGGGGATCACCTGCTACAGCGACATGTACTACTTCATGGACGAGACGGCTCAGGCAACAAAAGAGATGGGCCTCCGGGCCTTTCTCTCAGCAGTACTCTTCGACATGCGGCCTGACCTCATTGAAGATGCCGAGCCCTTCATAAAGAGGTGGAAGGGAGACGACCTGGTCGTCCCCACAGTTGGCCCTCATGCAGTCTACACCTGCTCCGAGGAGACGCTTCTTAAGGCTATGGACCTCGCTGAAAAGCACAATGTTATGCTCCACATCCACCTCTCGGAGACTAGGTCAGAGGTTGAGAGCTTCGTCAATAACTGCGGCCAAAGCCCTGTCGAGTACCTGGATTCACTGGGATTTCTGAGCAACAGAGTTGTTGCAGCTCACTGTACATGGCTTTCTCCAAAGGACATATCGATCATAGCCGACCGGGGGGTCCACGTCGCCCACTGCTCGATCAGCAACCAGAAGCTCGCCTCGGGAATCGCGCCTCTAGACCAGCTCCAAAAGGCAGGCGTCAATATCTGTCTGGGGACCGACGGCGCCTCCTCGAACAATAGCCTCAACCTTTTCCAGGAGATGAAGACGACAGCCATCTCCCAGAAGTGCGCCCATTCCCGCCCCGACATCTTCGGTGCCATAGAGGTCTGGAAGATGGCGACTGAGAACGCCTATGCAGCCTTCGGCCTCGACCTAGGGCTTCGGGCTGGTGCGTTGGCAGACCTAGCTCTGATCGACCTCAAGAAACCCTGGTTCTGCCCTCTCACCAACGAGAATATCGTATCCCACCTCGTTTATAGCGCCCAGGGCGGAGTGGATACGACGATAGTGGGTGGAAAGGTCCTGATGAGGGGCGGTGTAATCCCCGGCGAAGAGGCGATCTTAGACCGGGCTCAAGAGCAGTTTCAGGATCTAGTGGCCAGATAAGACCGTCAGCAGAACCCGGAAATTTCCAACGGGCCTGGCCAATATATTTTCTGCTGCTTCTTTCTTCAGACTCTAAGCAGATTTAACTATTTCAGGGCCTACTGCCAAGTGACCTCCACCTCATCGGTCCGAAAACCCGGCCGGACCCGAGACTCCGCCAGAGGCGTGGTCACGCCGCTCTTCATCATTATGAGGCCGGTATAGGCGATCATCGAGCCGTTGTCGCCCATGAACCTCTTCTCCGGGACGTAGAACTTCGCTCCCCTCTCCTCGCACACTATGTTCAGCATCTCGCGAAGGCGGGTGTTGGCGCCGACGCCTCCCACCAGGAGAACCTCCTTCTTCTCGGCGTGGGCGAGGGCCCTCTCAGAGACCTCGACGAGCATGGCGAAGGCCGTCTCCTGGAAAGAGGAGCAGACGTCGGAGAGGTCGTACTTCTTCGCCGCCTGGGCTGCGGCCGTCGAGAGGCCCGAGAAGGAGAAGTCCATCCCCTTGACGACGTAGGGGAGCGGTATGTACTCCTTCGCAGACTTGGCGAGGGCCTCCAACTTTGGACCGCCGGGATGGGGAAGGCCCACCTGCCGCGCGAACTTGTCAAGGGCGTTTCCGACGGAGATGTCCAGGGTCTCGCCGAATATCCGGTACCGGCCTCGCCTCAGGGCCAGAACCTGGCTGTTTCCGCCGCTGACGTAGAGGACGACGGGGTCGATAGCGCCCGTCTTCCACTTTCCCACCTCGATGTGGGCGATACAGTGGTTTACGCCCACCAGGGGGACATTGAACCTCAGCGAGAGGGCGCGAGCCGCCGTCGCCACCGTCCGGAGGCACGGCCCGAGCCCCGGCCCCTGGGAGAAGGCGACGCCTTCGATTTTGATGCCCTCTTCTCGTGCCACGTCCAGGACGGCCTTAACGACCTCTCCCATGTGCTCTGCATGATGCTGGGCCGCCTCCCTCGGGTGGATCCCGCCCTTGGCGGGAACGTAGGTAGCGCTCTTCTCGGCGATCACGTCATCCTCGTCCACCAAGGCGCAGCTGAGGTTCCAGGCGGTCCCCTCCAATCCCAAGACTATCATCGTCGACCAGCTCCCAAGCTCAATTAATCATCATCTCAAGCGGATAGACCAATGTCCCGCCGGTACCTGATCCCGTTGAACCTGATCTTCCGGATATTTTCGTAGGCCTTCTCCCTCGCAGCTGTCAGGTTCTCGCCCCTCCCGACGACGGTGAGAACCCTGCCGCCGGTGGTGTAGAGCTGCTCGTTCCCCTGAGCGTCGGTCCCGAAGGCCGTCCCGTTGTGGTAGACGAGAACGTCGGAGTCGACCTTTTCAAGCCCCCGGATCGGCATGTTGGTGTAGTGGGCTCCAGGATAGCCGGGCCTCTCCTCCGCAGCGCCTCCGCTCGTCACCGGTTTGACCACACGCCCGCTGATGGCGCAGACCCCGACGCAGGCCTCGGGGGACCACTTGAGGTTTATGGTCTCAAGCTCTTTATTCAGGACGGCCTTTGAGAGGAGGTACATGTCCGTCTCCAGGCGCGGGAGGATTACCTCGGTCTCGGGGTCTCCGAGCCTCACGTTTATTTCGAGGACCCTCGGCACCTTCTCCCCACCCTCCACCGATACCATCAGTCCGAAGTAGATCATCCCCGAGTACTCAAAGCCCGTGACCTCTTTGAACCTCGTGACGGTGGGGACGGCGATCGTATCCATGATCTTCTCCGTCAGATCCTGGTCGAGCCAGGGGTGAGGCGAGTAGCCGCCCATGCCGCCGGTGTTGGGGTTGTTGTCGAGGCTCGGGTTTCCCGATAGCTTGTTGAAGAGGCGGATCGCCACCTCCTCGTCTGGAGAGAAGGCTCGCTTGTAGTCCATCGCCGACTCCAGGGGAAGAACCGTCCTCCCGTCAGTGACGGCGAAGAACATCAGCTCTCTGCCGACGAGCCTCTCCTCGATGTCGACTCGCCGCCCGGCATCGCCGAAGAGCTTTGGATCAACCATGATCCTCTCGATCGCCAAAATCGCCTCTTCAGCGGAGCTGCAGACGATCGATCCCTTCCCCGCGGCGAGGCCGTCGGCCTTCACCACCAGGTTCTTTTCTGGGTTGTCCTGGTAGAAGACGGTGGCGTACTCCTTAGCCTCACCGGGGTCGCTGAAGTTTCGGTGGCTTGGGATGGGAACGCCGATGCTTTCGAGAAAGTCCTTTGTATCGCACTTGCTCCCTTCCAGGATCGTCGCCTCCCGTCGCGGACCGACGATATCAAGCCCCTCCTTCGAGAAGACGTTCACAATCCCGTCGGATAGATATCCCTCTGGGCCGACGAAGGTGAGATCGATCCTCTCCTCTTTGGCGAAGGTGACGAGGTCGGAGATATCCTTGATGGGACTTCCCTTCTTCCTTTTTGCGATCTCGCACTTCTCGAGCATTGAGCTTCCCGCGTTCCCGGGGGCTACGTACACCCGCTCCACCAGGGGGCTTCTCGCGAAGGCGTGGGCTATGGCGTTTCCCCTGCCGCCAGCATCAACAACCAGAACCTTTGCACCAGACATTTGATCTACCGCCGAGTTCGTGGGAGATGCCAGTAGATAAGGGTAATTGAGCCCCGCCCTCAGGCCGATGAGTATATTAAAGGAGGTCGGCCCATTTGGGGTCTTTAGAGAAATCTGCCGCCGCCTCAGCCCGCCCCTCGGCCCGAAGAGGCCGCCTGGGGCGAGGCACGAGGAGGAGGCCGGCCGTAGAGATCTGCATCAAGGGGTGTATGATCAATCATGTACACAATAGATCAGTTGTTAGAGACCATCCGTGACAAGAACGTCGAGTTTCTCAGGTTGCAGTTCACCGACATCCAGGGACTCGTGAAGAGCGTCTCGATCCCCGCCACGCGGGTCGGAAAGTCCCTGGACTCGGGGACCGCCTTCGACGGCTCGTCGATCGAAGGGTTTGCTCGGATCCAGGAGTCGGACATGGTCCTCAGACCTGACGTCTCGTCCTTTGCCATCCTCCCCTGGAGGGCGCGAGAGAACAAGAACGTAGCGCGGCTCATATGCGACGTCTACAAGCCCAACGGCGAGCCCTTCGAGGGAGATCCTAGATACGTCCTGAAGCGGGCGATGAAGAAGGCCGAGGAGATGGGCTACATCATGAATGTGGGACCGGAGCTGGAGTTCTTCCTCTTCAACATGGAGAACGGAAGAGCCACCACAAAGCCCCAGGACTTCGGAGGATACTTCGACTTCGGGCCCGTGGACCTGGCCGAGGACATAAGAAGGGAGATCGTTCTGGCCCTGACGACGATGGGCTTCAACATCGAGGCCTCCCACCACGAGGTGGCCAGAGGGCAGCACGAGATCGACTTCACATACGGCGAGGCGCTGAAGACCGCCGACAACGTCGTCACCTTCAAGTACGTCACGAGGACGATCGCCATGAAGAACGGGCTTGCTGCCACCTTCATGCCGAAGCCGATCTACGGCGCGGCAGGCTCCGGGATGCACGTGAACGTCTCCCTCTTCAAGGGCGATGAGAACGCCTTCTTCGATCCGGAAGCGAAGATGCAGCTCTCAGAACTCGCCCGCTACTTCGTGGGCGGCCTTCTGGAACACGCGGGCGCCATCACCGCCGTCACAAACCCCCTGATCAACTCCTATAAAAGGCTCGTCTCCGGCTTTGAGGCCCCCGTCTACATCAGCTGGTCTGGGCCGAACAGATCCTCCCTCATCAGGGTCCCCAGCGGCAGAGGGCTCAGCACGAGGCTAGAGTTTCGGTCGCCTGACCCCTCCTGCAGCCCGTACCTCGGCTTTGCCGTGGTCCTGGCGGCGGGGCTTGACGGCGTCAAGAGGAAGATTGATCCCGGTGACCCCGTTGACCTGAACATCTACGATCTCTCCGACGAAGAACGCAACCGGCTGGAGATCAAGACCCTCCCATCAAACCTCCGTGAGGCTCTCGACTGCCTGGAGGAGGACAAGGTCATAAGAGACGCCCTAGGCGAACATGTATACAACAACTTCAGCCGGCTCGGCTCCCTGGAGTGGAAGATGTACAACAACCACGTCCACCCCTGGGAGGTCGAGAGGTACATCAACATCATCTGAAGGGATCTGGAAGCGGTTTTGAGGCGGAGTTCGGCCGAAGGTAGCGAGGTTGTCACCAGCGGCCAACTCTCTTCAAAGCCGAAACGTATTTAACCAGCATCGTATATGGAAAGTCCGGGCCGGTAGCTTAGTCAGGCAGAGCGAAAGGCTCTTAACCTTTAGGTCGGGGGTTCAAATCCCTCTCGGCCCGCTT
>Ga0116164_10001982_pt1 | contig 14950 bp, 12 predicted proteins | sample AD_UKC109_MetaG_FD_89888 | JGI IMG/M metagenome (GOLD analysis project Ga0116164, IMG submission 89888) | Active sludge microbial communities of municipal wastewater-treating anaerobic digesters from Hong Kong - AD_UKC109_MetaG | ecosystem: Engineered > Bioreactor > Anaerobic > Digestate... | reverse complement strand
CTGGCTTGCAGAAGCAATATTATCAGCACTCAGGTCAACACTTTCAACAATCTCTCTTAGCTGAATAACCATTTTATTTAATGCAGTAGCTAATTGGCCAACTTCATCTTTTTGATCTAAATCGATTGTCGCCGTTAAATCGCCTTCGGCTACTTTGCCTGCAAATGCAACGCCTTTGTTTAAAGCATTGGTTATACTTCTGGATATTAAACTGATTACAAGAATAAATATTAAAACTGCAACAATAACTTCGACTATTGTAGATCTTCTTAAAGTTTGTAAAAATTTAAAAAGTACATTTTCGTAAAACGAAACAGCAACATACGAATCAATGCTTGGAACGTAGGTGAAATATTGATATTTCCATTCTCCTGCTGCAGTTTCAGGCCATTTGTATCTTGATTTACCCATTTCGCCTGTTGAGGATTTCATTTGTTTAAAAAAGGTAAATTCACTTGCATTCTGACCTTCCTGGGTTGGGTGAATGATAAAGGTTCCATCACTGCTTACCAAAAATGGATATCCGGTTTCGAAATATACTTTACTGTCATAAATCTTTTTTAAACCAGCTAAATCTTTTTCCGGAATTCCAACACCAATCATACCAACTACCTGTCCATTGCTCCAAATAGGTTCGTATGCAGTTAACATCCATGTGTTAACAACAAGTGCTCTGCCAGTATATATTTGTCCAGCACTAATCTTTTGTATAATTTCGGAGCTGTTTGGCACAAAACTGCCTACTGATCTTTTTCCAGATTCATCAACAACATTTGTAGCTACGCGAATAAAACCTCCTGATATTTTTTGAAATAAAGATGCATTTGCTCCGGTTAACTCTCCAATTTTATCCACTATGCTATTATCCAGTTGTACTTGAGTTTCTCCCAGCATCCATGCAGGAACAACAGTATTCTGGTTTGCAGAAGCTATGTTAACAGTCTCAACATCGTTAATTGTAAGCTCACCACTTGTGCTAAAAATATTTGAAGCAACTTTAAGAGCAATGTTTACTTTATTCTGATTTTCTTTTATTTGAACCTCTAGTATACTTACCATATCATCTAGTTGTTCATTCATTCGCACGTCTGCATCTTCAACTATTCTGTGTTTCTGTTCATAAAAATTATAAATCCCAAGAGAGGAAATGATTAGAATAACTAATGCGCTTAATATTAAATTAAGCCGTAATCCAATTTTTATATCGTTGATTGATTTCATAGCTTTTATTTATTAGTTTGTTGTTAAAATCTGGTTTATTTATTAGCTTGTGTTGTTTGTTGTTTATTTTTCTTTTTTTACTTTCTTATCTTTCTCAAGCTTATGTTCACCTTCATCTGTTTTTTCTTTAAGAGAAATAATCTCATCAGTAGAAAAAACCTTAACCATATCTAAAAGCATAATAAAACGTTCATCGATTTTTGCCATACCATAAATAAAATCAGATTTATATTTACTGCCAATGCTTGGAGGTGGCTGAATCTGGCTATCTTCAATTTCTAACACAGCCTGTACCGAATCAACCAAGGCCCCAACTTGTACAATATCTCCATCCATTTCAACTTCCATAACAACAATACATGTGTTAGGTGTATAAACAGTAGGGGTCATTCCAAATTTTATACGTGTGTCGACTACTGGTAAAACAGTTCCTCTTAAGTTAATAACTCCTTTCATATAGTCGGGAGCTTTTGGAACTTCAGTGATTTTTGTCATTTCGAGTATATTCAGCACTTTGCTAACATGTGTAGCGAATTCTTCTTCTCCCAGATGAAATGAGAGATAAGATTTAATATTGGTAAGAGTTTCGTTATTCATAATTTATCCTCCATATATATTTTTAAATATTTAATTTACCTTGTGAAAATTGATTGATTATTTTATTGGTATCCATAACAAGGGCTACTGTACCATCACCTAAAATAGTTGCTCCTGAAATGATTTCCTGGTTTTTATATAATTTACCTAACGATTTTAGCACTGCCTGATATTCTCCAACCACTTCATCAACAACTAATCCTATTTGCTTTTCTTCGTAGCTAACTAAAATAACCTGTTCAATTTCATGCTCACCCTCGGGTAATCCGAACTCTTCGCGCAAATAATAAAAAGGTAATTGATTTCCGTCTAATATGATTAAGTTGTTGTATTTATTAATTACTTTACTATGCTCTGTTGCATAAATTTTATTAACCGCAGAAAGTGGCATTATATAGTGATTATGAGCAATTTTAACCAGTAGCCCGTCTATGATCGATAGCGTTAATGGCAATTTGATAGTTAAGGTTGTTCCAATATTAATTTCAGAATCGAGTTCAACTTCTCCTCTTATTTCAACTAGTTTTCTTTTAACCACATCCATTCCAACACCTCGCCCCGAAACATCGGTAACATTTTCGGCAGTCGAAAATCCGGGTAAGAAAACCAAATCAAGAGTTTCTTTTTTGTTTAGAACGGTATCTTTATTAATAATTCCTTTCTGGATGGCTTTATTTCTGATTTTTTCCGGATCAATACCAGCCCCGTCATCATGAATTTGAATATGAACATTAGCTCCTGAATGGAAAGCTTTTAATACAATTTTCCCCTGCTCAGGTTTATTCAATCTTTTTCTTGTTTCCGGGTTTTCGATTCCATGGTCGAGGCAATTTCTAAGAATATGCATCAACGGATCAGTTAAAGTTTCGATTATAGTTTTATCCAGTTCGGTATCTGCGCCTTCGGCTGTAAATACAACGTTTTTATTTAATTCTTTTGATAAATCTCTTACTAAACGCTGGAATCGGGTTAACATGGTTTCTATTGGTACAAGAACAATGTCGAAAGCATTATCGCGTAACTGGCGCGATAACTTCTGAACATTCTCGGCAATAGCCACAAGTTCGGGATTCGACGATTCTTCGGCAAAAAGACTTAAACGTGCCTGTGTAGTAACTAATTCGCTAACCAGATTCATTAAATGATCTAGTTTTGTGGAAGAAACCCTGATGCTTGAAATTACATTTTCCTTGACAGAAGGTACAGGGCCCGATTTTGCCAATACTTTTTCTAAATCGCTTAAACTATCTTTGGCCTCAGGTTTACTTTTTACTATTCTTTGTATTTCATTTAAACCGACATCTGTTTTTTCTTGTGCTAATACAGCTATTTTATTTATAATATCCGCGTTAACGGTAATATCATAATCGGCTATATTATGTATCTCAAGCTTACACTGATCTTCAACAAAAATAAATACATCGGTTATTGCATTAACATCTTCATCAGTAGCCAGTAATATTTCCCAATACGTGTAACAGCGGGTAACATCCATTTTGTCGATATCAGGAACTTTATTTAAGTGAGCAAAAACTCTACAATTACCCAGAGTATGCAATTCGTCGACTAAGAACAATGGGTTGGTACCATCGCCAAAAATATCCTGATTAGGTTCAAAATAAATGTAGTATGTTTTTAACTTATTATTAGATTTTGCTGTTGATTCTGTTTTTGTTATTTCTTTAGTTTGCACAGAATCATCTTCAATTAGTTTTCTAATTTGTAACGAAAGGTCTGTGTGTATTGTTTTTATCTCGGGTGTTTCCAGATTTTCTTCACTAATAAGTGTTTTCATATGATCAACTGAAGCCAGGGTAACATCGAGTAATCTCCTGGTAATTTTTTTCTTTCCTTCGCGAACCAGATCATAAAGGTTTTCCAGATTATGTGTAAACTCACTAAGCTGTGTGAATCCGAACATGGCACCACCGCCTTTTAGCGAATGCATAGCCCTGAAAATACGCTCAACAAGCTCTTTGTTTTCGGTGTCGTTTTCAATTATAAGCAAAGCATCTTCCAGATCGTTTAAATTATCTGTCGCTTCTTCTATAAATTTTAGTCTGAACTTATCCATTATCGTAATACTTTTTTAAGTGCATCAATAAGTTTAGCTGGAACAAAAGGTTTAATAATCCATCCGGTAGCTCCGGCTTCTTTTGCCTCCATTTTTTTCGAAACCTGCGATTCGGTAGTTAAAAATAAAATCGGAATTCGTTTGTAAGCTTCCATTTTACGCACGTTTTTAATAAGCTCGATGCCATCCATTTCAGGCATATGCAGGTCGGTAATAATTAGATCAATGCTGCTTCCGTCAAGAAACTTGAGTGCATCTTTACCATCAATTCCGATTAGAACCTTATAACCTTCGTTTTCCAAAGTGAAGCTTACTACTTCACGAATACTTTCAGAATCGTCGACAATTAAAATAGTTTTGCTCATAATATTATCTTTTTACTCTTATTTTCTTAAATTAAAATTCTATGTAAGTCGGCATTTTTAAGCAACGAAAGAATATCTTCTGACAGCTCGCTTTCAACAGTTACAATTTTTTTATTCTTTATAGCCGATTGTTTTAACGAAAACAGCAATTGTATAAAGGTTAAATCCATATTATTAATATCTTTTAGCTTGAAATGGATTTCTTCGTTGCTTTTATAAGTATCAATTATCTGATCTTTAATTTTTTCGATAGAAAAAATGGTTAATTCTTTTTCCAGAATAATGGTAGTCTTTTTTTCTCCTTTTTTCTTTGAAGGAATTATCTGGATATTTTTGCTGCCTGTTTTCATATAGTATTTGTAGTTTATGTTAAATTAAAAAAATTCAATATCGCCATCTTCTTCCAGTTCAATCTGAGCATCTTCGCCTTTTGCAATCTGATCGTGTATTTCATGCTCAGTTTTCATTGTATAGTAGCTCTTTATTTCTTTTAGATTTTCTTCTTTCGATAGAATTTCTTCTGAATCTATTTTTAGATTGTAGTTTACGGTGTTTAATTCAGAAATAATTTCTTCTATTATTTTTTCGAAATAGTCATAGTATTTTATACCCGAGATAGACTTCTTTATGCTAGTTAAAACATCATTGCCAATAGTATTATTTTCCTTTAATTTCTGATCAATTACAACCCGGATAGTCTGAATCTGGTTAACTATGTTTTTTATATTTTCAAATTCGCTTGTTAATTCAATGTCGTTATCGGTGTTATTAAAGTTTTGTATTCGTTTTTTTATTGGTGTAAGTTCATCAATAAATTCAGCCATTTTTACACTGTTTTGTTTTATATCATTAAATAGTGCAGTGGCTTGGTTTATTGCTTCTTCCGATTCGTCATTATTCAATTTTATTTTTTTCAATTCGTTAAAATAACTGTCGGCGTTTGTCGTAAAATATGTATTTAGTTCTTGTATTATAGAAAATAGCTTTTCCGATTGGCTTATCTGGTGTTCTATTATGGATAAATCTTTATTGATTTTTTTATTTTGTATAAGTTTTTGATTAAACTTCTCCTCACTTGATAAAATCTGGTTTTTAATCTCAGTAAATATCATTATGTCATTTTCATCGCTTTTATTTGCAATCTTGCCGCACATTTCCGAAATATCTTTCATGTTATCGCCAATCTGCATAAAATTGTTAATGATTATATCGATTGCCGACTGATATTCTTTATTGGCTTGTATTAGCTGTGCTGCCTGCAATCCGGCAACATCACGGATACGCAAAAAGAACTTTGCTTTATCATTTAGGTGTTTTTCATTATCAGGATCTTCGTCAAACTCATAAAGTTCATTAATAAGCCCCTTATGTGTTTTTTGTATATGTTCCATTTTTTGCCTGATAATATCCTGGTATTGTAATTTTTTTATAATGTCACTGATATTTTCGGCTGATTTTTCGTTTTTGCCACGTATAACAGGTATGCAGTTTGTGTTTTCTTTGTGTTTTGAATCTATTATTTCGATATGGTTTTTTATTTCGTTTAATATTGAATCAACATTAAGTTCTCTGATTTCTTTTACTTCCGAAATATTTTCGATACTTATTTTTGCCACCTTTCGCAGGTGGTTTAAAATTTTAGGAGTTTTTTCAAGTACCTTTTTAAGTTCATTTATACTTTCTTCTATACGTTTTGTAATTTCGAGTACATGGTTTCCTTTATCGGGTAAAGAGTAACTAATATTTAAATTGGCTATTAAATATTTAAAACTCATCAAATTCTGGCCATAATTTTTTAAAGGGAAAAAGGCAAACCTAAGTTTGTTGGTTAAATTCTTAAGAAAATCTATAATGATAACAATCTTATGGTCAAAAACTGCCAACTGGTTTTTCAGGCTATCATAAAATGTATGTATTTCGATATAAAGTTGCTGAGTTTTTTGAGTATTAAAAACATCGAATATTTCATTTACATTTTCAGAAATAACTTTAGATTGTTTATATAGGAATTTAAAATCATTATTCAGTTGCAAAAAATCATCTGATGAGCATTCGTGCAATGAAAGGAGTTTTTTGTCGATACGCGTAAAAATATCGGCAATTTCTTTTGCCGAATAGGTCTCGAGCAAGGCTTTTATTTTTATTTTATCACTATATTCTTTATCTGTCATACGATCTAAATTACCAATGATTTTGTGTTTACTGGTTTAAAGCTTTATGAACCTTTGTTATAAAGTCCGGAATATTTATGGGTTTCTCAATAATATCTGCAGCTCCCAGATGTTTGGCTTTTATATTGTTTTCGCTGTTAGCAAATGCAGTTACTATTATTACAGGTATATCTCTCATTATTTCATTTGATTTTAATTTTTGTAATAATGAAAAGCCATTTTCATTTGGCATAAGAAGGTCTAAAAGAATAAGGTTTGGTATATCTTTTTGTAATTGAGTTTCTGCTTCTTTAACATTGTAAGCAATACTTACATCAAAACCATCATCTTCCAGTATAGCTTCCAGCAAAACCAGGTTGGTTTCAGAATCGTCCACAACTAAAATTTTTGATCTTTTCATAAACTGACTGTTTAATGCATTGTAATAAAACAACTTAAATTTGTTTTGGTATTTGTTTTCCCCTACCCCAAAAAAATTATATGTAAAGTTACGCCTAACATCTATTCTCAAATAGAAAATGGCTATGACATGCATTACTCAGTTTTGATGATTTATATCACCTTTTTGTGGTGACGAAAATGTTTTTTTTAATATATTTACAGAAATTGTTATGTATGGGGGATAAAAAAACAATAAACATTTACGCAAATCTTTTTCCGGAAAACGGTATTCTTTCAAAGCCCGAAATCGACTTAATTTCGCAAAACAGCCGAAAGGTAACATTTAAGAATCGTGAAATTATATTCAGGCAGGAAACACTTACTTCTCATGCCATGTTTATTGTTTCAGGTTATGTTAAATTATATAAAGAAGCGCGTAACAATAAAACATTTATTCTTAAAATCGCAACCCCCGGAAACTTTTTAGGAATGATTTCAATATATGGAGGTGGTGTTTTTAATTATTCTGCAAGTGCTATTAATGAAGTGGAAGTGATGTTTATTGATATCGGCATCTTTAATTCGATAATTGAAAATAACGGGCGATACACTCAGCATCTTTTAAAAACGTTGGCGGCAGATAATATGTATATGTTCGACAGGCTTATATCTCAATACCAAAAACAATTACCAGGAAAAATTGCAGATGTTATTTTGTATTTTGCCGAAAAAATATATCATTCGGAGAGCTATGAGTTAGAGTTAACTAGAGCAGAACTTGCCGAACTTGCAGGGACAACCAAAGAAAGTTTTATCAGGACATTAACTGAGTTTAAAAATGATAAAATAATCGATATTGAAGGCAAGTTTATTAAAATTAATAGCATGGATATTCTTAAAACTTTGAGTAAAATAGGGTAGGAAAGTATGAGAAAGTATAATTTCTTAATTGTAGATGATATTTTTATGAACCGTTTGCTTTTAAAGGAAATAGTAAGAGATATAATGGAAAGTTGCCACGAGGCACAGAATGGCAAAGAAGCTATAGAAATATTAGAAAAAGATTCAATCGATGTAGTACTTATGGATATTGAAATGCCTGTTATGAATGGTGTTGAAACAACAAAATATATTAGGGCAGAGCTTAAATACCCCAAAAACAGAGTTCCCATAATTGCATTAACAGCACATAACCCCGATGATTTTTTTAATGATTATAACAGTGCAGGATTTGATAGATTGTTAACAAAACCATACTCTTTTGAGAAAATCTTAAAAGCAATACAAGCATTTCCAAAACTTCTTTAAAATGGGACATAAATCTTTTTATAGTATAGGGATTTTATTTACATCCCTTTTTGTGTTATTTATATTTTCTTGTAAACAACCCGATAAAAAGCTGATTGAAAGTGGAGTATCCATAGAGCTTGCAACATTACGCGAGAATCAACTTTCAGACATTAAATATAATTTGTCATTTTATATTCCCGATTCTGTTAATGAGTATATAAAAGGGGACATTGTTATAACTTTCAATTTTAAAAAAATTGAAAAACAACCATTAATACTCGATTTCAGAAATAATAAAGAATCTGTAATAAGTGTAAAATTGAATCATCGTAAAATAAGTTATGCTTTTAGTAATGAGCATATTATTATTGATTGTTCAAAATTGTCTGAAGGATTTAATATGGTTGAGGTAGAGTTTATTTCATCGAACAGGGCATTGAACCGGAATCCTGAATATTTATATACATTATTTGTTCCCGACAGAGCTTGTACTGCATTTCCCTGCTTTGATCAACCTTCGTTAAAGGCAACATTCAAACCGGAAATATCGATACCGCAAAAATGGGTGGCAGTTTCTAATTCAACTTTAGAAGATACTATAAACGATGGGAACCATACTATTTATGTTTTTAAGGAAACAGAACCAATTAGTACATATCTATTTTCATTTGTAGCCGGCAAATTTAATGAAGTTAAAAAGACTTACCCCGATAGGGAAATTGTGATGTATCATCGCGAGAGTGATACCCTGAAAGTTAAACAGAACTTAGAAAAAATATTTGATTTACAGTATAGTTCATTAAAATGGCTCGAAAATTATACACAAATAAATTATCCTTTTCATAAACTTGATTTTATTGTAATACCATCATTTCAGTACTCTGGAATGGAGCATCCCGGGGCAATATTATATCGAGGCTCAAAGTTGTTTTTAGATCAATCGGCAGGTATAAGAGATGAATTAAACCGTGCTAATTTAATAGCACACGAAACTGCACATATGTGGTTTGGCGATTTAGTAACTATGGAATGGTTTAGCGAAGTGTGGTTAAAGGAGGTTTTTGCAAATTTTATCGCCGGCAAAATTGTAAACCCTCAATACCCAAGTGTTAATCACGGGCTTAATTTCCTTATTAATCATTATCCTCCTGCATTCTCGGTAGATAGGACAAAAGGGGCAAACCCAATATCACAAAAGCTTGATAACATGAAAAATGCAGGTACATTATATGGTTCTATTATTTATCATAAAGCTCCTATTGTAATGAAACACCTTGAGATGATTATTGGTGAACAGGATTTAAAAGATGGGTTGCACACATATCTTAATAATAATAAATATGGAAATGCAACCTGGGATGACTTAATGGACATTTTAAGTAAAAAAACTGATTTTGACCTAAAGCAATGGAGTGAGAATTGGGTATATAAACCAGGAATGCCGGAATATTATTTCGAGAAAGCTTTTAATATTGATGATAAGGTTACTTCCATAGTTATTCAGCAAACAAATCTTGATGCAACAAATATATTGTGGAATCAGAATGTTTCTCTTTATATAGATGATGATTTATCCAGGGATTTTTATGAAATTGAACTCGCAGATACTATAAATGTTTTGGGATTAGATCGGGCTAAATCGCAGGATATTTCAATAATTCCTAATGTTAATGGATTAAGTTACGGCTATTTTCAACTGGATAGTTTGTCTATAGTTCATATTTTAAGAAAACTACCTGAAGAAAAGAACCCTGCTTTTAAGTGTGCATTATATATTATGCTGTATGAAAATATGCTGAACCGTAATATTGAACCTTACAAGCTGGTACATATTTTTACCGGATTATTAAAATCGGGTGAGGATGCCCAGAATGTTGAATTATTATTAAATTATATAAGTAGTATTTTTTGGCGTTTTCTTAACGAAAGCCAAAGGTTAACTTTTTCTGCAAATCTGGAAAAAACCTTATGGGAGCAATTGCTTAATGTTAATGATAAAGCAATAAAATCATCTCTGTTTAAGGCTTATATTGATTGCGCCATTTCAGATCCGGCACTGGAGAATCTATATTTAATATGGAATAAACAACTGAAAATTGAAGGGTTAAACTTGTCGGAAAATGATTATACTAACGTTTGTTTTGATCTGGCCATCAAGGGATATAATAAATCGGAACAAGTTTTAAATGAGCAATATGCCCGAATTGATGATGCGGAGCGTAAAAACAGATTTAGTTTTATAAAACCGGCATTATCGGCAGATCCGGTAGTTCGGAAACAGTTTTTTGAAAGTATGCTGTTAGAAGAAAACCGGGAAAAGGAACCTTGGGTTGTTACTGCAATGACATATTTTAATCACCCTTTAAGGGCAAAGCAATCGATACAATACATTCGCCCTTCGCTGCAAATACTGCAAGAACTTCAAATTACCGGCGATATATTTTTCCCAAAGCAATGGCTCGATGCAGTTTTTTCGGGGCATAATACAAGTGATGCTGTGATTGAGATAAATTTATTTTTAAATGATAATCCCGACTATCCGGAAAATCTTAAAAGTAAAATATTACAATCAACCGATATGGTTGTCAGGTCATCTATTATAAAAACGAATAATTAAGGTAACGTCCATTCGAAATAAGAAAAAAGATTATTATTTTAATTCTCAACAATTAGGTTGCTATGTAAACAGGATATGGAAAGTTGGAACAATGGAATAATTGGAATTTATCAAACTTCTTCCTCCATCCTTCCAATCATCCATTTTTCCAATTAAAAACAAATTGTAAAACACAGGCAATTAGTAATTTAAATAGTCAATTACTTTGAAATCACGTTAAGGTAATAAATCTATTGGTCAATTAAGCCATTTAACCTTTCCAGAAGTTCGATATTGTGATGGTACATTTCGTCTATTATATCGCGATAATATTTTTTAATACTTCCGTTTTTAGGAGGGTTATTTACTTTGAAAAGCAAATTGGTTCTAAGTTGTTCTATATCATGCAAAATGTCAAGAACGTTTTCTTGATTATTAATAGGAGAGTACTCCAGAAATGAGAAACATTCGGTTAACATCTGATCTGCCAGGAAGTTAATATCTTTTTTTATATCGCGGCAATTTGACATAAAGTAATTTTTGATTTGAATTTTAAAGTAAGATATAGGTTAAATTCTAAATATCAAAATGTTTTGAAAAAAAAATCGTATTCATTAATCAAATGAATACGAATGCTTTGTATTTATTGAATTTTTATAAATCGGCTTGTGAAAATGATGTATCTGTACTTTTTATTTCTTCAACCTTGTCGATGTGATAATCGCCAAAATATTTTACAATACTCACATTAATATTTTCATATCCGGAATTAAAATACCATTTCACAAACTTATAATTTGATTGTAACAAATTGCTGGTATGCTGATGAATACATTTTTCGAAATCTTTCCCGTAATATTGTAATGCCGATAAAAAGAACATCCCAATATCATATCCGTGTATAGCCATTTGATCGGGCTCTGTAGCGTATTCCTTTCTGTACTTTAATATAAAATTCTTTACATCTTTATTATTGTAATCGATAAAAAACGGAGTAGCAATACTCAGTTCAAGATTAAAGAAATATTCGGGATCGATATTGTTAAATCTTTGCCATCTCGATAATCCAACAACTTTAATATTATGCCCAAATGTTTTAAGAGTATTTAAATTGGTAATCACGTCAGTTACAAATGCTTCGTCATTTGATGGTATAACAAATATATTTTCTGTTTTATTACTTAATGCATGCTGTAATGCATTTATACTGTCTTTAAATGCAACTTCTTTAAATTGTATACTGCTTAGGTTGGTATCAAGAGACAGGTAACTAAAAATACGTTCTTTTACTTGTTGAATATTATTGTAACCAATACTATCGCCATTGTGCACCATTACAATATTTTTATTTTGGAAGTTAGATATGTATTTGGCATATTCCTCAATTTGTGCACTAAAAGATGGGTATACCTGGAAAAGCAATGAATTTTGGTCTGCAAAATTTACATCGTCGGATAGTGGGGTAATCATCTTTATTTGATGGGCTTTAGAGAATTCGGACACCAGTTTAATTTCATGATTATAAATTGGCCCGATTATTAAATCGGTATTTGTTAATTCGGGGAAGTTAAGTATTTCCTTAATTTTATTTGTATCATTTTCGGTATCATAAACACGAAGGTTAATAGATAAACCATTTTGTTTAAGCGAATCAACGGCTAATAACAAGCCTTCGTAAAATTCAATAAAGCTTAACGAGCGTGGGTAAATGTAATGTGGTTCGTAAAATATTTTTTCGTATATTTTTTTGCCAAAATCATCAACTTCTGATGAATCAATATAAAATTCTTCATCATTTTTTGTAAGGTAAAAAGGTAGCATTACGGTAACATCGTATGGCTCTGTTTGTTGCATTTTTTGTTTTAAACATCCTTTATAATCAATAGAATCGGAATAAGCTTTTAACCTGCTTTTTTCAAGTTTTATTGCAATACTGTCCTTTTTTTCTGATATAAATAGTAACGATTCTATTTCAGTATTTGCAACTTTAGGGATTTTAAGCACTTGTCCGGTTTTTAACCCTTCCGCTAGAAATGGGTTATGTTCCTTCAATATATCTTCGGTAATTTCGTACTTCCTTGTTAAGGAAAAAATGGTTTCTTTCGGCTGTACATTATGATAAATGAAGTTATCAGCTATTTTAATGGTGTCTTTCAATGGTTTATTTTCAGGAATAGTTTCAAAAGCAGTTACAACATCTTTTGATTTTGGTATCTTAATAATCTGATCTACATTAATGCCATATCGGACTGACGGATTGCATTTTATGATATCTTCCTGTGAGACATCATATTTTTTTGATAATGAATATAGCGTTTGACCTTTTTTTACACGGTGGTATATATAATTATTTTCATCTAAAGGAGTATCTTCTTCCTTAGATTTTACAATAGGAATTTTTAATGCCTGCCCTATTTGCAAACCCAGGAAAATTTCGGGGTTGTCTTTTGCAATATCTTTCTGTGAAACCTGGTATAGTTCGCTTAATGAAAATAGCGTTTCACCTTTTTTTACAATATGCACATAATAAGGTTGCCCGCCAATAATTACCTTATTTGTCGATTTTACATTTATTAATGTATCATTTTGTGCAGCCGAAATGGTGCATGTTATAAAAAGGATAAATAGTACTGCTATTATTTTTCTCACGTTGTTTTCTTTTTATTTATGCTATAAGCGGTTTAAACAGAAAAAAATTGTATAAACCTATGCAAAATTAAGCGTTGTGAATTAATAAAAAAATAGTAAACACTATAAAAATAGAAAGGCCTAACAATTAGATTGTTATTGTCAGGCCTTTATCAGTTAAAAAAACTAATTTTCTCTTAGTACATATTCGTCGTATTCTATTTCAAAACGCAGTTTATGTTTCGATTCTTCTTGTGCCAGCACCAGAAAAACTTCTTTCATTTCTTCAGAACTTGCACGTTTCGATAATTCAAGATACAGTTTAAATGCTGCTTTTTCTTTGTTCATTGCTAAAACCAAAGCTTCCTGGTAGCTCATTCCGGGTGTAGGTTTTACATTAACTGTATAATCACTGATTTTTAGGTCAATAATATGTGCTGGCTCCATTTGGTAAGTCCCTTCGTGTTTTATTTTGGTTAACTTACTTTTATGTTCCATTTCTTCCTGGGCAAAGGAAAAAAACACATATTTCATATCCTCTGTTTTTGAGTTTTCGGCCAGGCTGTTATAAAAATCAACAGCTTCCTGCTCTGCATTTATAGCAAAGTCAAGGATATCATCAATAGAATTAAATTTTACCATACTTGTTTGTTTTTATTTAATTGCCGATTAATTATTTTCAAATGAATTTTTAAAATATTCGTCAAAGTATTTTACCGTATAATCACATCCATGATTAAAGAGCCTGTTTCTATTGTCTTTCTCGGTAAATACAATTTCGCGTTTTTCGCTGTTTTCATTTTCAGTTAAGAGTTCAAAAATCTCTTTCCGGATATCATCAACCGATTCCATTCTACAATTTGTAAACTGTTTAATTATTTCAGCTACTTGTTTGTAATTTTCGAACTCCACTTTGCCATGAAACTGCTTTTCGAAAACCTGGATATTTTTTTGCGTATTAGTATAACTACCTGAAGTTTCTATTGGAAATACTGCTGGCAAAATAAGGTTAGCCATTTTCGCTGTTTCGGTCATAAAGTAATCCTGAACCAAAATAAATTCTGCATCGGCAAACCATTTTTGTATTTTAGCTTTATCGATGGCACAACCTACAGGGTCTTCACCAAAAATGTAGAATTTTTTTAGTAATCCTTCATTGAGTTTCTCATTCATACATTTTTCCCCAACAGGTGGTAATTCATCTATCATCCATTTTTTTGCTAATTTTTTAGCAAATTTTTCATTGGATAAATCGTTATAACCAATGCCGTTTTTAGACGAAATACCCATATCAAATAAACCTTGTGAATTATTCTTTTCTTTTAACGGGATTAATCCATTTGCTGTTTTACCAAGTTTCCCGGTTATTAATGCAAGGTTGTATATCTCCCTGCTTACATTGGAAGATACTTCTTTTTCAGAAAATACAACAACTGCATTTATTTCGTTGTTATAGTTTACTGCAAAATCTTCAAGGCATTCTTTACAACAAATACCCGATTGCTTTATTAAATCGTCGTAGTTTTCTGCTAAAACTTTCTTTTTGTATTCATCAAAACCAGTGCAGTGGCCTTTAATATACAAGGCATTTTGCAAGCCTTTTTCTATCAGGTAATAATTAACAGCT
>Ga0116164_10001977_pt1 | contig 14964 bp, 9 predicted proteins | sample AD_UKC109_MetaG_FD_89888 | JGI IMG/M metagenome (GOLD analysis project Ga0116164, IMG submission 89888) | Active sludge microbial communities of municipal wastewater-treating anaerobic digesters from Hong Kong - AD_UKC109_MetaG | ecosystem: Engineered > Bioreactor > Anaerobic > Digestate... | reverse complement strand
GAAAACCGACGTCATCGCGATTTACGCCGAGGGCTTGAACGCCGGCGAAGGCAGGCAGTTTTATAATCTCCTGCGCCGCTGGCAAAAACCCGTGATTATCTACAAAGCCGGCCGTACCGAAGCGGGCGCGAAAGCCGCCGCGTCGCATACGGCGGCGATGAGCGGCAGCTACGAGGTGTTCCGCGCGGCGTGCCTGCAGGGAGGCTGCATCCTGACGGAGGAGCTGGACGACTTCTACAACTACACCAAGGCTTTTGCGGTGCTGTCGAAAAAGCCCGCGCGCGGCTGCCGCGTGGCGGGCGTGGTGAACGCGGGGCTGGAGGCCACGATGGGCGCGGATATTTTGAATGAGCTGACGCCCGCCGAGTTTGCGCCCGAAACGCTGGAGACGCTCAAAACCCTCAACACGCACGGGCTGGTGAACGTGGAAACGGCGTTTTTGGATCTGACGCCGATGACCGACGATACGCTCTACGCGCGCTTCATCTCGGCGGTGCTTTCGGACCCGAACGCGGATTGTCTGTTTGTTGGCATCGTGCCGCATGTGGATTCGTTAAAGACCGTGGAGGAAAATTACCTGGATGAAGACGCGATCGGCCCGCTGCTGGTGAAAGCGCTGCGAAACACGCACAAGCCTGTGGTGGTATCCGTCAACGCCGGGCGGCACTACCAGGGACTGGTGCGTTATCTGGAGGAAAACGGCCTGCCGGTGTTCTCAGACATCCGTTCGGCCATCCGCAGCCTGGACGCGTTCGCCGCGTACTGGAGCCGGAAACAGCCAGGAACAGAGAGAGGCTGATACTATGAAAACCGTCAAAATCGTTATACTCGTATTCCTGCTGTGTCTGCTGCCGTTTGCCGAGGCATGCGGGGTTTCGGCGGTATATGAGATCTTTACGGGCAGTTACTGCGATTCCGACGGCGACGGTATCGGGGATTTGAACGGCATCGCGTCAAAGCTGGACTATATTCAGGCGCTGGGCGCGGACGGCATTTGGCTGACGCCCGTATCACCCTCGCCATCCTATCACAAGTACGACGTGACGGATTACACGGACATAGACCCGGACTTCGGTACCCTGGCCGATTTTGACGCGCTGGCCGAAGCGTGCGACGAGCGCGGCATCACGCTGATCTTCGACCTGGTCGTCAACCATACGTCTTCTCAGCACCCGTGGTTCGTGTCCGCTATGGAAAGCCTGCAAAGCGGGGATCTGACAAATCCTTATATCGACTATTACCAATTCACGCAGGACAACGGCGATTATCCCGTGGAAGGTACGGACTGGTATTACGCGGCGGGCTTTGACCAGGGCATGCCCGAGCTGAACCTGGATAATCCGGCGGTGCGCGAGGAGATCAAAGCCATCGTGGCGTTCTGGCTATCCCACGGCGTGGGCGGCTTCCGCCTGGACGCGGTGACGCATTACTATGACGGGCAGCTGCAGAGCAATAAAAACTTCCTTGCGTGGCTGGGGGAGACCGTCAAGGCAATCAATACGGAAGCGTTCCTCGTCGGCGAGGCATGGACGGACGGGGTGACGATTCTGGAGCTTTATCAAAGCAATATCGACGCGCTGTTCAATTTCCCGCTATCAAACACAGGATCGCTTTCCAAAGCCATGCGCAGCGAAAGCGGGCAGTCGTTTGCCGGTATGATCGTTGCCTGGCAGCAGGATATCGCGGCGATCAATCACGAAGCGGTCGCCGTTCCGTTTCTGGGCAACCACGACCAGGGGCGGATATCCGGCGTGCTGGTGCTTAATCTGCAAATGGAAAAACAGGCCGCGGCACTGTATCTGCTGTCGCCCGGCGTGCCGTTTCTCTATTACGGCGAGGAGATCGGGATGACGGGCTCCGGAGACGACCAGAATAAACGCCTGCCCATGCTCTGGAGCGTTACGGACCAAACCGGGATATGCCTGCCGCCGGAAGGCGCCACGCAGGCGCAGAGGCTGCAGGCAGGGGTAGACGAACAGGAGAACGACCCGGCATCGCTTTTGTCGTTCTATCGTTCACTCCTGGCTTTGCGAAACCGATACCCGGTCTTTGCAGGCGGGAGCGCCTTGCTTGTCGAAACTACCGATACGCGTTTGGGCGCGTTTACCATATCCGACGGCGAACAAACGCTGTTGATCGCGCACAATTTCTCACACGACGAAACGCTGTTGATGCCGTCGGGCGGAACGCTTCTGGCCGTGTTTGACACCGGCGAAACGTCAAGCGTGCAAACAGACGGCGGCGTGGAAATCGCGCCGCGCTCGACAGCGGTATGGTTGATGCCGTAGTTTGCCAGGCTGGCAAAGCATAATGAATATCGGGAGTGAAACAACGTGAAACTGGTCTTTATCATCGGTAACGCGGCTGTCGGCAAAATGACGGTGGGACAGGAATTGATGAAGATCACCGGCCTGCGCCTGTTCCATAATCACATGATGATCGAACCCGTGATCGAGATCTTCGGGAAGTTTAACGGGCACATAACCACGCGGCTGCGGGAAGTTATCTTTGAGGAGTTCGCCGCGTCGGACTGCTACGGTATGATTTTCACCTATATGTGGGCATTTGATCTGCCGTCCGACTGGGCGGCCATCGAGCACATCAAGGATATTTTCAAGCCTTACGGTACGGAATTTTATTATGCGGAACTGGTGACATCCGGGGAAGTCCGTATGGCGCGGAACAGTACGGAAAACCGGCTGAAACATAAGGCTTCGAAGCGGGATATTGAAGCGTCCAATCAACGGCTGGTTAACGATAACGCGAAATACCGCCTGGAAAGCTTGCCCGGCGAAATCCCCTTTGAAAATTATATAAAGATCGACAATACCGATACCCCGCCGGACGCCGCCGCCCGGCAGATCAAGACGCGGTTTAATTTGTAGAGGAGAATAAAAACTGTGGCACAACCCAATCGCATTCGCATACCCGCCATCATGCTGTTGGCCGTTTATCTCGTTTCGTTGTGCGCCTGCGCGCAGGCCGACCCGTTCGCAATGTTCAGCCCGCAAAGCAACGGTCGCGCAATCTATGTTGACAACAGGCAGTATGGGATTGTCGATGCAGACGGAAACGCCCTTACGGAACCGATATACGATGTGATATGGCCGTATGAGTACCATGTGGCGCTGGTGGAAAAAGACGGATTGATGGGCGCGATTGATGAAAATGGAAGCGCGGTTCTTCCAACAATCTATGACCTTGTTATCATTGATACAATCCCTGAAATGCCGTATTTCCAGATTTGCCTGGACGGAAAGTGGGGCACTGCGTATATCGATGGCAGCGAATGGGTCGCGCCTGAGTGGGAGGATCTGGTTGGATTTAACAACGGATATGCCGTTATTGTGAAGAACGGCTTGTCCGGGTTGATGAATATGGATATGGAGGTAGTCTGCGAACCGGTCTGGGACTGGATGCAGTATCCCGTCGACGGATATTGCAGGGTTGAGACCTTTTGTTCGGGAAAACTCCAGCAGGGGTTTATCGATACGGAAGGCCGGCTTCTGGGAGGGCGGCTATGGGATTTTGTGAGTTGTTTCAACGAAGAACGGGCCGTGGTGACTCTGGACGACGTTGAAAGTTTGATAAATACCAACGGAGATATCATTGCACAGGATTTTCAGGCGTATGGCTGGCAATATAACGACGGCTTGCTCCTCATCATTGAAAACAATCAATTTGGTTACATGGATATCAGCGGCGATATTGTCATTGCCGCGCAATACGATTCCGCTGGGGATTTCTCCTGTGGGAGAGCGGTTGTTGAGGAAGATGGATATTACGGTTTCATTGATACGCAAGGCAATACCATTTTCCCAATCAGACTCAAAAAAGCTTATGACTATATAAATGACTTTGCGATAATCGAATTACATGACGGGTATGCCTTCCTTACGCTGTCCGGCGATTATCTCAACGATGAAATATACGAGGACTGGCATTACTTCTTTGAAGGGCTGGCCGCGGTAAAGAAAAACGGGCTTTGGGGTTACATTGATACCAGCGGCCAACTGGTAATAGATTACCAATATGGTGACGCGGACAGTTTCCAAAATGGCTGGGCTACGGTGACGCCGCTGGGATACTCGCTGTATGATTCACAGGTGTATTGGTTTATCGACCGGGAGGGCAATCTTTTCTTCGAGGGATATACCGCTTACTAGGCAGACGCTTAAAGGTTGATATTTGCGTTGGCGTTACCCGCGCGGGCATCATCTGCGGCAGGTATGCATATTTGCCGGTTTCTGTTATAATACGGAGAAGTATTCAACAAGGAGCCGCAACGATGACCGAGATTCAAAATAAAGCTAAGCTCAGTACAACGCAGAGGGCGTTGCAGTTGTTGAAGTTCACGCTGTTTTCCATATCGGCGGGGCTGATACAACTCGGCAGCTTCACGCTGCTCAACGAATTAACCGGCCTGGACTACTGGCCCAGCTATCTGATTGCGCTGGTATTAAGCGTCGTGTGGAACTTTACCTTCAACCGCCGCTATACCTTCAAGTCCGCGGCGAATATCCCCAAAGCCATGACGCTCGTATTCCTGTATTACGCCGTATTCACGCCCGTAAGCACCTGGTGGGTGGACGCGCTGACCGGTATAGGCTGGAACGAGTATATTGTGGTTGGAGGCACGATGATCGTTAATTTCCTTACGGAATTTCTGTTTCAGAGCCTCGTGGTATTCCGCAAAACCATGAACACCAACAGTCTTGCCAAACGCGCGGCGCAGGACGGAGACATACCCGCCGCCCTGAAGGAGGAACGGCCCTGAGGGAGTTACATGCCCTGCTTATAGAGGGTACGGAGTTTTCCATCATGGAGCCCGGTTGATAATTTGCGGATGCAATATCTTTTCGGTTGGTGTATACTTAAATAGGTTAAATCCCTGTTAAATCGCAATATAACGATAATTGACAATATTAGGGAATTGCAGTACGATAAAATTGACGAAAACTGAACGTTAATCCGATTTTCCAGAACACGCCTGACCGAAAGCGGCAACGAAACACAATCTGGACCGTAATATTTTATCTTCATGTACCATTTGTATCTGAGGTTTGTTTGTGTCCCGCCGGAGGTGTAAATCTCATGCGTAAAAACCGATTAACAGCCGCGCTGGCGCTTGTTTTGCTGTGCGGGCTGCTGGCTTCATGCGGCGGAGAACAACCGCCTGCGGCCACAAGTACAGTCGGCGGCGTTCAAACCGCCGCGCAGTCCGAGACGCCCGCAGATCGGTATGAGCTGTCTTTTCGAATTACCTGGAAAAGCTATTCCGGCCGCGGCGAAGCGATACAGGCGATCGTGGATGAATACAACGCGCAGTCGGATACGCAGGTCACGGTCATCGACGGCGATGAAGACCGCGACGCCGTGGAAGCGCTGCTCAACGAAAACGGGAATACCGTGTATGTGCTGCCATACCGTTTTATCCGGTACTTCGGCAGCCGCGGTTATCTTGCCGACCTTACGGAAGCGTTTGCCGATATAAAAGATGTGTTTTACGACGCCGTATGGGCGCTGGCATCCGTGGACGATGCGGTCTACGGCATCCCGTGGCTTGGGCATTCCATGTGCCTTTTGTACAACAAGGGTATTCTGGAAAGCGCCGGCGTGGACGCGGACAGCATTACGGACATGGCAAGTTTTATCAGCGCCATTGAGACCATCGAAACCCAAACCGGCGTAAAAGGCCTGGGGCTGGTGGGCGCGCAGTCAAACGATATATCCTGGATGGTCAACCAGTTCATTTACGGTTTTGGCTCCGCCCTTGTATCAAGCGACGGTACGAGCGTTACGATCAATAACGAACGATCCATAGAAGCCCTGCGCACTTACAGGGACGTGCTGGGGCCGTACGCGCAGGAGACCTGGCTTGACGATACGGCGGAGGAAGTGCAGACGGCGTTTCGAAATCAGGAAGTGGCATTTGAAATTCTGGGAATCTGGGGCCTGACCGACATCCAAAAAAACGGGGACCCGTTTGAAGTGGGCATTCTTCCGCTGACTGTCATCGGGCTGTGCTCGGAGATCGGGCCTATGATGCTGGCGGTCCCAGCGAATATGGATGAACAGGAGGCTCAGGCGGCGCAGGCGTTTATCCGCTATATGATCTCTGTTCAGGCCCAGGAGGAGATCATGAAGGGCGAGTACAGCCCGGAGCACGATACCTGGTATCCGTTCAGGACTCCTATCCGCATCGATATGGCGGACAGCCAGATTTTTGTAACGCATCCGGAGTATCTGACCTTTATCCAAGGATTTGAAACGCCGAGTATCGACGTGCCCGTTCCCGCCTGGCAGACGGTGAAAGAGGAAATATATGAGCCCGGCCTGCACCGGGTGATGACCGGGGATTTGACGATTGAAGAATTTTTAGGCGAAGTGGAACAAGCGGGGAATCAGATTTTGCAGGACACAGCGGACGAATAAAACGCGCCATCCTGAAGGATAGGGGGGACGCAGATTGAAAAAAACCGGATTTCTGGTTAAAAGCTTGGTCTCGCTGCTTATGCTTGCCGTTTTGTTTGGTATCGGCGACGCCACAGCGGAAAATACCGGGGAAATTGATTTGTCCGCCCTTGACCTGACGGAAACTGAAATCCAATTCATCGCCGATCACCCGATGATACTGATGGGTGTCGATCCCGGGTTTATCCCCTATGAATTCATTGATTCCGACGGCGTATACAAGGGTATCGCCGCGGATTACCTGGAGCTGATCTCTCAAAAAACCGGATTGCAGTTTACTGCCGCGGAAAACCTGACATGGTCGCAGGCTTATGAGTACGCGGTGGAACGGAAGCTGGATATCCTGCCCTGCGTTTCCAAAACAGCACAGCGGGAGAAGTACTTCCTCTTTTCTGATCCGTATATCTCCTTTCAGCGCGTAGTGTTTATTAACGAAGACAATAAAGACGTGAAATCCCTTGAGGACCTGTACGGCATGACTGTCGCCGTACAGCAAAACAGTTCCCATCACAGCTACCTGTCCGATTTCGGCCAGATTACATTAAACCTCTACGACGACGTGGAGAGCGCGCTGCGCGCGGTTGCCGACGGCAGGGAAAACGCGTTTATCGGCAACCTCGCCACGACGAATTATCTGGCGAAGTCGATCGGAATTACAAACCTTTCCTATATCCCCATCGATACGGAAGAACCGCAGCACCTCTATTTCGCCGTGCGGGACGATTGGCCGGAGCTGGTCGGCATCATCAATAAAACGCTTGAAGCTATCGATGAAGAAAGCAAGATCGCTATCACCGATAAGTGGATCAGCATCAAGGAGGGTACGGATTACACCTGGCTGATTCGCCTGATATTGATCGCCGCGGGCATCGCTGCGCTGGTGCTGCTTGTTTCATCGTTCTGGATCCTCCGCCTGCGCAAGGAAGTTGCCATCCGAAAGAAAAGCGAAAAAGCGATGGAAGAGGCGAAACTGGAGGCCGACGAGGCCAACCAGGTGAAATCCAGGTTTTTAGCCAGGATGTCCCATGAGATCCGCACGCCGCTCAACGGGATTATCGGCATGTCCTACCTTTTGAAAAAAACAGACATTACCGTTACGCAGAAGATGTATGCGGACAGGATTACACAGTCCTCCAGCATCATGCTGGGGATCATCAACGACATTCTGGATTTCTCCAAAATCGAGGCGGGCAAAGTAGAGCTGGAGGCGGCGCCCTTCAGCATGGATCAGGTGGTACAGGATGTTGTCAGCATCGTTTCCTTCAAGATCGAAGAACAAAAAATCGGGCTGAAGCTGATCAAAGATCCGTCGGCGCCCAACTGGTTCATCGGCGACGCCAAGCGGCTTGAACAAATCCTGATTAACGTAATGAACAACGCCGCGAAGTTTACAAGCGCCGGCGAGGTTACGCTGGATATCAGGCTGAAAGAACGCAAAGACGATATCTATCACATGGCCTTTACGGTGAAAGATACGGGAATCGGGATGACCGACGAACAGGTGAAAAAACTGTTTACGCCCTTTACGCAAGCCGATACCAGCATCAACAGGCGTTTCGGCGGTACGGGGCTCGGGCTGTCGATCGTTAAAAACCTTGTGGATCTGATGGGCGGAGACGTTCAGGTGTCCAGCGTGCCGGGGGAGGGCTCGACCTTTGTTATCCGGCTGCCGCTGCCCGTGGATAAAAACAAGGAAGCGGAGTATAAAAGCAAGGTCTCCGGCGAACAGTTCAGGGATATCCGTACGCTGGTGTTGGAGAAGTCCGTTTCAAGCATGAATTTGATTCAAACCTATCTTGAGTCCTTCGGCATGGAGAGCGAGCTCACGACGTCGCCGATCAGCGCGAAAAGCATGCTGCAGGCGGCCAACGGAAAGAGCGCCAAGCCGTTTGATCTGCTGATCGTGGATTACGAAACGCCGGGAGAAGGCGGCTTCCCCTTTGTGCAGAGTATTTTGGGAAACGACAGGATTTCGGTGAAACCGAAGATCCTCATGCTGCTGCCGATGATGCGGGAAGACCTGTTTGACAAGCTGGATGAACACCGGGTGGACGTGGGCGTCGGAAAGCCGATCATCCCGTCCGTCCTGCTCAACGGAATTCTGGATATTTTCCACCTGAAGGCGATTGCCGCGTCGCAGATGTCGGAGCAGACGCAGAGTGAATCCGCCGCCGACAGGGAACGCTACAGCGTGCTGGTCGCCGAGGATAACATGACCAACCAATTGATCGCAAAAACGCTTCTGGAGCAAGCCGGTTTCACGGTGCTGCTTGCCGAAAACGGAAAAACAGCCGTGGAATTGTATGCCCAAAACCAAGATATGATCGACTTGATTTTAATGGATTTGCACATGCCGGTGATGAACGGCTACGAAGCCTCGTCTGAGATCCGGAAAATCTCCGGGGACGTGCCCATCGTTGCGCTGACGGCGGATGTGATCACAGGCATACAGGCGCAATGCGAACAACACGGCATTCATCATTACCTGACAAAACCGTTTGATCCCGACCATTTTATAAAGGCGGTGCGAGATATCGTGAAAGCCAACGATACAAGGCCGGAAACGGCGCCGGCTGTTCTGGACAACGAAACGGGTATCCGCAATATGGGGATGAACCGCGAATTATACCTGCAGGTGCTGGCGCAATACCGTGAAGAAAACCTGGAAACGGCGCAGAAGCTTTCCCGGGCCGTCGATAAGCTCAACTACGGCGAAGCCGTCGGCATCGTGCATAAGGTAAAGTCGAGTTCCGGCAGCATCGGCGCCAAGCCGCTGTATGACCTTGCTGTACGGTTGCAAACGGCGTTGAAAGAGGAAAACAACCAGGAGATCGGAATGTTGATCCGGGAGTTTATCAGCACTTTGGAAGCGCTGCTTGATGAAATTCAAACTATGCAACGTTAATAAAACCGCGGCGGAATAGCCGCAGCCTATGATAAAGGGAGGAACAATTATGACCGGCAAACTCCTCATCGTGGATGATTCGGCGACAGACCGCCTGATCATCAAAAACATGCTGAATGATTATGAGACGGTCACTGCGCAAAACGGCCGCGAAGCGATGCGGCTTTTGCAAGAGCAGCCGGATATCGATCTGATCATCCTTGATCTGAATATGCCCGTAATGAACGGTTTCGAAGTACTCGACGAACTCAAGGAAATCAACAAGGACAAACGGATACGCGCCATTATCCTGACCAATTACGACGAGCTGGACAATGAAATTCGCGGGCTGCAGGCGGGCGCTGTGGATTTTATCCGCAAGCCGATCAACCTGGAATCCCTGCGGCTTCGCATCGGCATCCATCTGGAGCTCCTGCAGATACAGAAATTGTACGCGCAAACGCTCTACGAGCGCAATCTGACGCTGGATACGCTTTTAAACCAGGCGCCGGTCGGTATCGCCCTGTCGCATGGGGAAAATCCGGGAAGCGACGGCGGGGAAAAGACGATATTCAATATCGAATACCAGCGGATCACCGGGCGGACGCGGGAAGAGCTGATCAAGTTCGGTTGGGCGCAGATTACGCATCCGGACGACCTTCCCAAAGAGGTGGAGTTCTACCGCCGCTTCAAGGCCGGCGAGATCGAAACCTACAGGATGGAGAAGCGATTCGTGCGGCCGGACGGCAGCATCATTTGGGCGGACATCATCGTCGCACAATTAAACATACTTAAGGATACGGAGCTCAACCACATCTGCATCGTGCAGGATATCAGCGACCGCAAGGAAAAGGAGATGCAGCTCAAGCATATCTCGGAGATCGATAGCCTGACCAAGCTGCATAACCGCAGGTATCTGGCGAATATACTGACCGGCGACATGCAGGCGAAGGAGCGGGGTGCGCATGCGATCGTGCTGGTCAGCCTGCGCAAGATCAACGCGATCAGCCTGGCCTACGGGTATAACTTCTGCGAAGAAATCATGGTGGAACTGGCGACAAGCCTTTCCGGCCTGGCCGATGAGCACAGGCAGTTATTCCAGGTTTCCTTCGAACGCTTTGCCTTCTATATTACGAAGTATAATGGTGAAGACGAGTTGAAAACTTTCAGCCAAAAGGTACTGGATCTGGTTGATTCCATTCAGATTCTGCGTACGGTCGGTTGTGGCATCGGCATTGTGGAATTTGACTGCAGGAACGGCGTGATTGAGAATATTATTAAAAACGCGTCCACGGCAGCGGAACGCAGCGACAGGGACCAGAACTTCGGCTACCGCTTCTTCAACAGCGAGATGGAGGCCACGATGAAACGCGAAGCCGATGTGAAGGAAGCCCTGGTACGAGCGGTGGACGGATCGCCGGACGAGCGCCTCTACCTGCAGTTCCAGCCGATATTAAACCTGAAAAACGACAAGGTGGAAGAATTCGAGGCGCTGGCGCGGTTTGAAAGCAAAACGATCGGCAGGGTGTCGCCGCTGGAGTTCATTACGATAGCCGAGGAGACGCAGTTGATTATCCCGCTGGGAAGACGGGTGATTGAGATGGCGTGCGCTTTCCAGAAGCGCCTGCAGGATTCGGGGCATAAGAATATCCGCATTTTTGTCAACGCGTCCGCCATCCAGCTTCTGCGCGGCGAATTCATCGCCGAATTCCTGGATATTATCAGGCAATATGGCCTGCGGCCAGAGCATTTTGGGTTGGAAGTGACCGAATCGGTGTTTGCCGGCAGTTTCAACGTGATCAACGAGAAGCTGGAAAAACTTATGGAGATCGGCGTGAAAACCTCAATCGACGATTTCGGTACCGGTTATTCCACCCTGGCGCGCGAACGGGACATGAAGATCAATATCCTGAAGATCGACAAAACCTTCATTGACGGGCTGCTTAACGCGCAGCGTGAGAAGACCATCACCCGCGATATCATCGCCATGGCGCACCGCATGGGACATGACGTGATCGCGGAGGGCGTGGAGTATGCCGAGCAGAAGCAGTATCTGCTGGATTTCCAATGCGATATGATGCAGGGATATCTCTTCTCAAGACCGCTGGATGAGGACGCGGCGATTGATATCGTCACGCAGTATGGGTGAGGCCGCAAGGGATGATATGAAAAAGCCCGGGGTTTGACCAAGCTTCTTTTTACGCCGTTATCGCGGCGATAAACTTTAAAAACGCCTGCTTGCCTGTTTCATCGCGCTTGAACACGCCGCAGTTTTCCAGTACCCCGCGGAATACCTTTCCGACCTCCGCGCGAAGTATGGCTTCGATCTCCGCTTCCGTCATCTTGCGCATCGGCCGCCCTTCCTGAGCATATCGGCCGGTAAGCGCCTTCACCCAGTCCGCGTGCAAAGGAGAGGGGGAAGGCTTGTTTTCGCGAATCGCCAGGTTGATTTCCTCGAGTTCCTTGCGCAGCCGCGAGGGGAGTATAGCCATGCCCATCACCTCGATCAACCCGATATTCTCCTTCTTGATATGGTGGTATTCCCCGTGCGGATGGAAGATGCCCAGCGGATGCCGCTTCGACCTGCGGTTGTTACGCAGTACGACGTCCAGCTCGTATTGCTTGTCGCGCAAGCGCGCGATCGGGGTAACGGTGTTGTGCGGCTCGCCGCCGGACTTGGCGAGGATATCCACGGCCTTATCGCTGTAGCCGCGCCATACGGACAGGATATGCGAAGCCGCGGCGGACAATGCTTCCGGGCTGCCGCCGCGCAGGCGGATCACCGACAGCGGCCAGCGCACGATCCCGGCGGAAACGCCGGGGAACCTTTCCAGCGTAAAGGAATGCTCAACCGGGGCCTTTGCCATCGGGAAATTATAATTGCCGCCCTGAAAATGCTCGTGCGATAATATGCTTCCGCCCACGATCGGCAGATCCGCGTTGGAGCCGACAATGAAATGCGGGAAAAACCTTAGAAAATCAAAAAGCAAATCAAAAGTCCTGGGCTCGATCACCATGGGCACATGCTTCGTATTGAGCACAATGCAGTGCTGATGGTAATACACATACGGCGAATACTGGAAGCCCCACTTCTCCCCGCACAGCGACAGCGGGACGATGCGGTGGTTCTGCCGCGCGGGGAAATCCGCGCGCCCGGCATAGCCCTCGGTTTCCGCGCACAGCAGGCAGCGGGGGTATCCCTGCGCCGGCATGCTTTTGGCGGCGGCGATATCGCGCGGGTCTTTTTCGGGCTTGCTCATGTTGATGGTGATATCAAGCGCGCCGTACTCGGTTTCCGACTGCCAGCGGATATCCCTGTCGATGCGGTCTGCGCGGATGTAATTTACGTTTTGGCTGAAATCATAAAACCAATCCGCAGCCTGAATTGGAGAAACCTTGTATTTTTGCGCAAAGCGCTCCGCGACAACGGACGGCTGCGGCGTGAGCGCGCCCATTAGCCGGGTGTCGAATAAATCGCGGCTGCCCTGCGTATCCGCGATAATGCCGCGCATGCAGGCGTCGTCCGTCAGCAGCGCAAGCAGCTCGTGCAGCGTATGCTTTTGAATTGCGGATTGTCCGCTATTTTCGCCGTCTCCCGGCAGCGCAAGGATCTCCAGCAAGCGGTTGTAAGTATACACGGCGTCAGCAGCTTTCATCAATCCTTTTACTACGCCGTATTGCACCAGTTGTCCGATTGCCCGATAGATCATGCGCGTTTCCTCCGTTTCGCTCTATGCCGTCTCCGTTTCCTATGCATTATAGCATAGAAACCTGTCCTCAAAAAACGAATCGGACACAGTTTGACTGCGGATTTGCAACCCGCTGCCGTTTCGCCGCGCAGGATTTTGCGCCGGCAGGCTATATGCTTTTACGTAAGGTTATGGTACTATGGATATAAAATGAATGGAAGTGAAAACCGCCAAACACGGAGTACAAACGATACTGGATTATAACGCCTTTTAGCAAGGCGCGGAAGCTCGGGAAAGGACACAAACATGACGAAGACCTACATGGGGATTGAACTGGGATCGACGCGGATCAAGGCCGTTCTGATCGACGATGAGCACAGGATTGTGGCGCATCAAGGCTATTCCTGGGAGAACCGGCTGGAAAACGGCATTTGGACCTATCCGATGGAGGACGTATGGGCGGGGCTCAGGGAGGTGACGGAAAGGCTGTTAAAAACGCCTCGGGAACCTGTATCCATCGAGGGCATAGGGCTCTCCGGGATGATGCACGGCTATTTGGCCTTTGACGAACACGATAACCTGCTCACGCCGTTTCGTACCTGGCGCAATACCTTTACCGGCAAGGCAAGCCAGGAGCTTACGGCGTTGTTCGGATGCAATATTCCCCAGCGCTGGAGCATTTCGCATTTGTATCATGCGGTGCTTCATGAGGAAGCGCACGTGAAGCATGTCCATCACATCAATTCGCTGGCGGGGTATATCCACCGCCGGATCACCGGCGAATTCGCGGTGGGTATCGGCGAAGCCAGCGGCATGTTTCCGCTCGACGGCGGGCGGTACGACGAGCGCTGCGTGGAGCAGTTCGAAGAGTTGATCGCAGGCTACCAAATGCCCTGGAAGCTGAAAGATGTTTTACCGGGCATTCGTAAGGCGGGGGAGTACGCGGGCGTGCTGACCGAAGAAGGCGCCCGGCTTCTGGACCCCACCGGCAAGCTGAAGGCGGGAACGCCGCTGGCGCCGCCGGAGGGCGACGCGGGTACGGGCATGGTGGCTACCAATTCCATCGCGCCCTATACGGGCAACGTTTCGGCGGGCACGTCAATTTTCTCGATGACGGTGCTGAATAAACCGCTGTCCCGCGCGTATCCTGAGATCGATATCATCGCCACGCCGTCGGGCAAACCCGTGGCAATGGTACACTGCAACAACTGTACCTCCGACATCAACGCGTGGGCGGCAACCTATAAGGAGTTCGCTGCGATGATAGGCAAGGAGATAGACGACGATACGCTGTATACCACGCTCTATCGGGAGGCCATGAAAGGCGATCCCGACTGCGACGGCGTGACGGTGGTCGGTTACCTGTCCGGCGAACATGTGACGGAATTTGAGACCGGCTGCCCGCTGGTGCTGCGCAGCCCGGCTGTCAACTTTACCCTGGTCAATTTCCTGCGGGCGCAGCTGTATTCGGCGCTTGCGTCGCTTGCCATCGGTATGCGGATATTGGAGGATGAACATGTGCCGATCAAACAGCTGACGGGGCACGGCGGTTTTTTCAAAACGGAAGGGGTCGGGCAGCAGTTCATGGCCGATGCCGTGAACGCGCCCGTTACGGTGATGAAGACCGCGGCGGAGGGCGGCGCGTACGGTATGGCGCTGCTGACGGCGTTCCTTGTACAGCGCGGCGACGGGGAAACGCTTGAAGACTATCTGGATAAACGGGTATTCGCCAAAGCCGAACGTTCCGTGCTCGCGCCGAATGAAAAGGGCGTGGAGGGATTCAAGGCATATCTGCGACGTTTTGAAAGCGCGCTGAACGTGGAACGGACGGCCGTCGAAAGCGATATTTACCAGGGTAATAAGGAATAATATTCATAGGGAGAAGCCGGTATGAAAACAGCAAACATGATTTTGGAT
>Ga0116164_10001968_pt1 | contig 14990 bp, 19 predicted proteins | sample AD_UKC109_MetaG_FD_89888 | JGI IMG/M metagenome (GOLD analysis project Ga0116164, IMG submission 89888) | Active sludge microbial communities of municipal wastewater-treating anaerobic digesters from Hong Kong - AD_UKC109_MetaG | ecosystem: Engineered > Bioreactor > Anaerobic > Digestate... | reverse complement strand
TTGTGAAATCCCGTGGCCTTCATCGGCCATGAGGGCGGAGAGAATAAAGATGCCCGGGAACTGAATCCCGGGCATCTTTATTTTGCAGGCATATGCGCCTGGCTTTCAGTAGCCCCACCAGAACTGCCGGGACTATGAATGATGCTTTAATCCTTTGAAAACATTGATTATTAATTATCTTTGTAGGGGTACAATTCAGGGGTACAACTATGGCAAAGGCATTTACAACATCTCGGTGGTTAAGAAAATACGGAAGCAAACTTGGACATCAGGTTTTTATCCGTGTCCGCATGAATAATGGATTCGAAACCGAAATCCCAGTATATGATTACGTAAACAACGATAAACTACCCATAAGTGTAAAGAAGGAACATTGGAACAAAGGATATATAACAGGTGGGGCTTATCACATACCAATACGTGACATAAACCTTTTACTTGCAAAGGTTGAACGTTTCGTAAAATCTGCAATAGTTGAATTGATTGAAAAAAACATCCGGATTACGAGAGAGAACATCTTAAAACTAACTTATATCAATGAGGATAATGCCATTGAAGATGAACGTAAAATAACATCCGGGGAAGTTATTGTAAATGAAGATGGCGGAGCATTCGCAAGTCATGAAGAATTCATAGAGTTCATTATTGAAAGTGAAGACCCGAAGTTTGACAAGTTGAAGAAGTCAATGGGATTGTACAATAAACAATACATTTTGGATTATTGGGATGATTTCATCCGTGAGTATGCACCTGATTCATACAATACCCCACGATATGCCATTGAAGAGTATATAAAGAACACTCAAGATAACTGTAATGTGACTAATTTCTCAAGTGAATGGCTCGAACGTTTTTTTAAACATATAATCAAGGAAGGATATTCTTTCAGAAAAGATGGCACTAATAGAAAACCTTATACAATTACTACAGTTACAAAATACCTCAAACACCTTAAAGCTTTTGGAGATTTCTTATTCGTTGAGAAGAAAATCCTTAATAATCAAGATTACAAACGATTTGATTTGAAGAAGAAGACCAAAAAGCAATCTTTAATCAAATATCATCCCGAACCTTATATAAACACCCATGCATTATATAAAAAAGAGTTCGACTGGTTTTACTATTTCCAATTTGAGGATAAAAAGCTCGATAGAGCAAGAGACATGTTCATTGTGCAAACTTGGCTCGGTGGATTACGTCAGGTAGATTTCTATAAACTTTCAAAAGAAAATCTTCATAAGGACTCTCATGGATTTTATCGCATATGGTTTGAACAACAAAAAACAGATGGAGAAGTCATTAATGTAATTAATCAAGACTATCTTATACCAATTTTTAACAAATATGCAGGAGGATTCCCGGAATTCTTCGAAGTACACGATTACAACGATTTGTTAAAGAAAGCTGCAGTTGAGTCTGGTCTTAACCGGAAACTGAGATTCCGATATGAATATGCAAATGCAAATGAGGCAACTGAAGAATGGCTTCCAATTCATCAAATGATTTCGAATAGTTGGGCACGAAACTGCGCTGTATCAATTTTGTGTGAACTGGGTTATCCTGAATATCGCATTGCCAAATTCACTGGTCATAAAGATTTGGAAATGATTAATCATTATAAGAAGATTCACCCGAAAGAGGTTGACTCTATGATTGGTGAAGTTAAGCCTCAGCGAGTAAGGGAATTATAAAATTTTATAAAATTTTTTCGAAGTCCATTTTTGGGATAATTTTGAATTTTCCCAAAAAAAATTCACGTTCCAAGTTATTCTTCAATCCAAATTCTTTCCGGATTTTCCACTTAATAGTATTTATCTATGAAGAGAAAGTCTTGCTCCACCCCCGGCTCTATAAACCGGTCCTACCATTCCCCAAGGGACAGGGGGGATATATGGGGGGATATATGGGGGGAGTACAAGATATTCAATTTCATATATGATTACTATGAAAACAGATTCAAACAAAATATCAAACCCAACAAGCATTAACGAGCTTGTTGTGGATATCGAAAAACATCCAGATAGGTATCAACACCTTAAAATATTCCTAAGACATGAAAATTCCACAGGTATCCCGGATTTTGGAGAGGAATATTTGGCTGTGTCTCCAAGTGGATTTGGATTATATCGAATCGAATCTGTTGATTACCAGAATGGGGAAATCATTATATCAATAACAGATACTTCAACAAAAGAGGTAGTCACCCATTCTGTTGATATTAATAATAGCCATCCAACCTGCTTATATGTTCGCTGGAAAGATATCAAGAACATTGTGTTCAATGAATGCATGAAAAGCAAAATACATGATAATGAGTTACTTGAATTAATTGAAGATTAGAATGGGAACTAATGCAAGAAATACTGTTGGTTTAAAGCTAATCCAATTAGCATCTGATACATATGCGATTCAGCACCAATGTCTGCTTGCGCCTATGAAAACTGTAAAGATTGGAGAAGAGTTGCTTATTATATATCCTGACACAGTAGACCCGTCAATTTATGCTGCAAAACTATTGGAACTGTGGCAGGAAGGTGATGTCCTTTATTTGAAATTATGGAACTACAAAAAGGATAAATGGGAGCTTTATGCACAAGATTTAACTACAGAAGACTGTCTTTTTTCATTTATATCATTGCCCTTTATTACCAATTTGGCTGAGGTAATGACTGGTAGATGCAACCCTGAATCACCCATGGTTACCAAACCTGCCATTAGTGAGCAAGACCAATCCAGAACAGTCAATGACCGAATTAAGGACGACCCACAACTTAAACAACCGTTTTATTACAGTTCTGGGAAGAAGGTATTGGAATATATTTCTCCTTCAGAAATAATGCTTGACCTACCATTCATTTTGACTAAGAACAAAAGGTTGAGACTGAATATGCCCTATTTGAAAACTGAAAATAGTTTGTCCGGGAATAAAATCTCTGCAATACGTTTATTAAATTTCGATACTTATGATACCATTATTGTCCTATACGTGCAGGATTTGCAGAGTAAAAAGACTTTCAGCTTAGAATATAACATGGACAGTACTTCAGGTTACTGGATTTGGAGTCTCTCGGATTTCGAAAGCTTATTTGAAATCTCTTAGGCAAATAAGAAAATCCAATAAACCTTAAACAGGGTAACTCCAAATACTGTTCTGGCGAAAGAAGGTGATTCTAAAATGTTATCACATTATCGCTATCAACCACCCAGTTTGTAAGTTCAGCCATAGTGCTTACTTCAGTCCCTTCAATCAATGAAGCACTTTTCAATCCTCTGGCTTCTGCACAACTTCCACATATCTTAACCTTTCCACCCGTTGAAAGTACGGCTTTCAGCATCCTTTCTATATTATAATAGCCATTGGGTGTGTTCTGACCTGCCAGAGCGCAATTTGCAGCATCTGCCATTAAGAATACCCGTACCTCTGTATCAGCATGGTCTTTCCCAAGTTGCATTGCCAGCCGCAGTGCATTATATGCTTTTTCTGTTCCGTAAGGAGCGTCATTTATCAGAATAAGAATTTTCTGTGCCATGAGAATTACAGTTGATTGGAGCTTAAAAATAATGCGATAGTATCAATAACATGAGAATCAAATGGAATTCTTTCTTTAATCAGAATTCATCATCTGCATCAATTACTTCAGTAGTTCTTATTACATCACGAAGCCTGTTAAAAATGGTTATATCATATCGTTTAATATGGCTTGGTATGTCTGAGTACTTAATTTGAAAGGATTTTTTTATCAAACTAATATTCCCGGACAGGCTTCTAATGTATTTTTCAATTTCATCATATGTTTTACCGGCAATATTTGTGTCAACCATGTAAACACTTAAATATATTGTATCATTCCCAATTCGTTCAGAATCATGGATGTTGAATCCTATTGGGAAATATTTCTCCATATCAATACCATTATTTCTACAAAGGTTAAACAACTCAGTACCTGAATGTGTATCCACCGATGCATAGCCTTCGTAGTCACCGTATTTAACTCCTGTTAATTTCTTAATAAATTCCATTTTTTAAACTTTTAATTTATGATTCTTTTGTCCTATGTCACCTGCGTCATCTATTACATTTATTTCACCTTCAGATTACTCTCTATGGAGTTCAATTTTATCTATGTCTTCAACATTAAGCTGTTCTTGGTCATCCAGTTGCAAGAAGGAACAGTTTAATACTATTTTATTCCTTAAAACATCACCATTTTTAAGTATCAAATCAACAATCTGGTATCCCATACCTTGCTCCGGCAGGAGGGAGAGGTATTCTATCTGTTCTTGATTTAGTGCTATTTTATATAACCCCATATTCCTTTTTGATATAAAAAGTATTGTCCGAAGTTCCACTCTCAAAATATACCTCATCACCACCACCTTCATGACCAAATGCTGGCTGAACAATTCCTCGTTGAAGAACATCTTGAATTTTTGGCTTAATGTAGAATGCCCACCTTATTGGCTCATCATTTGGCAATGCATATCTGTCAACTGGGTCATCATCAGTAGTTATACAATCATAATAATCAATCAAGGTGGTAGTATATGAACCTTCTAAGAGCAGTTTTCTTTTAAAATCAATGCGCTTATCATTCTCATAAGCAGATACCCGAACAAAGGTTTCGTTGCCGTCTGTATATTCTTTCGGATTCTCCTTTGCTCCCTTACCCCCTGAATGTCTTTTATTTTTGGATTGCTTATACGCTGACAATAGTCTGGTTTCATAAGTCGGTTTGCCAGTGACAATTTTTATTGAATCCGTATTGATTAATAACGATTTTGATTCATTCAAAGCATTTGAAAATCCCTTATCTATTATTTTTCTCCGATTAACAAGAAAATCATCATCAAGGTCAACTGCTAATTCACAATTGTACACCACATATTGTCGAATTTTGTCTTCCAGAAATAGTTTCCCTTCAATTATTTGATATCCCATTCCTGTTTCTGGTAAGGAAAGCAATTTTGAAGTGTCTGATAAATAAGTTTTATAAATCATAAAATCAAATTATAGAATTTGTGATTATGACAACAAAATAAATTATAAAAGTTACAGTGGACATTTCAGCCTCATTAATGTGTGATGATTATGATTATTGTTCACCTAATCATTACATTTTGGATTATACTCTTTTATCCATTCATCCTGTTTTAGAAGCCTTTCTTTCTTATCTGAATCTGGTAATAGCTCATAAATCATCATTTTAGTCTTGGATGATTGCATAAATTCTTTCAAACATTCATTCTGCTCATTTTCTCTGAAATGAGCTTTAGTTCTTTCTTGCAGATTATCTGTTTCTCCAACATATCTGCAATGGATGGGTTTCCCTGTCTCTTTTGATTGTGCGAAAATCGCATACACTGATTTTCTTTGAGGTAAATCATCAAGATTAATCTCATCCAAGTTTACGGTTTGTCTTGCCATGTTAACAAAGTTTAAAAGATTATAAATCACTCTGAAGCCATCGACTAAGAAATGTGAATGACATCGGATTCTATTGCAATATCAAATTTACGAATTCTGTGGAAATCAAATTTTAACTGAGTTTCGATAAAAGAGGCGGTACTCATTGTCTCGCTGCATTTCCTCGTGCTAAGGAAGAAAAATATGAAAGTACCGCCCCAAGGTCATTGAACTGACCGATATATTTAAAAGGCGACAACCATAAATTGATGTGAAAGTCAATGTCTGCAATACAATCCTGTCTGATAAAGAAGAAGGAGGGTGTGTCGCCTTTTATCATTTTTAATGAACAGGTGCATTCGCAGGCTCATGCCGCTATAATAGATTTAATGATTATTGCACCAGAAACTGCGAAACACTATGCTAATGTACAACTCTTTTCAATTCGTCTTCTGTTTGGAAACCCCAAAAATGTGCTTAATAAATCTGCCATCGTTCAAAGTAAGTAATTCACAATTAATTGTTTCATTGACCACATAATATGAAATCAGAAGACCATATTTATATTGATAATTATTATCCCACATTAAATCATGAATATGATTCCTGTCTTTGTCGGTCGTGCTGTATTTCTTAGCTTCAATTACAAGCAGATGGGGAATGGGTTCATCTATTCTCTCCCGTTTATGAATGATAATGTCCGGACGAACTTCAATCTGTTGGTGGGTTTTCAAAGAAAACACCATCTTTCGATTGTTGATATACCTATTATATTCTATATCACAGTAATATTCTTCGAAGCCATATTGTCCAAGGTAGTCTTCAAGATATCTGGCTAACCTATGATTTATTGTCGTTTCATGAACTTCTCTGTTCAAATCTTTTTGTCCTTCAATTCTAAAAGCGGATTTGATTTTTGAAGGATTAAGCAAATTGTTATCTTTTTGAATCAACTGCTCTATCGAAAGAGTTATCCATTCTTTTACTTTAAATATCTCGTGTTCTGTATAACTATGCCACATCTGAACTGCTTTTGTACGAGATTTAACTATAGATTGACTTGTCTTCTTCAATTATTTCTTCCAATCATATTTTTTCTTTCCGCAGGCACATCTTATTTCTTTCAGAACAGTATCATAGTGCTTTAAGGTTATGTATTTCATACAGTTTGATTCACTACAAAGAAACAAACCTTCCAATGCTTGAACATCCATCCATAATGCTTTCAAATCACCCAATTTGGGAGAAAAGCGATTGTCATGAGATAAGAGATTCGTCAGTATAGTTGAATTATTAACTCTTTCAAGTATTGGGATTTGCGCTTTCAAACCATTACTGCATTTGTCAATCTTGGATTTAAGTTCATTTAATAGTTCATCGGGCATTCGTTTTTCATTCTCATTGTTGAATTTGAAAACGACCCTGACTTCAAGGCTTTTGCAGACTTCTTTAAGAAAATGTTCAAGATATTTTCTTATTGCATTACCAAGTATCTCGATATTGCCAGATATAAGATTGGTTTCAATAACTTCCTTTAGTTCAAGTGGCGTGGCATCAACAAATGCTCCATCTTTTTCATTCCATTTTATTTCCTTAATAATCCAATGTTTTCTTTTGGCGAGTTGGCTTATATATTGAAACCATTCACTTTCATGTGTTAAAAGAATAATCTGGTAATCAGAGAATTTTTCAAACAATAAATCTGCAAACATTTTTCTGTGTGTACTATCGAAACTTGATATTACGTCATCCAGTACTATTATGGCGTTTTCTTCATTGAAAGCTTTTACAGATGCCAAGAAAAAAGCGATACCAAAACAATTCAGATGGGATTCACTAAAATACTTTTGAGGCGGAGAGACCCATTCTCCTTCATATTTATATTCGATAGTTATACCGTTTAGTTCATCTTCCTCTCCAATTGTTACAATTTTAAGCTCCTGAAATTGTTCAGAAGGATTCATAAATTGGTAATAATCATTAATTGTGTTGGAAAAGGTGGTTATGAAATTTTCCAGTTCTTCTTTCTGCTTTTTGACGAATTCGTTATAAATTACTTCCATTGAAGCTCTTTGACTTTCAAGGACTTTTTTATCATGTTCGAATTTTTTAGTAATCAAGAAAGCATCTCTTGCCGAAGATATATTGGAATACAAAATGGTTGTATTATCCTTTTCCAAGCTGGATTTTATTTTGGTTATTCTGTCACCTAAGTCTGAAATAATGGCAAAGTCATCAGATTTTAACAAAATTGAATCAACTGGTTCAATTTCCACATCAGAAGTCAGCTTTTTTCTTCCATTCTGTTGGTAAGCAATTATTTTATTTTTTAATGCTTCAAATGCCGTCTTTAATCTTTCATTTTCAGGACTATGGTATAAACTATTACCTTCAATGCGTTCAATCCTTTTTATTCTGTCGGAAGTAATTTTCTCGATGGTTTGTCGTGCCAAATCAAACGATGATTTTGCAGTTGCTGACTCTTCAATACTTCGCAATCGTTTTTCTATTTCTTGGAGAAGATTTAACTGACTTTTAGGCTGCAAACATAATGGGCAAGATTCGACATTATGATATTTATTCCTCAGCACTTCTTGTCCCACTTTAAGCAATTCCGAAAGGTATGATTGCATAATACCCTGTATATCTGCTTTAATTTTTACAAATTCAACATAATACTTTTGGTATTCTTCATTGAACAAAACTATTTCATTTTCAATTGCTGTCAGAACATTCTTGCAATCATCCAGAAAGTTCAATTCAGTAATAATTGTAGTATTCACCGGGACTTTTAGAATCTGAAGTAGCACATCAATATCCTGTAATGATGTGATTTTAGAACTTAATTTCAGGGGAGCGATAATTTCATTTATTCTGTCAAATAAATTCGTTTCAACTCCGATTGCTGCGCCAATTTTGTCAATTTGAATCTGTTTCTGAGTGTTTACCTGAGCCTCAAAGTTCTGATTCTTAATTTCTGCTTTGATAGAATTATATGACTTCTTTAAAATTTCTTTGGCTTTATTTACTTCAGAAAATCCGATTACATCTGATAAACTTTTAAGTTTGTTGCCCTTTGTTTTATCAACGAAATCCGTTAATAAATGGTGACGTAGAATAATATTCTCTTTTTGGGTTTGTAATAAGTACTTTTTGAAATCTTCGGAATCATTGGTACAGGATATTACCAGTTTATCTTTTTTCGTCTTTATTGATTTTGTTGCATTAAAAGCAGATTTTGTAAATTCAATTGTGATTGATGATTCATCATCCACACTAATATTATAATTTCGTAATGCTTCTTTTAATTCAATTTCCTCTCCGGAGAGATGCTTCACCTCATCTTTAAAAAACCATTCTACTGAATCTGAAATGCTGCTCTTACCAGACCCATTTTCACCATATAAAAGAATTGACTGTCCAGATAAATTTAGGGTAAGCGGGTTTTGGATTCCACGTAAACCTTTAATTTGTAATTGTTTAACCTTTGTTTTCATTACTCTCCCGTAAGTTTTGTAGCATATTTTTTACATTGGCATCAGTCAACTTACCCTGTTTGTAAAGCTGTGACAAGGATTCAGCAATAGAGATATCCACATTATCCAATTCCTTTATTTCTTCAAAGAATTCGTCTAATATCTCTATTCCAGGTTTAACTTTCTGATTCATAGGTTGTCTTGCTTGAAATAATTCCAATCAATGTTTAGTTTAACTTTCAAATCCCTATTTTGAACTTCATAACCTGTTTTATTGTTGCAAATAGGATAAACACCATAGTTGTCTACAAAGCTTAATATGAAATAACTTTCAAGGTCTTCAACTTTATGTTTCCAGTTCGTTTTTAAAATGTCAAAGTTGATATATGTAAACAGCAATGGGGTAATCTTCCTATAATTCATCAGTCCAATATTCTTTGACTTTCCATCAAAATGACCAAGTAACCTACTTCCAATACTATTTGTACTCCTTTCGCTCATCCCAATGTATAACAATTTTGATTTGTCAAAGGGATACTGGATGTATGTCTCTTTTGTGAAAATAAAATACAAACCAACAATCCCTTTCAGTGGAGCAATGTTTTGGGGTTCAAATGATTTAGGTTTGTCAAAATAGATGGTTATCGTATTCATAACTTGAAGTTCATTGAATTTCCGCTTACTAATAAGTGCAGATGATTTGTGACATTCTGGAATCATTTGGATTATAATCATCTCTGAATGTTGCAGCTTTTTGGTCTGTAATACCAATTCCACTCATCTGATTTACTTTAAATAGCCGCCAAGGGGGTTCACTATGGCTTTTTGTATAACCCCCCACCCTATAACCAGAAAGCACTAAGTTGCCTGTATCCTTATGGTATCCAAGGGTAAAAGGTTCAATAAGACGTTGATGACCTTCGTAATTGAACTGTATGACAAATCTGTTCTTGATTGCATTACAAATAATTTCTTCTGTTGTCATTTCGAATTATTTTAAGTATATGATTAAAAGTCTTCTGTGAAAAACTAATAACGATTCATAAACCTTGACTTTATTGCATTACTCAAATTTACGAATTTCAAAATGATAAATTATCAGCAACTTAAATTCTGAAGTAATAAGAATACGTGGAATAAATAAACGGTAGTTTTTTCAATGGTGAAATTCAGGGGGGGGATAGATACCTTTTTAGTTATTTTCTTTGGATAGAATTATTTGGGGGAGTGTTTTTTGCATTTTATTACTTGTTTGTTCCATTCTTTCCCTTTTCCCTGCATAAAGCTATTTTCCTATATAAAGTTGTAAATTTATACGACTTAATCCTGTCTGTCATGTATATAATAAGTGCAATCATCAAGAATTTTCGATGTTTTAAACATGTAGAACTTAATTTTGAGTTGCTCACAACACTCGTAGGAGAAAACGGAACAGGTAAAACCGCAATATTGGAAGCACTGAATTATGCTTTTTCACCAACTTTTTTGGCATCAAGAATAAATGAGCAGGACTTCTATAATTCATGTGAAGAAAATATTGAAATACAGGTCTTCTTGAGTGAAAGCTTTAATGTTAATCTTTCTGATGGGTACAACACGAGAACAATCCCATGTGATAAGATATTTTTATGCATTAAGAGACGTATGAAGGCTTCTCCAAATAAGGCACTTTCAGAGCCATTCACAATAACTCATTACGTTATTCCTGAGGATTCTGTTCCAACAAACGGAGAAAATAGATGGCATGTAATGAGAGATAGCGGTTCAGAGTTCAGATTTACAGAAAGGCATCTATCTTTCCCAATTAACTCTGAAAATTTCCCACGATTGTTTTATTTTAATAAACAAAGAATCTCACAAGCTGATACCGGATTTAATACAACCTTTGATAGGATTGTCGATGAATATAATTGGAGATTTATTAAAAATCTTGATGAATTTAAGCCAGATTACGAAAAATACTGGCAGCTTATTTATCAGTCCTTTATCGAATCTATTGGAAAAGAGAAATATCAAGATACCTTCTTATCATTTCGTAAAAAGCTTGGAGACATACTATGCCAGAACGTAGAAAATCTGGAATTGTCCCCCCTTAATCTGAGACAACCATTTTCGAAAAGCTTTTTTTCTATTAGGGATGGACTACATCAAATAAATTTCCATGGACTTGGTTCTGGCATCTCAATGCTTATAAGCTTGCTTTTCATAGAAACAATTAGCAGTCTTGCTGGTGAAGGTATAATATTCTTAATTGATGAACCTGAAATGCATCTTCATCCTCAATTACAGGATAAATTATATGATTATCTGGATTCTATTAAAAGCCAAGTTGTTTTTACTACCCATTCTAATCATCTGGTCAAATTAAAAAATTGGAAATCCATTATTCGATTTAATAATAACAAAGAAGCATTCCCAAAGATTGAAACCTTAGAAACTACTTTACATCATAATGACAAAGAAATTACAATTGCAGAACACCTTGACGATATTGGCAAATATCACCAAGATAAAACCATCTTTTTAAAAGAAAACAATGATTTATTTTTTTCCCGAATATGCGTTTTGGTAGAAGGTCCTGCAGACAAATACGCAATAGAGGTTTTATCAGATTTTGATTTGTCAGATGTAACAATTATTCCCTGCTATGGGAAGAACAAGATTTTCTACTATCAATTGTTGTGTCGGGCATTTGGAATACCATTTTTTACGTTATTCGACCTTGATGGAGAGAACTCTGAAACAAATCCAAACAAAAATATAATAAATGCATCCTTATGTTACGAATATTATCATTTCAAGAATTCATTGGAAAGCAGTTTTGGAATTACCTCAACTGCAAACAAATCGTCCCGCATGATGGATGCGATTGATTCTTGCACTAAAGTTGAAGGAGAAATTTTCGATGCATTAAATAGTATAAAATCATTTGTCAACGAAATACGGAGCGCAGAATAATAGGGATGATAAAAATTAATATGTGAAGGCAATTACTTAAAATAGTAAGTAATATCCCTATGGTTGCCAATTAACTTGTCTAAATACTGTCGTTTCTTTGCTTCTTTCAAATAATAACCTGATTTCTTTCGCTTTTTTTTATCCTTTGACCCTTGGGGTCTTCCCATTGATTTGCCTTGTATTCTTACTCTTCGTAATCCCTCAATTGTCCGTTCTCTGATTAATTCCCTCTCAAATTCCGCAAATGCTGACAGAATAGCGAAGTGCAACTTGCCAGCAGCAGAATTGAAGTCAATATTGTCCGAAATGCTCACAAATCCAATCCCTTTATCGAGTAACTCCTTTGTGTCCAAGATAAGTTCTGTACTTGACCGTGCCCACCTATCAAGCTTATATACCACCACTGCATCATATTCATGGCTTCTCAGTCTTGCCAGAAGTGCCTGTTTTACCGGGCGTGTTTTCCGAGTACTTTCCTGTTCCTCATAAATATCATAGGTTAGGTTATTCTTGGTTGCATATTCAACCAATCGGATTCGTTGGTTTTCTGTTGTCTGTGAACCATTGGAAAGTGAGACTCTGCAATATAAGGCAACATGCTTCATAATCGATTAATTTAAAATAAAATGGTATTTGAAAAAGGCAAGATACTGAAGAGGCACTTCAACAATATATGTACGAATAGGAAGGCTTGTAATAGCATCATATTCTACGATTATCATATACTCAATCGGGTCTTCGCCCTTATAGATGTAAACCATTTGTTGTAAGAATTTGGTATTCCTCTTCATACAGCAAATATATATTAAATTTATTATAATAAACCTATATTAATAAACTTATTTTTGTAAATATATATTCTGATTGATTAACTTTGACAATTATCAAATAAGAAATGGCAGCTACCCCAAGAAAACATATTGTCTCTGACTTGGATAGGGAAACCATCATGAAGATTGCTGCTAAAGCAAAGAAACTTAGAACTGAGATGGGGTTTTCATACGAACAATTTGCCTTGCACGCCAAGATAAATCGCAACACGTATTTTAAATTCGAAAAGTCATCCCTCACAGGGGATAACTTTACCATAGCGGTACTGGCACGGGTAATCAGGGGTTTAGACCATACTTTTTCTTCGTTTTTCAGTGATATCAAGTAAGGAATCACCTATTGTTATTTTTCCAGCAGAATTTATTGTTTTAATGAATGCGATAATCGTGTGGGGGAGATTTCTCCATATTTCATCCAAAATGCAGAATATTTAAGGCTAATTAGCTGAATTTAAGATATTATTCTTAAATAAATGGTACTGAAAACGGCTATTATTTCTGCTAAAAGTATATAAAAACTGAGTTACCGAACGCATTAATTCAAAGTATACTTTGCAAAGAAGCCAGTATTTATTTAAAACAGAAACTTGTTATGGTAGATGCAACTTCCCTTTCTCCTGAAAATCGTCAACGTTTGTCATACCTGTCTTCCTTTCTTCGAGAGATGAGGGTGAACTCCGGGTATACACAAGAGCAGGTTGCACAGGAAATTAACCTGTCAAGAAATTCGATATCAAAAATTGAAAACATGGGTTTCTTCCGGATTCAACATCTATTTTTGTTAGCTGAATATTACGAAATCCCACTGAATGAGCTATTTACGGATATCGAATAACTCAATAGATGTGAAATACTGGGTGTTTTTTCGAATGAATTACCTTCAAAGCATAGTCTACCTGTGGTCAATATTGTCGGACCTTTGATTTCTTTCTAATTAAACCGAGTCACTTAATCCCAAAGTATTTGTAAATAAGTGTAAACAAATATTTTAATACCTTTAAAGGACATTTATTTTGTATCAAGATGCCCAGATACCTTACAAAATCAAGGTTCATTATTGGCTTGGATTGTCCGGCAAAACTCTTTTATACCGGGAAACCACAATATTCAGACAAGTCTGAAGGAGATTCATTCTTGGAAGCATTGGCTGAAGGTGGTTTTCAAGTCGGTGCTCTGGCAAAGTGTTATTACCCGGAAGGGATTGAAGTGGATGACCGTGATTATGAAAGTTCTCTGAGGAAAACAGAAGAATTACTTTCAAGCAGAGAGGTTGTCATCTTTGAAGGTGCTTTCAGACATAAGAATCTTTTCGTCCGGGCAGATATAATTGACAAGAATGGTAATACCATAAACCTAATTGAAGTAAAGTCCAAGTCATTTGACGGAAGCGATTACCGGGATATGCTTTCAAAGAAAGGATTCTTGGATTCGAAATGGAGGGACTATGTTTATGATGTTGCATTTCAGAAATACGTTATTTCCAAAGCACACCCGGATTGGAATGTCCATGCATATTTGATGCTTGCAAATAAAAATGCTGTTGCCACAGTTGAAGGATTAAACCAGAAGTTCCTGTTAAAATCATTTGATGGGGAGCGAACCATTGTCCAGATTGTAGGTGATGTTTCCAGAGAGAGTTTGGGTAATGAAATACTTATCAGAGTTTGTGTGGATGAACTGATAGATAAAATAATGACCGGGACGGATACTCCCAATCCCCCAGAACAATCATTTGCTGATTTCATCCACCAATTGGCTGATAAATATGAGAGTGACGAGAAGATAGTTGTGCCAATCCATAAAGACTGCAAAATATGTGAATTTCAGACTACACCGGAAGAAGAAATTGAGGGTAAAACATCCGGACTGAAGGAGTGCTGGAAACATCAGCTTGGCTGGGATGATGACATATTCAGTCTGCCTTGGATTCTTGATATCTGGGACTTCAGGAATAAACAGAAATTAATGGATTCTGGGATTTATCTTATGCGAGATGTCAATGAATCGCATATTGGTGACATTAAACCTTCAACAGATGGTACACTATCCAGAACTGAGAGACAGTGGTTACAGGTAAGAAAAACTGTTGACAAGGACAACACACCTTTTATTAATATTGAAGGACTGCGAAAAGAACTCGAATCTTTTACCTATCCACTACACTTCATCGATTTTGAAACCTCAATGGTAGCTATACCATTCTTCAGGGGAAGAAGACCATACCAACAAATTGCTTTTCAATTTTCGCATCATACGGTGAATGCTGATTTGAATATTGAACATAAGGGGCAATACATTTGCGACAAAGCAGGGATGTTCCCT
>Ga0116164_10001966_pt1 | contig 14994 bp, 8 predicted proteins | sample AD_UKC109_MetaG_FD_89888 | JGI IMG/M metagenome (GOLD analysis project Ga0116164, IMG submission 89888) | Active sludge microbial communities of municipal wastewater-treating anaerobic digesters from Hong Kong - AD_UKC109_MetaG | ecosystem: Engineered > Bioreactor > Anaerobic > Digestate... | reverse complement strand
TACCTGTCGCGCTATAACCTAATCGGGCGTAAAGCTCCCGAAATCGTTATGACCGACATCAGCGGTGAGTCGGTCAGCCTGCATCAATTGAACGCCGACTATACTCTGCTCATTTTCTGGGAACCCGGTTGTGGCCATTGTAAAAAGGAAATTCCCGAGCTGTACGAAAAACTCTACATGAAATACATCGACCGGAACCTGGAAGTATTTGCCGTTTTTACCGGTTCGGAAGATGAAGAGCAAGAGTGGCGGGATTTTATCGGGAAAAATGAGCTGGCAGGCTGGCACCACACATGGGATCCGAAACACCGGAGTAAATTCCGGTTTTATTACAATGTCAAAACAACCCCCATGATCTATTTGCTGGACAAAGACAAAAAAATCATAGCCAAAAAACTCGATTTAGACAATTTGATAAAACTTATGGCTACATTGCTCAAATAATTTGAAGCATTCATCAAAAAGTTGGAGAAAACACTTGATTTATTGTTAAACTAATTTTTCTTTAGTGGCGGAAATTTTCGGATATGGGTCAAGAACAAATTTTTCATAACATCCCGGTTCCTTCGTTGATCATCAACTTAAAAACCAAAGCAATACAACTCAATCCACTGGGTCGTTCGCTACTGGGGCAGGATACCTTGTCCTTCGACGAATGGACATCGAGATTTTTGAAAGGACATTTCCCCATGGAAATCCCCAAAGGATTTACCCAAACGAATGTGCTCATAGCCGATGCCAGCGGGAAAAAAACATGGATGACCCTTTCCTGCAATCCCCTTTCCGATGAAGCCGTGCTGGTTTGTATACTTAAATTTACGTTGAACATGCAACAATTGTTCACCAGCAGCGATTTTCGGAACATTTTTAACGATGCCCCAATCGGTCTCATCATGAAAAATTTGACCCGGAACGAGACCTTGTGGATTTCTCCCTACCTCATTGCAAAAACCGGGTATCGTTACGAAGAAATTGCATCTCTATCGTGGGAAGAAATGACCTACGATGAAGATATCCCCAAACAAAGGTCTCTGATCGAGAAACTGCAAAACAACAACCTGAATTCTTATTTCCTCGAAAAACGCCTGCTTTCCAAAAGCGGGAAAATATATTGGTTCTCCGAATTTGTCCAGGTTTTCACATACGACAACGACGATTACCAAATGGTTCTTTTAAAGGACATATCCCTGGAAAAAGAAAATGAAACCGAACTACAACGGGCCAAACATAAAGTAGAAGAAGCCGAACGGCTTAAATCGGCCTTTCTCGACAATCTTCCCCACGAAATACGAACCCCGCTCCATGCCATCACCGGTTTTACATCGCTTCTCAGTGACCCCGAGCTGGACGTGGAAGAACGACAGGAATATGTGAAATTCATCCAGGACAGCAGCAACGACATCCTGAACCTGATGGACAACATCATTGAGATTGCCAAACTCGAGACCAACCAGGTAAAACCCAAAAGAGAAAAATGCTACATCAACAGCATCTTCGACAAATTGCAAACCGACCTGGAGTCGAAACAAAACATCCTGGAAAAAACCGATATTGATATCCGTGTACGAAAAGGGAATCCCGATCCGTCGTACATGATCTTCTCCGATCCCGAACGAATCTATCAGATCATTTCCCACCTGCTAAACAATGCTTTAAAATATACCGAAAAAGGATTCATCGAATTTGGCTACCACCTTTCGCCCAACAACCGAATTGCCTTTTACGTAAAAGATTCGGGGATCGGAATCCCAACGGATCAGCAGGAAATTATTTTCCGGAAATTTGGCAAATCGGGCAACATCAATACAAACAAGAACAGGGGAACCGGACTGGGCCTCACTTTATCGAAAAAGCTGGTCGAATTGCTAAACGGTGAAATTAAAGTCGATTCGAAAGAAGGAGAAGGAAGTACCTTTACCTTCTTCCTCCCCATTGAAAAAGAACAGAAAATTACCATTACAAAACCCTCAGTATATGGCGATATCAACTGGAGTTCAAAAACCATCCTTGTAGCCGAGGACACCGAATCGAATTATTTCTTCATTGAGGCCTTTCTCGAACGCACCAAAGTGAATCTGCTCTGGGCCCGCGACGGCATCGAGGCGCTGGAGATGTTTCAGAAAAACAAGGTTAACCTGGTGTTGATGGACATCATGATGCCCGATAAGGATGGTTATGATACCACGCGGGAAATTAAACAAATCAACCCGGAAACTCCCGTCATTGCGCAAACCGCACTGGCCCTTCCCGATGATGAGGAAAAATGCTACAACGCCGGTTGCGATTATGTTTTGGTCAAACCCATCAACAGCGACGATCTGATCGCAACCATTAAACGTTTTATCTTGTAAAAAGAAATCTTACAAACCCGAAATCACCACTTTCCGGATTTCCGTTTTACCGTCTTCTTCTTCAACACAGACCAGATAGATTCCCGGCGAAAACGACGACACATCCATTTCGGCGTACATACGGTTTGCATATTGTTCGTTTTGCAGCAGCTTCCCGGCTAAATCGAACAGTTTCACGTTGTGCATGCTCAGCCGGTTGGTAAATTCAAGGACGATATAGTTACGGGCCGGATTCGGATAGAGCCGAAAAAGTGATTCGTCCTGCCAGGTTGTGTCGTTCGGCTGTACCGGCGAAGCGCCACACACCACAACCTGCATCAATAGCGATAAACCCTGCGATCCGGAACCGGCAAGTTCATGAGCCTCTTTCCATGCTCCGTTGTGGAGAACAAGAAAGGTGTTGGTCCCGGCAATATGGCGCCGATCGGATTGGAACAAGGCCAGAGAATCCATCCCAGGCACAACCACACTGATAAAAAAAGTACCCGAAACCACCAACGGTTCCGGAAAAGCAAAATAGTTCATCGCCGAGGGAGTGAGCATTCCGAAGGGGAAACGGTATTGTTTCTCGGCAAATGAGGGAAGGGAGTCACCGGTATAAATCCGCAGAATCAACTCCGCCTCATCACTCAGATCACGAAAAGAAGCAATTCCGATGGAAACACCCTGAAGCGTGGCCGTGGAAAAATCGTTGAAACGTTCGGCCAGTTCCGTGATCCCAAAGGTATTGTTTCCGGTTAGAATGCCCGTTCCTCCTTCGGGAACAGGGATGGTGCAATGCAGGTCGTCGGTGAAAAAATTACTGATAACGGTACAAGCTTCCTCTTCCGATTCATATGGGTCCATCCCGTCGCAAAACAAAGAACTTTCTGTCGAATCGCCCAACCAGCATGCTACCTGTTGGTTTTTTTCGGGTCGATAGTTCCAGACCTTATCGAAACGGGAAAAAAGGTCATAACTGTTTACCGTACACGAAGCATTTCCACCCGACAACGTTCCCGTAAGCCGCATATCCGGATTGAAAAGCCCGGCGCCCGATGATCCCCCTTCGGTTGTTCCGCTTTCCCAGTTGTGTACTTTCCAGTGCCCGTAATTAATATAGTTTTTGTTGTACCGGGCCGAATCGCAAATGCCTTCATCGTAGCTCACTTTTTTGGTGTCGCCGTTGGGATGATGAAGGGTAAAACAAGCGGAAGGCCTTTCTGTTCGGGCATCCCACCCGGCCAGATAGGGCCGGTACGAAGGTGGGGGCAGTTCCGACAATTCAACCAAAATGAAATCAAGGCTGTCGAAGGATGCCAAGGTCGTCGCTCCGCTGACCGATTGCAGGTCGGAACCGTTTATGCCGGTACAAAAGGGGCTTTCGTAATTGAAATCGAAGATGCTTTCTTCGGCATTTTTGGTCTTTTTAAATACATGATAAGCAGAAATCAACAAGGGTCGTCGATCGTTCGATGCATTGTTCAGCAGGGTGCCTGTCCCCAGTTCGCCTGCTGCAACAATCCGGCAAACGGCTTGTTGTAATTCTTTAAAGCGGTTGTCGAAACAGCAGTTTATATCCACATTGCATGCGCCGGAAAGCCTGCGGGGCTCAACACGGTTTTTCAGACCAAAAAAATCAGCATAATCGTGATAAACCGTACCAATTTCCAGTTCACCCCGGTCGGCTGCATCCGCAGGAACTTCGTACTGGATAATAATCGAATCGCCCGGAACCGGATATACAGCCAACTTCCCAAAACTTTTGTTGTTCCGGCAAGTAAACGCACCGAGAACAAATTCCTTCCGGGCATCGAACAGGAAAAGACGAGCCCCCTGGGGTATACGGTACCGCGAAAAAATGATCTGAACCGAATAGGCCCCCCCGGAAACAACGCTTAATTGCCAAACCCGGTAAGCCCCGGCATCGTACCAAATACCCGAGTTATCGGGACGAAGCTGTACCGGAAACGGATGGGCAAAACGAACACTTTTAAACGGCACCGGATCGGGCGCGGATTCCGGAATCATGGCCCGGTCAAAGCGTGGCGTATGAAAAATGGAACGGGTTACCAATGAAACCGATTTTTGCGGGGAAACATCCAACGGATACCCACCCTCGGAAATCTGCGCATAGAGCGCAGCCGTTGAAAGCGAAAAAAGAATCAGGATTAAGCAGCAATGCTTCTTCATCATCGTGGTCCGAATAATGGCACAAAATAACAAATTACAAGGCAAAACAAGAAGGACGCGGGTAAAATTTAAGGGAAAGCTCTTTTTGACGGAACGACTGTGCGACTTCACGACCAAACGACTTCACGACCAAACGACTTCACGACTTCACGACTTCACGACGATACGACGATACGACGATACGACCAATACCGAATGATGATTGCAAAGCGCAGATGTTTCGTTCGATACAAAATTATACCTCATAACCAGCCGGAGAATCGAACGGTTTGTTTGCGGGAGATTATCCTTGCTACTAAGGTTTCTGTCGCGAAAGTGGAGCCGCCTTCCGGTTTTCCGTCTTTCGTCTTTCGTCTTCGGTCTTCCGTCTTCCGTCTTCCGTCTTCCGTCTTCCGTCTTCCATCTTCGGTCTTCCGTCTTCCGTCTTTTTCTCCAGCAACTCTTTGAGCCGGAACATTTCGTCGCGAAACCGGGCTGCCTCGATGAAATCGAGCGCTTTGGCGCATTTTTCCATTTCCTTCCGGGTCGTTTCGATGAGTTTTTCGAGCTGTATCCGGTTCATAGTCACAACAACCGGATCGGCAGCAATGTCGGGTTTTCCGGAGTCGGCATACACCGTGTAGGCTCCTTGTCCCGAAGCGGTTTTTCGCCGGCTTTCGATTCCGATAAGTTCCCGGCTGGCTTTCACAATCTGGGTAGGCGTAATGCCGTTTTCCTGGTTGTATTTCAACTGTTTTTCGCGGCGATAATTGGTCGAGTCGATGGTTTTCTGCATCGAAACGGTGATGGTATCGGCATACATGATCACCCGGCCGTTGAGATGCCGGGCAGCCCGGCCGGCTGTCTGGATCAGGGAGCGTTCCGAGCGGAGAAAGCCTTCCTTGTCGGCATCGAGGATGGCAACCAGCGATACTTCGGGCAGGTCGAGCCCTTCGCGCAGCAGGTTGATCCCAACCAGGACATCAAAGGAACCCTTCCGCAAACCGTCCAGGATCTCCACCCGTTCGAGGGTATCCACATCGGAGTGGATGTAGCGGTTTTTGATGCCCATACGCAACAAATAGCCGGAAAGTTCTTCGGCCATTCGTTTCGTCAAGGTAGTAACCAGGGTTCGTTCGCCCTTTTCCACCCGCAGGGAAATCTCGTGCATCAGGTTGTCGATCTGATGGGTACTGGGTCGCACTTCGATCAGGGGATCCAGCAGACCTGTAGGACGGATTACCTGCTCAACCACCACTCCTTCCGAACGTTCCAGCTCGTACTCGGCCGGAGTGGCGCTGACAAAAATGACCTGGGCAACCATCTCCTCCCATTCATCAAAAGTAAGCGGACGGTTATCGACGGCAGCCGGCAGCCGGAATCCGTATTCGACCAGGGTGGTCTTTCTCGACCGGTCGCCACCGTACATGGCGCGAATCTGGGGAATGGTTACGTGGCTTTCGTCGACCACCATCAGAAAATCGTCGGGAAAATAATCGAGCAGGCAAAACGGTCGGGTCCCCGGTGGTCGGCCGTCGAAGTAACGGGAATAATTTTCGATCCCGGAGCAATAACCCAGTTCTTTCATCATTTCCATGTCGTATTCCACCCGCTCCAATATCCTTTTGGCTTCCAAATGCTTGCCAATCGATTTAAAATAATCCACCTGCTTCACCAGATCGTTCTGTATTTCCCGAATCGCGCTGTTCATGCGTTCCTGGGTGGTAATGAAGATGCTGGCGGGGTAAATGACGACCTGCTCCTTTTCGTCGATTATCCGACCCGACTCCGGATCAAATCCGTTAATCGCTTCAATCAGGTCGCCCCAGAAAACGATGCGTAAGGCCCGGTCGTCGTAAGCAGGAAAGACATCCACGGTATCGCCCTTTACCCGGAAATTGCCCCGGGAAAATTCCGTTTCGCTTCGGGAATAGAGTCCCTCTACAAGTTTGCGCAACAGGGCGTTCCGGGCAATGGTCTGCCCTACCTTCAGTTCAACTACATTGGCATGAAAATCTTCCGGGTTGCCAATTCCATAGAGACAAGAAACGGAGGAAACCACTACCACATCCCTCCTTCCCGAAAGAAGTGTGGAAGTAGTACTTAAGCGTAGCTTTTCAATCTCGTCGTTGATGGAAAGGTCTTTTTCGATATAGGTATCCGTTACGGGCAGGTAGGCTTCGGGCTGGTAATAATCGTAATAGGAAACAAAATACTCTACGGCATTGTCGGGGAAGAATGCTCTCAATTCGCTGTACAACTGGGCTGCCAGCGTTTTGTTATGGCTCAGGACCAGCGTGGGTTTCTGTACCCGCTCAATTACGTTGGCCACGGTAAAGGTTTTTCCCGAACCGGTTACGCCCAGAAGAGTCTGGGCAAAAATCCCCTCTTCGATTCCCTTAACCAGTTGATCAATCGCCTCAGGCTGATCCCCGGTAGGGCTGTATTCCGATGTTAGTTTAAATGGATTCATGGATGCTGGATGTGGAATGCTCTATGCTCGATGCTCGAAACCGGATGCGGGATGCTGGATACTGGATGCCGGCAGGCAGGCTTTCCCGATAACCGCAATTCATAACGCATAAACTCACAACTTTTTTTATTCAAACGTATTCCGTTTTTCATATAACCGTTCTACCTACAAAATATTCACTTCCGGTTCCAACAGCACGCCAAATCGTTCCGAAACAGATTGTCTGATTTTTTCTGAAAGATGAAAAATATCCCGCCCGCTTGCTTCTCCATAATTGACCAGGACCAAAGCCTGTCCGGGGTGCACACCGGCATCGCCTTCCCGGTAGCCCCGCCAGCCACACTGATCGATCAGCCATCCGGCTGCCAGCTTCCTCTTTTCCCGGTCGGGAGTTGTATATACCGGCATTCCGGGATATTGCTCCATCAGGCTTTCCACCCGGGTACGATCCAGCACCGGGTTCTTAAAAAAACTTCCCGCGTTACCGATCGTATGGTAATCGGGTAGTTTTGAATCCCGGATACTCATGATTGTCTGACGAATCGTTGAAAGGGAAAGAGTACCCTGCCGTTCAACTTCTGCTTTGAGTGAACCGTAATCGAGATTGTATACCGGGCTTTTGTCCAGTTTATAAACAACCGAGGTCACGACGACCTGGTTTTTCCGTTCATTTTTAAATAGTGAATTTCGGTATGCAAAACAGCATTCATCCCTGGAGAAAGTTACCTCTTTCTTTTTGAGCAGGTCGATCGCTTTAACCCGTTCGATCCGTTCACCAACCTCTGCACCGTACGCACCAATGTTCTGAACCGGCGTTGCGCCAACCATTCCCGGGATACCCGATAAATTTTCCACTCCGCCCCATCCGGAACCAACCGCAAAAGCGACTAGGTTGTCCCAGGTTACCCCGGCGCCCGCTTCAAGCCATATATGATGCCGGTTTTCTTTAACCACGTGCAAACCCGGGATATTGGGGTAGAATAACCAGCCGGAGTAATTACCTGTAAACAAAAGATTGCTTCCTCCTCCCAGAATAAAATAGCTTTCAGGAAGCGGATTATGTTCCAGATAATCAATCAGGGCCACCGCGTTGGAAAATTCCACCAACCCGTCAGCCGAAGCACGGATCCCAAACGTATTATAGGGCTTCAAATCAATATTCTTGTGTAATTGGAACATACGATCAACCATCAAAAAATTCAAATTAGCATCCTGGACACCTGTCGGTAATGATTTATAATCAGTTTCCAGCATCCAGAAAAGATGCGAGTTATGCGTTATGAGTTATGAGTTGCGAATTGTGGGTTGCCGGCTTTCCGCATCCCGCATCCCGCATCCCGCATCCCGCATCCAGAACTTTCCCCAAATATCGAAAAAATCCGTTAGTTTTGTTTGCAATAAATGGATTAATGGAATTACCAGCCGAAATAAACAAACGGAAAAAGAAACGGGTCGTGCTGGCTGTGACCAACGATCTGGTCACGGATCAGCGGGTGCATAAAATTGCCACATCCCTGCAGAACATGGGTTTCGATGTTACCCTGGCAGGCAGGGTCCTACCCCATTCCCTTCCGCTGCAAAGCCGAACCTATGCTTGTCGCCGCTTTGCTCTTTGCCTTCAAAAAGGGCCGCTGTTTTATGCCACATACAACCTCAGAATCTTCGTTTATCTGCTTGCCCGGAATTTCGACATTATTGTGTCGAACGATCTGGATACGCTGCCGGGATGTTTTGCTGCCGCCCGTTTGCTTGGCAAGCCCCTGGTATACGACAGCCACGAATACTTTACCGAAGTTCCGGAACTAGTCGGACGGCCGACGGTGCAACGCATCTGGGAAAAAATCGAAAAAAAGATCGTCCCGAAACTGGACCGCTGTTATACGGTATGCAACAGCATTGCCCTCATTTACCGGGAGAAATACGGCACGGACTTTCAGGTTGTACGGAATCTCCCCCTAAAAAGCAAACACACTCCTTCCGATGCTAAATATCCCCCCCCATTTCCGGTTGATTTACCCATCATCCTCTACCAGGGCGCCGTAAATTTGGGCAGAGGTATTGAAGAAGCCATCCGGGCCATGCATCAGGTGAAAAATACCCGGCTGGTAATTATCGGTGATGGTGATTTATTAAACGAGTGCAAAGCACTGGCAGAAAAAGAAGGTTTGTTGGACCGGGTTTTTTTTACAGGAAGAATTCCTTTTGAAAAAATGCCCGCCTTAACCTCCCGGGCAACTCTGGGATTGAGTATCGAAAAGGACATGGGATTAAATTACCGGTTTGCCCTGCCCAACAAATTATTCGATTACATCCAGGCCGGGGTGCCGGTTCTGGCTACCGGGCTCCCCGAGATCCGAGCGATCGTCGAGGGCTACCGGGTGGGCAGAATCATCGATGAGCCAACACCCGACGGGATTGCAAACGGAATCCTGTCGATGCTGGGCCAGGCGAAAGCCCTGGACGAATGGAAAGCGAATTGTCGGGAAGCTGCCGGTGAACTTTGCTGGGAAGAGGAGGAAAAAATCCTGAAGACCCTTTATGATCCGCTTCTTTGATACCTCTTTTTATCCAAACATAAATCGAATGGTATGAAAGCAGCGTGCTTCCTTTTTTTTGCATTCCTGTTGGCCCTCAACGGTGTAAGTCAAAACGCCCTTGTTCTGAACGAAAAGGGTTATTTCGAAATGAGGGGTTTGAACGTTACTGTTTTCGCCGATATTTATCCCGAAGGGCACCAGACAGGGGTCACGATTATTCAGCACGGCGAACGGGTGGCTGCCAACGGGGATGTGCGGCTGGAAGTATCACCTGGTCAGTGGTCGCCCATTCCCAAAGCGGGCAGGCATTCCGTCGACCCGCTCACACGGACCATCACCCAGGAACTCTGGTTCCCCGATTCAAGCCGAAACCGCAGGGGATTCAACCCCATAGAATATCCCGACCTGAAATTGCGATACAAAGTGAACGTAACTCCGCTCTCGGGAAGTTCCGTTAAAATAACCGTCGACCTGGACGAGCCGCTTCCGGCGGAATGGGAAGGAAAGGTAGGATTCAACTTCGAACTTTTCCCCACCCACCTCTTCGGGAAAACGTATTGGATGGATCGACAGACCGGTATTTTCCCCCAACAAGCCAACGGCCCGCTGATCCGGCAACCGGAAGGAGATCTTGCCCAAGCCCTGGCGAAAGGAAAAAAATTAATTGTGACCCCCGAAGAACCGCTTCAGAAAATCACCATCGAAACGAAAGGGGCGCTGGAACTCTGGGACGGGCGTAGCAACCACAACAACGGCTGGTATATTGTCCGGGAGCCCCTGGCTGTACAAACCACAAAAAATGCCCTGGAATGGGTAGTGACCCCAAATGTCGTTCCCGAATGGGTTTACGAACCCGTTATCCATATTTCCCAGGTAGGTTACCATCCGAAGCAAGCCAAAAAAGCCGTAATCGAAACGGACCAAAGCCTGGAAGAAACCGGAACGATCCGCCTGATGAAGATTACACCCGACGGGCTTCAATCCGTTAAAGACCTGTATCCCAAAAAGTGGGGTCTGTTCCTTCGCTACCACTATTTTATCGCCGATTTTTCCGAAATCACCGAAGCGGGGATGTATCTTCTTGAATGCGGAAAACACAAGAGCAACCCATTCCGGATCGACGATGATGTATACCAAAACCATGTATGGCAACCGGTGATTGACTATTTCCTGCCTGTTCAGATGTGCCACATGCGGGTGAACGAGAAATACCGGGTCTGGCACGATGCCTGCCACCTCGACGATGCCCTGATGGCTCCAACCGACCTGAACCATTTCGACGGTTATCACCAGGGCCCTTCCACCTTAACGGATTATCAACCCTATGATGCTGTTCCGGGTTTGAACGAAGGAGGCTGGCACGATGCCGGCGACTACGACCTCAGGGTGGAATCCCAAATAGGTGAAGTTGCTCTGCTTTCCATGATGATTGAAGAATTTGGTCTGGATTACGATGCAACAACAATCGACTGGGAACAACGCGTAGTGGAAATCCACCAGACCGACGGGGTGAACGACCTGCTCCAACAAATAGAGCACGGTCTGCGCTCTGTTCTGGGCGCCTATCGTTCCCTGGGCCGGCTCTACCGAGGTATTATCTGCTCCGATCTTCGGCAGTATGTTATGCTAGGCGATGCAGCCGCCATGACCGACAACAAAATATGGGATGGAACAATGCCGGTTGAGTGGCGCGACGACCGGATGGTTTTTACCGAAAGTAATCCTTCCCGGGAATGCAAAACAGGAGCCGGGCTGGCCTTGGCTGCGCGGGTTCTTCAGAGTTATAAACCTGCTTTGGCAAAGGAATGTCTCGAAACAGCCCTGGCCATCTGGGAGACTTCGGGCACATCTTCCCGCCCCCTGGGACCAAAGGTGGAACTGGCTGCCGAACTCCTGATAACGACTCAGGACCCGCGCTTTGCCGATGCGTTGTATTCCATGGAAGATCTGATCGTGAACCAGGCACGCCGGGTAGGTTGGGCGGTGGGGCGAGCCCTTCCCCTGTTGAAAAAGGAATCGTTCAAAGAAAAACTGGCTGCCGCCATTCTACATGAATCCGAAAGAGTGGTGGCCGAATCGGAAAAATCGCCCTTCGGCGTTCCCTATCGACCCAGCATTTGGGGCGATGGCTGGACCATACAGCGTTTTGGCGTTGAGCAGTATTTCGTTCACAAGGCCTGGCCGGAAATAACGACACCGGATTATTTCATCGATGCCCTGAACTTTGTGCTGGGTGTCCATCCCGGCAGGAATACGGCATCGTTTGCCTCGGGTATTGGCGCCGAGTCAGCAACCGTGGCTTACGGGGTAAACCGGGCCGACTGGTCGTATATTCCCGGCGGGGTGGTTTCGGGCACCGCCATGATCCGGCCCGACCTGCCTGAGTTTAAAATCTGGCCTTACTTCTGGCAGCAAACCGAATACGTAATGGGCGGCGGATCGACCAACTTCATGTTTTTGGTGCTGGCGGTAGATCATTACCTGAACAAGAAGTGAAGAGATGGCTGGAAAGAAAGGAATTGGTTGCTGGTTGCTGGTTGCTGGTCTCTGGTCATTAGTTACTGGTCATTATTGGTAATCCCGCCCAAAATTTTTGGGCAAAATGCTTATATGACCGTTGAAAAAGTTGCTATTCCGAGGGAATCGCGATGAACATCGGGATCGTCGGAATGACACAATGGTTCAAACGATCAAGGGTAGTTTGAACTCATCCCCCCGGGCATACTGCGGTAGGCTTCGTCAATAACCACAGTTGTTGCTTTGCCAAAATGATAACAATTTTCGGTTCAAACCGAAAAATAGTATAACATTCTTCGGTTTTAACCGAAAATGCTTATGTGTTCATGTTCATTAAAAAATTTCTTTTCTCAGTTTGACAAAGCAGACCCGCTAATTTACCGGAGCAATTTCATTATAAAAATTATGTCTGGTGAAATAGGGTGTAAAACCAACGTAAGCATAAAAACATTCACACCGGCTGCACCGGATTTCCAAAATCAGATTAATTTTACGATCGCTCTGTCTAAAAGCAAGCCCATGAAAAAAATGCTCATTATCGGTGGGGGTATTGCCGGCTTATCCACGGGGTGCTATGCCCTGATGAATGGTTTCCAGGCAGAGATCATCGAGATGCATTCCCTTCCGGGGGGCGTCTGTACTTCTTGGAAACGGGGAAAATATCTTTTCGACCATTGCCTTCACTGGGTGTTGGGTTCCAACAAAAGCACACGGCTTTTCCCGGTCTTTCAGGAACTGGGGGTGGCGGATGAAATAACATTCCATTACGATGAAATCTTTCGGACCATTCAAACACCCACCAAAACCTTTCATGCCTATACAAATATCGACCGGTTTGAAAAAGAATTGCTGTCCCTGTTTCCCGATGAACGAAAAAACATTGGCCGCTATCTTCGACTGGTCCGGAAATTTGTCCGGTTCAACCCGCCCATGGATACGGACTTCGGCCATTTCCGGTACAGGGATTTTTGGGAAATGCTTCCGTTTCTTCCGGCTTTCGTACGGTTAAAACAACAGTCGATTTACGATTACCTCCAAAAACGCTTCAAGAATGCTGAATTAAAAGAAATGCTTTTCCGCCTGTTCCCCGTCACGAAACTTCCGGCCATTATGGCCATCATTCCCCTCAGCTACATGCACAAACAGGAAGGAGGATACCCACTGGGAGGGTCGCTCAGCTTTGTCCGTGCCATTGAAAAAAAATTTCTCTCCCTGAATGGATCGATCCGGTACCGGTGCAAAGCAAAAAGGATCGTGGTTGAGAATGGCAAAGCAACGGGGATTGAACTGGAAGATGGCACCCTTCTGAAAGCCGATGTAATTGTTTCGGCCTGCGACGGAAGAACCACCCTTTTCGACCTTCTGAAGGGAGTGAAGATTCCACCGAAACTGGAAAAGATATATCAACATCCATCGCTCTGGCCCCCATTGATTTCAATCAGCCTGGGAATAAAACACGACTTTTCGGGCTATGCCCCCATTACCGACATACAGCTAAAGGAGCCCATCGAAATTTGCGGGCAAAAAGTCCCCTGGACCGGTTTCTTTCATTTTTGCCACGACCCTGCTTTTGCCCCTCAGGGGCATAGCGTCCTGAAAGCGCAGTTTGAAACCCGATATGATTTTTGGAAAAAATTATACGACAACGATCGCGAAGCTTATGAACAGGAAAAAAACGGCATTCTGGAACGCTACATAAACCTGCTGGATGAATGGTTTCCGGGCATTCGCCCGAAAATTGAACAGAGCGATATAGCCACACCGGTAACCTGGGAACGGTACACGGGCAACTGGCAGGGTTCATACCAGGGCTGGCTCCCTACGGTTAAAACGTTTGGAACGGTATTGCCCAAAAAACTACCGGGCCTTCTAAATTTTTATATGACGGGCCAGTGGGTCTTCCCGGGCGGTGGCGCCCCCATGTGCATGGTCCAGGCACGAAACCTGGTTCGAAAAATCGGGAGCGGGAGCAGAACCATTTAGTCGCGGATATTTGGCAGATCCTTTGTAAATTCATGCCCGGATTTATGATAAAAAAAGTACTCAATATCCTCATATCCGTCATCGTTTTTATCGGTGGCGTTTTCCTGATCTTTTCAGGCATCTCGCAATACACAGGTATGCAAAAAACACATCACACCCTTTATCGTTTTTGCGATTCGCTTTCTGATGGACAATGCGGTTATTTGAACGAAGAGGGCGACACCATCATACCCCCGGGAACGTACGGGCTTTGCCTGACTGATTCATTTCAGACCTTTGGTGTGGTTCTTGACGAAGAAACCGGCTTTTGGGCCATTGATACAGAAGGGAATGTTTTGTATGAAATCTTTTGCTTCGACAACGGACCGGATTATTATTCGGAAGGGAGATTTCGAATAATTCTCGACGGTAAAATCGGTTATGCCGATTCAACCGGAAGGATCGTGATTGAGCCAAGATTTGAAGCAGCCTTTCCTTTTGAAAACGGGAAGGCAAAAGTTGCGATCCAGTGTGAAACCCTCACAGTGGGAGAATTCTCCCGATGGGTGAGCGATCAATGGTTTTACATAGGCAAGGATGGAAAAACAGTAGAAGCGCCTTTCGAAAGCAAAAATCATCAATAAAAAGATAAATGAAAGTCGATCCCCGTAAGTTTTCCGGGATTATTTCGCCTGTTTTCGCCGAGTTTCTGATCGCCTTTTTATGTCCCGGATAAACAACTGGATGGAAGTTCTCCCCCGGAATTCATTCTCTGTCAACGAATAACAAATATCAAAGGGCAGCCCCGATTCGATTAAGGGGAACTTGTCGGCTTGAGAAAAGGCAATGCCTGAATATTTAATATTGGAGCTATTTGGCTCTACCAATTCGAGTTTGATATGCCCATCGTTTTGCCCTACCAGCCGGCTTTTCCCGGCATCCAAAACATCTTCGGTCATGAATACAGGCGTCATATTATGCGGCCCGAAAGGTTCAAACTGTT
>Ga0116164_10001964_pt1 | contig 15013 bp, 13 predicted proteins | sample AD_UKC109_MetaG_FD_89888 | JGI IMG/M metagenome (GOLD analysis project Ga0116164, IMG submission 89888) | Active sludge microbial communities of municipal wastewater-treating anaerobic digesters from Hong Kong - AD_UKC109_MetaG | ecosystem: Engineered > Bioreactor > Anaerobic > Digestate... | reverse complement strand
CTAAACCCGATAACCGAACCCTCAACGAAGATACCCGGTTCCTCCAGTTTTTAGGGGAAGCTTCCAAAACCCGTCCCCTGTGGATCGCAGCCGCGTTGCAGGAAAACATCGAACGGACCGGTGAAATATCGCCGGCCGTTCTTAAAAAAATCAAAGATCGTTACCATCAGCGTCTGAGGCTTTCGACCCGGCACCTGCACACATTGATATCGCAGCGTCTGATTCAGAAGAAGCATCCGAATGCCGAGTCGATCATTCACGCCGTCTTTGAACGGCTGCAACGGGCGTTCAATCGCATTCCGATGAATCGGGAAACCTTTCAAACCATATACCCGGTGCATCCGGAAACCCTGGAACTGCTCAACCAGAATATCGATCTTTTCAGTCAGCGGCGAGGTATTATTGATTTTCTCTCGGTACGAATCCGCGGACGCGGAACCGATCGGATCCCCGGAATCCTGGACAGACCGTGTGACCACCTGCTGACACCGGACGTCATCTTCGATCATTTCTTCGACCGTCTCGCATCCGCACCTCAATTTTCAGATTATTATATGCTGTTTCAGCAGGAGTTCGCTCCCCGGGTCCCCCGGGTGTTTCCGGATCCGGCGGAACGGGATGCCGCAGAGAGGACATTAAAAATTTTGATTCTGCTGGCGGTATCACCATTCCGGGAAGAACGCACGGTTCGCGAGCTTGCAAACATGATTCTGTACTGTGCCCTGGATCCTTCCATCGCTGCGGGTGAAACCAATTATGCGTTTTTCGAGGAGCGCATCATTCGAAAACTATATGAAAACGTGGGATTCCTGCAGAGGGTTGCCGGCAAAACACGACTGGAAGACGTTTACAAGATCGGAATCATGCCGGGACAGACGGAAACCCTGGAGGATCGACTCGATCGCATAAAATCCGGCATGGAACCCGATATGCGTGAGGGACTTGTCGATATTGTCACCGCCATGGGACATGGCGAATTCCCGCTTGCGCTTTTCTTTAACAGAACCGCGATTCGCGAAGCCGTTCTGTGGCAGAACACCCGCCGCCGCATAGGCATTCGGATGCTTCATTTCAGTGATCTGAATTCTGATGATGTTTCGGAAATGAGGGATGAATTGCGGACGGGCCGGCTGGATATGGTGCTTTTACTGGCTTTTCCGGGAGATTCGGTGACGCATCAACTGGAAGCTCAGGGTTTCCTGAGCAGGGAATCCGGAGAAACATTGAGTGCCTGGACTTTTGTGATACCGGAGAGTCTGGAACACGCTGAAATGAAGAATTGTCTGGTGGAGTTGCAAGCCTGCCGCATACTCATCCGGGATCTTGGTACCGAACAAGACAGTGGATCCATCGAGTATCTCGGAATGGTTAAAGAGCGGCGGGAACGGTTTCTGGAAACGGGACGATCCCTGCTGGTGCGTGCATTTCAGAATGCCGTGCTGTTTACTGCAGAGGGCCGGTTGGAGATCAGCGGCGGCAAAGCTTCAGAACCTTTTGACAGGTGGCTCGAATCCGTAACAGGACCGGCACTCAACCGCCGTTTTCCGGATCACCATCAGATCGCCCCGATGGCGGATTGCACCAGCCGGGTCCTGCAGCAAATGATCCTGGATCGGCTGGTCAAACCGGGCAGACTGACACGAAAACAGGCGGCCAGAGATGACGCTCTGATCGGTGCCGTGGAATCCGTGATGATTCCCCTGGGACTGGCTCAAAAAAAACGGGATGACTACATTCTCACCGGTACCCCCAAAACCAGTATCGCCGCCCGGTTTGTCATGGATTATCTCCCCATCACGGAATCGCTTGATTACGCTGGCGGTGATACCCGAATCGCCGCCGGGCGAGTCTGGCTGTCGGTTCATTCATCACGATTTGGAATGGCTCGACCCGTCTTTGATCTGACTCTCGCAACGCTTATCAGAAAAGGATTCGTTTCCGCCTATCTCAATGACCGGCAAGTGTCTCTGGACTCCCTGGAAATGCCGTTAACCGGACAAATCGATCGGCTCAGCCGGGGTCCCCTGCTGCCGGACCATCTGAAACCGGCGTTCAGACGATTGTATAAACTTCTGACGCACCGGGAACTGGCAGACTGGGATATGGATCTGCAGGAACAGCTATGGAAAAAAACTGTAGCCCAGATCGATCTCTGGATTGAGACCGCCGGCGAGTTTCAGCGATGCCTTGAGCAGATTCGCGCACGGTTTCCCGACAGTGTCCTGGAATTGCGTCGAACCGGGCAGATGCTGGAACAGCTGCAGGAATTGAAAAACGCTCTTGGAGAAGCAGATTCCGTGGTTCCGAACTGGCACGGATTTCTTCCGGTCTTTGATGCGTCGGATTCCATTGAGGACTGGAACCGGGGATTGAAACATTTGAAATCCTTTGTTTCCATCGGCTTCGCTCCGTATATGGCTGCAAAATCGTATCTGTCGGATCCACGGCTGGCGTTTCCTGACACCTCGGATTTCGAAACAATCAGGAAGCTCAGTAAAGAGGTTTTCGAGCTGTCACAGATATCGGATGAACGTGTCCTGGACAGTGGTTTGAAACCGTTCCTGGATAAATTCGACCAGTTTCTCAAGGAATATTCGAAACTGTACATTGCAGCGCATCAGAGGAAAAACCAGTCCATCCGGGATCAGAAATATCATGATGTTCTAAAATCACTGGAAGTACAGGTATTCGAACGGCTCCAGAGTGTCCCTTTGATCCGTCGCATGTGCCACAACCGGCGCCCGTTGCAGACAGCCCTCAACGCATCCCGGGCAATCTGCACTCTGGACCCGGAACCGATGCTTCTCAGTACTCCCGCCTGCCGATGTGGATTCGTACCGGGAACGACCGATGATATTCCGGACGCCCGGGAGTTACTGGATAGGATCCGTTCTCAACTCGGCATCGCGGTGGACATCATTCAGTCTCCCGAGGTTCACGGTAAGCTCATGGAACTGGCGGCATCCGCGGATCAGACGGATCTGGAAGCGTCTGTGAATCAGCTTCTGACAATGGATGCCCGGGATCCGGATTTTGTGACTCGCCTGGATGGAATTCTGGATACACGGATGCTCCGACTGCTTCAGAAAGTGGATACTACCCGTTCCCCGAAAGCCGTACTGCGCCTCAGGCAACTGACAGCCTTACTGGACGGTCAGGTGATGTCCGTCGATCAGGCCCGGAAGAAAATTACGGAATGGTTACAGACCCGGTCAGATCTTGATGAAAATGACTGGATTCGTTTCGAGGAATAGTTACTTGCGCCGAATGGATTTGATGATAATCGGTTCCTTGGGAACGTTCTGATAGAGCCTGCGGCGTTTATCCGGATCCTGAAACTGACCATCCGTTTCCACAGATACTATTTTATCCACGACATCCATGCCCGAGACAACCTTACCGAAAACAGCGTAACCAAATCCCCGAACTGTATCATCCTTGTGATCTAAACGTTGATTATCGACCACGTTAATAAAAAACTGACTGGTCGCAGAATCCACCACGCCGGTACGGGCCATGGCAATGGTTCCCCGGGTATTCTTCAGACCATTCGTCGCTTCATTCTTTATCGGATCCCGTGTTTCCTTGGGATTCAAATCCGGTGTCATGCCCCCGCCCTGTACAACAAACTGGGGGATCACCCGATGAAAAATGGTTCCGTCATAAAAGGAATCATCGACATACTGGAGAAAGTTTTTGACCGTAACGGGAGCCTTTTCCGGAAACAAGGCAATCTCGATGGTACCCAGGCTTGTGTCCAATACCACAACATCAATTTTACCCATCTCCTTCTGTAGAGTTTCCATTGCCTCATCTGCAGCGCAGATACCGGTCAGCAGGACGACCCCCAGCAGTGTCGTGATCAGATGACTGAATTTCATGAAAACCTCCTAAAAACAAGAAGCGCATTGTTTACCGCAGTCCAGATCCATAGGGAGTATATTGCTTCAGGGAACGCTTTTCCAGGCATTTCAGGCTCCCGCTATTGAATTCGCCTGATTGGGAGGTTAGTATAGCGAAACGTCCCGCAGGGAATCGGGACAAATGTAAACCAGGTAAGGAGGTTGAATGAAAAACAGAAGAGTTGTGAGTGAGAGGGGTCGGGATGGCCAAGGATGATCTTGTTTTCGGGCAGGGGAAAGTCACAAAAGTGCTCGCTGGCGGTTTTTACGAGGTTGAAACTGAATCCGGCCATACGATTATGGCCCGGATATCCGGCCGTATGCGTTCCAACAACATACGAATCGTTCTCGGCGACAAGGTAACCGTCGGAGTTTCACCTCACGATCCTACCAAGGGATTAATCACCTACCGTTCAAAATAATAATGTGTCATGAAGGGATACGGATCCAACCAACTTAAATCAGTGGTGGTGTATCTGGAGTTCGACAAGCAGCTTCAGAGTCTCACGGGGATATCCCGAACTCCGATTGAAGTTACAGAAGGAACCCCTTTCTTCATGCTGCTTCAGGCCATCCTGGACAGTTATCCTCTCATCATTCTCACCCACGACCTGACACATCTCGGTTTTTCAATCAATGGCATGCGCCCCAATCCCCAGGCAACATTGTCCGCCCATGATGTGGTAACCCTCGGAATCCAGAGTGATGCCCAAACCATCGGGGGACTGAATGGTGAATACTACAACTGAAAGGCGGGGAATATGAAACGCAAACTCGAGAACATATTCTCCGATGTCGAAAACTACAACTGTTTTGCCTGCGGCCCCGCGCATCCTTTCGGACTGCACCTGGAATTTTACTACGATGACGAGACGAGGGAAGTCACATGCGGAATCACAGCGGATACGCTGTTCGCGGGATTTCCGGGAATTCTTCACGGCGGAATCCAGGCAACGATCCTGGACGAAGTCGCATTCTGGGGAAGCTGGGCACGGCACCGTCGTACCGGATTCACCTACGATCTCAGTGTACGGTACAAGCGAAAATGCCCGGTGAATGAACCGGTGGAAGCTTTCGGCATCGTGGGGGATATCCAGAACCGCCTGGTTCCCGTCGACGTCACCCTGCGCCATCCAGAAACCCTGACCGTGTATACCGAAGGATGTGTCCGTTACTACTTTCCCAGGCAGGATCCCCGGCAACCCGGCACCGGTGGATGATCCCGCTGGACCCGCGGCGCAAATACGGTTAAACTCTGAGACGAATGAACGAACCATCCGATAACATCAGACGACGGCTCTGTGTGTGGCTCGGCTGCCTGCTTCTGATTGTATCTGCAGCAGCTGCCGATGACCTGGAACGTCCGCGACTGAAGCGCTTTCGAGCCTACAACCAGGACTATACCTTCACCGTCACCGGGATTCTGTTTCCCGCGTTCCAGCCGGATATCGAGGAAGCGATTCTGGCAGGAACACCGACGACGTTTGAGTTTTACCTGTATCTGAAACGGGAGCGCTGGTATTGGGATAATGAGATCATCGCCCATGCGACCTACCGTCACACTGTCACCTACGATACTCTGCGCAAGACCTATACCGTGGTCATCACACGGGTCGGGGAAGACGGTATACTGCTAACCGAAGCAACGGAAAGCAGGCAGCGGATGCAGGAACTCATGACACATTTCCAGGGAACGCTGGAGTATTCTCCGGATGACCTTGAATACAACGAGGAATACTATGTCTCATTGACGGCAAGTCTGACGACCCGCCAACTGCCGTCACCATGGAATAAAATTCTGTTCTTCCTGTCCAGCGATTTTAAAACGGAAACCAGCCGAAAATTCTTTCCCGTTCATAATTGAACCGACTGCCGATGACGAACCCAAAACCTGCACATGACGCAAAACGACGCCGGCGCCGAAAAATAAACATCATTGCCTGCTTTGCGGTGCTGATCGTCATAATCATTTTGACTGTTCTCGAGTATTTCTGGCTGGAAAAAACGTCTCCCGCCATCCTGGCCCTGCTGAACTTCAACGCCATCCTTCTCATGCTGCTCCTCGTTCTCATCTTTCGTAACCTGATCAAGCTTTTTGTAGAGCAGAGCAGACACAAAGCGGGTACCCGGTTTCGCACAAAGCTGGTTCTTGCCTTTACGATTCTGACACTGGTTCCCACCATATTCCTTGCATTGATCGGGACGAATCTCATGGCCAATGCCATTCAGAACTGGTTTGATCCGCAAGTCAATCAGTTCGTGGATGATTCAATGGAAATCGCTCGAATGGCTCACCGAAATTTTGAGGATCTTGCGGTCCGGATGGCCGGAATCATTGCCGAACGTCTTGCGGAAACGGGCACAGCCGGCGGGTCGGATTATCGCAACGATTCGGGGATCTGCCGAGACGCCGCTGAAAGCCTGCGCGATGAGTTTTCACTGGACGCCATTCAGATATTTGATGCCGATAACACGGAGTTGTGCCGGGCGGCGGTCGCCAATCTACCGTCCGGGATTTTTGCAACGCCGGCGGATATTGAACGGACGGGCCTGGACGTGTCTGGAGAGTTTATTCAACTGGTTCCCATGGGATCCGATGAACTGATAAAAAGCGGTCAGCTGATATGGAGTCCGGACGACCGGGCGGTTCTGGGTGCTGTTGTTATTCATATGCGAATTTCCGGACCCCTGGCCGCGCGTATCCGGAATATTCAGGCAAGTTACGATACGTACAAACAGCAGAAACAGTCCATCCGACCCTCCCAGGGACTGTATGTCTCCATTTTTCTTCTGATATCGCTGACGGTACTGTTTGCCGCTCTCTGGGTCTCTCTTTATTTCGCCCGGCAAATTTCCGAACCCCTCTCTCACCTGTCCAATGCCACGCTGGAACTGGCTCGCGGTAACTACGATGTCCGCCTGGATATTCAGGCACTGGATGAATTCGGAGACCTTGTGCGATCATTCAATTCAATGACCGATGAACTCCGTGCCAATCGTGATATCATCCAGAAAACAACCGCCACTCTGCAGGAACGCAATCGGGAAATTGATGCCAGGCGCAATGAACTCGAAGTCATCCTCAGTACAATCAAAGCCGGCGTAATCGCTCTGGATGTAGACGGATGTACCCGTGTTATCAACGCGGCAGCCTGTGGTTTTCTGGGTGTCGAATCGAAACGTGTGCTTCAGGAACACTATTTTCGGGGCTTCGGGTTGCGGCATCTGCGCCCTGTGGTGGATATCCTGGACCGGGTATATCTGGATAAGTACAAAGTGTTTCAGAATGAGATTCAATTGGAAAGCGGTTCCCGCTTTTCAACCTACGCCATCAATGTCACGCCTCTGGTTTCCGGAACCGGGGATTTTAACGGGGTTGTCATCGTACTGAATGATCTGACTCACCTTCTGCGGATCCAGCGTATTGCGGCCTGGCGAGAAGTGGCTCGACGCCTGGCCCATGAGATTAAAAATCCGTTGACGCCCATTCAGTTGAATACGCAGCGCATGCAGCGGAAATTTCAGGAGAGTTCCGATGATTTTCCCAGTGTGTTTGAGGCGTGCACAACCAGTATCATCAATGAGGTCCAGGGTTTGCGGCAATTGCTTGACGAGTTTTCCCGGTTTGCGCGGATGCCCGAAGCCAGTCTGCAGCCTGGAAATCTCAATGACATCGTTGCTCAGGCCACGGAGTTATACAGTGGCAAAGCGGGCATTATCATTCAGTTATCGCTGAACGATATCATTCCGGATGTGATGCTTGACGCGTCCCAGATGAAACGGGTGTTGATTAATCTGATAGATAATGCGATAGAGGCGATGGACGGCAGAGGAACGATTGATATCCGAACATCATATGATGCGGTGATTGACAAGGTTCGGCTGGAAGTGGGTGACAATGGACGGGGTGTGCCCGATCGTGATAAGAACAAGTTGTTTCTTCCGTATTTCTCGACCAAGGGTGGCGGATCCGGTCTGGGACTGGCCATTTGCAGCCGGATAGTTACAGACCACGAAGGCAGTATTCGATTGACGGACAATCATCCAACTGGAGCCCGTTTTGTGATTGAGCTGCCGCCGGTTGTATCGGTCTGACCGGCAGATGACGGGAGGTATCAGATGGCTGGCGAAAAAATCCTGATCGTGGATGACGAGCACAGTGTGGTGGATGCAATTACCGGAATTCTTGAGGATGAAGGCTATGCAACACTGGCGGCGGCATCGGGTGAGGATGCGTTGAAGCTGCTGGATCGTGAAACACCCGACCTGGTTCTGCTGGACGTATGGCTTGGTGGAATTGACGGATTGACGACATTGAAACGGATCCGGGATATTGCTCCGGATCTCGGAGTGATCATGATTTCCGGCCACGGAACCATAGAGACCGCGGTCAAGGCGACCCGACTGGGCGCATTGAATTTCATTGAAAAGCCGTTATCACTCGACAAATTGATTCTTGAAGTCAGTCAGGCGATTCGTCATCAGGCACTGGAACGGGAGAACAAGGACCTTCGCCGGAAGATCGACCAGCGCTACCGGATGGTGGGGCAGAGCAAGCCCATGCAGGAAATCCGGCGTATGATTGAGACGGCGGGGCCGAGTAATGCCCGCGTGTTGATTTCAGGTGAGAGTGGAACCGGAAAGGAGTTGGTTGCCCGGGAGATCCACCGGGCGTCCCAGCGCGGTGATAAATCGTTTGTCGAGGTGAACTGCGCCGCCATCCCTGAGGATTTGATCGAGTCGGAATTATTCGGGCATGAGAAGGGGGCTTTCACGCATGCGTTGCAGCGCAAGCGGGGGAAGTTTGAACTGGCCCATGGGGGCACGCTGTTTTTGGACGAAGTCGGAGATATGAGTCTAAAAACTCAGGCCAAGGTTTTGCGGGTTCTGGAAGAAAACAAGATTGAGCGGGTTGGAGGGCATGCAGCGATACCGGTGGATGTCCGGGTCATTGCCGCCAGCAATAAAAATCTTCAAAAAGAAATTGCCGGCAACCGGTTCAGGGAAGACCTGTTTTACCGGTTGAATGTCATACCCATCCATCTGCCACCTCTCCGGGACAGGCCCGGGGACATCACTGATCTCACGCTGTATTTTCTTGAGTTTTTCTGCAGGGAATATGGAAAATCACTGAAGATAGTCGATGAAGAAGCTATGAAAATCTTGGAATCTTACGCCTGGCCCGGTAATATCAGGGAATTGAGAAATGAAGTGGAACGACTGGTGATAATGGCTCCGACATCGGTTGTCCAATCGGATGATCTGCGGCAGGAATTGCGGCGGGATTCGCGTCAGGAGACAGTCGAGTTGCCGGATGATTCACTGGATCTGAAAGCGGCCCGTGAGCAGTTTGAGCGGCAGTATATACTGCGCCGGCTGGAGGCCAGACACTGGAATGTCACCCAGACAGCCGAGAGCCTGGGTGTTGAGCGATCAAATCTGCATCGGAAAATCAAACAGCTGGGAATTCGGAACTCAGCGGAAAACAGTGATATTCAGGAGGATGAGGAGACGTAGAATGAGTGACACCGTGAAACAACAGGTGATTATGAATGCCAGGGATCTGGACCGGATTCTATCGCGTTTCGCGTATGAGATTCTGGAGCGGTTTCCGGACAGGAGTAATCTGGCGATTGTCGGTATTCAGACCGGTGGCGCCCATCTGGCCCGGCGCCTTGTGTCCAAGCTGGAAACATTGGAAAAGCGTCCTTTTGATCTGGGAATCCTGGACATAACGCTGTACCGAGACGATCTGGCTCTGGCAAAGAACCAGCCGATTGTCCGGAAAACGGATATTCCGTTCAAGGTGAGTCAAAAGGAAATCGTCCTGGTGGATGATGTATTGTATACGGGAAGAACCGTCCGGGCGGCACTGGATGCTCTGATCGATTTCGGCAGACCCAGGTTTATTGCACTGGCGGTGATCGTGGATCGCGGATTACGGGAATTTCCAATTCGACCGGATTTCATTGGAAAGACTATTCAGACGGTTCCAGAGGAAACGGTTCGTGTCAAATTGACGGAAGAAGGCGAACCCAGGGACACGGTTGTCATATCGAGGAGGGCTTAGAAATTGCAGCTTCGAAGTAAGGATTTGCTTGGAATGGAAGGATTAACGGATCGAGAGATCACGTTGATTCTGGACACTGCCGAATCATTCCGGGAAGTGTCAGAGCGTTCTATCAAGAAAGTACCAACCCTTCGGGGGCGGACCATTATCAATTTCTTTCATGAACCCAGCACCCGAACACGGATTTCCTTTGAAATTGCGGCCAAGCGGATGTCTGCGGACGGAATCAATTTTTCCAAGTCCGGTTCAAGTTTTTCCAAGGGAGAAACACTGCTTGACACCGTTCGAAACCTGCAGGCAATGAACGCCGACTTGATTGTCATGCGGCACGCGGTACCGGGAGCATGCAAGCTGATTGCGGAGCATCTTGATGCATCGGTGATCAATGCAGGTGACGGTGCCCATGAACATCCGACCCAGGCATTGCTTGATATATTGACGATGCGTCAGCATATCGGTGACGTGAAAGGGAAAACCGTAGTAATCGTCGGCGATATCGCCTTCAGCCGCGTGGCGCGATCCAATATCTTCGCCCTCATAACCATGGGTGCCCGTGTGATCGTTTCGGGTCCACCCACACTGATCCCGGTGGAAATAGAGAAAATGGGGGTTGAAGTATCATACAATCTCGATCGTGTGATTCCGGAAGCGGATGTCATCATGATCTTACGAATCCAGCTGGAACGGCAGGGCAAGATTTTTCTGCCTTCCCTGCGGGAATACGCCCGGCTCTACTGCCTGACACCGGAACGCCTGCAACGGGCTTCCCGCACCGCCATTGTCATGCATCCCGGTCCGATCAACCGGGGCATTGAAATCGACCCGCGGGTGGCCGACGGTGAATCCTCCGTGATTCTAAATCAGGTATCCAACGGCGTCGCAGTGCGCATGGCCCTGTTGTTTCTACTCGCCGGCCGGCGGGAAATGAACCAAAACCACTAATTCACGGAAAGGATGCATATGACGGATTTACTGCTTAAAAACGGGCGCATCATTGATCCGGTCAATTCCCGGGATGAGGTCGGCGATATTTTAGTGCGAAAGGGTCGCATCGCCGGCGTCGGCGCCGATCTGACACCGGGAAAATCCTGCCAAACCATCGATGTTTCCGGGAAATGGTGTGTTCCGGGTCTTGTGGATATGCACGTGCATCTCCGGGAACCCGGCCGGGAAGACAAGGAAACAATTGAGTCCGGTTGCCGGGCTGCAGTTGCCGGAGGCTTCACCTCGATTGCATGTATGCCCAATACAAATCCCGTCAACGATTGCCAGGCGGTGACACGATTTATACTTGAGAAAGCGGCCAGCGCGCCCGCCCGAGTGTATCCTGTTGCAGCGATCACCCAGGGTCTGGAAGGTCGCCGGCTGACGGATATGGCCGAGTTAATCGACTCCGGTGCTGTTGCGTTTTCCGACGACGGTCGATGCGTAACCAACACGGATCATCTTCGACGTGCTCTGGATTATGTCCGCATGTTTGACGGATTGATCATCGAGCATTGCGAGGATCCTGTGTTGTCGGAAGGTGGAGCGATGCGGGAGGGATATGTCTGCACAACTCTGGGGCTGCCGCCGATCCCGTCTCTGGCCGAAGAAATTATGGTTGCCCGGGATATCCGGGTCGCGGAATATACCGGCGGGCGGCTCCATATTGCCCATGTCTCGAGCCGTGAAAGTGTTCGCCTGTTGCAGGAAGCACGGCAGCGGGGAATTCGGGTCACTGCTGAAGTGACTCCCCATCACCTGTTTCTGACCGACGACGCGGTGCGATCCTTCGACACACATACGAAAATGAATCCTCCCCTGGGATCTCAGGCAGACCGGGATGCCCTGGAAGACGCATTAATCAGCGGTGTGATCGACTGTATCGCCTCGGATCACGCACCCCATACGGTTCAGGAAAAGATGGTGGAATACACGGATGCACCCAACGGAGTCATCGGTCTTGAAACCACGTTGCCGCTGGTGATGACCCGGCTTGTTCATACGCGCAAAATGACACCTGTCCGAATGGTAGAAGTTCTCAGCGTTTCTCCGGCACGCATCCTGGGAATCGATGCAGGGACCCTGAGCGAGGAAGCACGGGCTGATATCACGGTGATTGATCCGGAAAGGTTGTGGATCGTTGACCCGGCACGGTTCCAGTCAAAATCCCGGAACACTCCTTTCGGCGGATTGAGTCTCCGGGGATCGTGCGTGATGACGATTATGGATGGATCCATTGTATTTCAGATTGAAGAAAGCTGAGAGGAGCGGGTGATACCGGGTGTGCGGGTCAGTAATGTAAGGTTTTCAACCCTCAACCTGTTACCAAATACCTCACTCCATCGGATCGGTACCAGACGAAACTGCTCCGACTGCGGGTTTCGGTCTGGTATATATTTTGCTACATCCATTGCATGTTTGGATCGTTTCGTGTGATTTGTTGGAATTAATCACATGTTCTTCCACCGGGAGGTCATTTTGAAACTACGAGAATCCAGTGGATATTCACTGTTAGAACTCCTCGCTGTTGTGGGTATTTTCATGGTTCTGGCCACGGTGGCCGTCGTGGCATGGAATTCATTCGGACCGACGATGGCGTTGAACGGAGCTGCTGAAGCGCTGGGGGATTCCCTGGAGTTATGCATGCATAAGGCCGCTGTGCAGAAGAATGAGTTTTTTGTCCTGTTAAATTACCGGACGGGCGTTTACCGGACCAAAGACCAGACATCCCTGAGTCTTCGTCCCGACAGTTATTTTATCATCGATGATGATGGCTGGGCGGCTCCCGCCTGTGGTGGCGGTTCGGATCCCGGCACGCGGCAGTACAACATTCATACAATGTATTCCGGTGACGCTCCGGAATTCAAACCGGAATGGATACCGGATGAACCCAATTCCGATATCGCCTGGCGGAATAATAACCTGATCGAGTCCCGCGAGATTTACAAAGGACCGATACTGCTTGGAAAGGCTGTATATTTTCAGACTCTTGAAAATGTTGCCGACACACCATCGCGCATTGTTTTCAGTTACCGCCAGCCGACAATGTACTGGTGCGGCCGGAACATTCCGGAGACTCGGCCGATATACAGCACGGAACGGCGCGAAGATCCCGTAAAAATATATCTTTCCGATCGTTTGTTTAAACCGGGTGTAACCACAAAGGACAATTATGCACACCTGCGGGTTGTCCGGGTAACGGCACAGAAAGTCGAAGTTTACCGGCCGGTATAGGCATTCCTGTCGAAGGGGGAGTTTTATGAGCCATTTCTTCAGACGAACAAACCAGCAGAAGGGATTTTCCCTCGTGGAAATGTTAATTTCCATGGTAATTTTCAGCATTGTTATGGGGATTATTTACACGTACCTTCTCCAGACAAAAAAAGACATTGCTGAATCGGAAGTGGAGTTGAACACCGCGGATAATGCTCAGACGGCGGTCAATAGTCTGCGCAAGGATTTATACCAGATTGGCGTGGGGCGGGATTCCGCAAATGAGCAGCCGCAGCTCCTGCGCGCAGGCATGTATGATCTGATTTTCGTGGCCGATCTGGACCGGGATGTTCGAAACACCGACAACCGGTACGGCAGTATCGATCCCACAATTTTACCCCCCTTCTCTTCGGGTTCGCCCTGGATGCCGCTGTTTTTTCTGTACGATTCGGGGATTCCTGTGGACTGGAAATATACCGGGTATGATCCGGATCAGGAATACGGATACAAAAACATCGGCGCTGAGATTGTGCGGTATTCACTGGATACGAACTCCGATGGGAGAATCACCGTCCAGGATCTGGAAGATAATATTGATATTGAAACGGATCGAACCCATACATTTAATGAACAGGATTTCTGGTTACTGAAAGAATGGTGGGGATGTATAAAATCCGGCAGTAATTATGTAAACCAACATTCCGGACTGCACCCGGTTGCGTTTAATCTTCGGGCATGTTCTACAATCCGGATGGGGGCGTCAGCCAGACGCAACTGGAGCGGTTCAAATATCCCAATGGGGAGTATCCGAAACCTCTCTTCACGTATTGGGGACATTTTTACAATACCATTACGGCAAACGATGATCCGACCGATGAAGACTGGCCCGGTGAACCCATTGAGCTGTGGGGTGACTGGGGCGGTTCATACCCGATGATCAATCAGCCGTCAGCTCCCGACCCCCTGACCGGAGCCCGGGATGGTGTTCTATCAAACAGCGAAATAAGTTTCTTGTACAATAACATTAATTTTTCTCAGGTGAACTTGAATTATCTGCGGCCATATTCGGCGCGCGCCGGGGAAAGCGTCGGAGGGGACCAAAACGGAAATGGTATCCTCGGAGAAGATCGTCTGGATCAGTTCATTCGCCGGATTGGTGTCACGGTCGTGACGGAATCCGATTTACCCAACGAGGATCGTCCGAATTTGGAACGGTCCAATCTGTCGAATCCGAATTCGCCGGTTTACTATTATTATCAGGACTACGAAGTATCCGTTCAGATCAATCCGCGGAACCTTGCATATGCAGGATCTCCTGAAGTTCAGATGAGTCAGATGACGCCGACACCCCCGCCTCCTTCACCGACACCGGTGCCGCCAACCAACACGCCCGATCCTTCAATGCCGACATCCACGCCGATACCGACATCCACCCCGGATCCGTCCATGTCTCCGACGCCGACACCTGCGGGTGCGTTTGATCCTCGGGATGGTGAAGTCATTCTCGGGACGGTCCATGGTGTCTGGGCAATGTCAATTGATCAGAACACGGGGCTTGCCGAGGATGTATGCAATCTGGCGGATTTCACGTATCAGGATGCGGCGTATGGGAGTGACATGATCGATATCGAGCCGGCCAATTTCTGTGATCCGGTCGGATTTTTCGATGCATGGAACGACCTGGTAATCGCCAGCAATGCGAATAACGGAGCACCGAACCTGATATACTTCAAGCATCAGGCAAATACCAGCATCAACGGTTTCACAGGTCGCCGGGAAGCGGTGGTCGGCACGAATCTGCTGGATCGGATCAGTTGCATCGAGGTCGGCAACGTGGGCGATT
>Ga0116164_10001960_pt1 | contig 15033 bp, 15 predicted proteins | sample AD_UKC109_MetaG_FD_89888 | JGI IMG/M metagenome (GOLD analysis project Ga0116164, IMG submission 89888) | Active sludge microbial communities of municipal wastewater-treating anaerobic digesters from Hong Kong - AD_UKC109_MetaG | ecosystem: Engineered > Bioreactor > Anaerobic > Digestate... | reverse complement strand
TTTACTTTGAAGCTTTATCTGATATCTTTCTGGTGCAGACCACTCAAAGAGTTTAATATTTTGAACTACTTTCTTATTCTGAACTGGATCCTCCTCCAATTTAGCTTTACCTTCAACAATATCTTTTCTTCTCCTGTTCTTTTCTTCTTTAATAGCTTCTTTCTTTGCCTTTGCTATTCCCTCCTCTTTTTCTCTAAGTGCCTTCTCTCCAGTTAAGAGATCTGCCAATTTTTTCATACTGTCGTTTTCCATATTTCTAGACTAATCATACCACAAAAATGAGTAACAGTAGAACAATAAGGATTCCAATACCCCACGGGAAACTGATAATGTGAAAAATATGTAAAACGAAAGCTACAAGAATTCCCAAAGAAATTATTAGGGAGAACTTAATGCTATTTCTTATTCTCAACTTTTCAGACATTTCCTTCTTAAATATTTTATATGATTGGTAGAAAACTATATTTAAAAAGGAGAAGAGTGAGAGGAGAGAAAAAGTTACAAAAACGAACAGGTTACTCCAATTAACTTCATGCGAAGAAACAGTTGGTAGAAAGTTTTGGTTCTGAAATAAATAATACAAGAAACTTACGCAGAAGCTGAAAAGAAAGAAAAAGGTTAAAGTAAATTTCATAAATGTTCTTTTACTAGGATTTAATTATTCATATACATAAAATTAATCTTTGCCTATTAAATTTACTCTTCTTATAGATGAATATCCTAATTATAGAGAATTCCTCGACTCTTTCACAGATTATGGAAAAGACTCTTGATTCATATGGCTATAAAGTAACTTTAGATAATGATAATTTTGCAAGTAAGGTATATGTAAAAAACGGGATATTTGAATTTGTAATATTAAATACAAAGCTTTCAGGAGAAAAGAGTGAGGAAATTCTTTCATATATAATTAAGCATAGCCCTAATAGTAAGGTTTTAGGTGTTTGTAATAATGGGGGTTGGCCGGAAAAGGTAAATTTCTTAAATCATGGAGGAGATGATGTTCTGACATACCCTTTCCCCATGCAAGAGCTTCTGGCTAGAATTCAATCTCTAAGTAGAAGACCAAAATCATATGTTGACAACAGTCTCTATTTAGGAGATTTGGTATTGGATACAAGTAGTAAAAGTATATACAAAGAAAATGAAGAAATTGAAGTAAGAAACAAAGAGTATGACCTTTTTGAATACTTGGTTAGGAACAAAGAGAGACCAATCTCAAGATGTGAGTTACTTGATCATGTTTGGGACTATAGAGAATATGTAGGATCAAATACTATTGATGTACATATAAACAGACTAAGAAAGAAACTAAAGGATAGCAATATAATAGAAACTGTACATGGAATTGGATATGTTGTAAGAGATAGAAAGCCTAGGAAAGAATAAAAGATTGAACTCTCCATTAATATATAATATAGTATCCATATAAACACCCCATATACTTTATTTTACCAATAATACTATGGAAGGATCTGATAGTGAGAGATTAGATTCCGAACCAAATGGCCAGGATAGTGACAATACTCTAGGATTTTCACTTGACCAATTACTTGAGAGATTAAAGGGGGATGACAAACTATACAAAGGTTTCATGGATGAATTTACCAAGGGATCAAAACAAAGGCAAGATGAAAAAATAATACCTTCTCCATTAGATATGGACTACCCAGACTTACCCAAAAGATAATACCTAACCCTATAAACTCCCCATTTATTTTAACAATAGATAAATATGGAAACTTCAGAGTTTGAACAAGAAGAAAATACTCTCTCTTCTGATGATGGGGAATTGATTCCTTGTGATGTTGTCCAAGGATATGAAGAAGATCTTCCATCTGATACACAGAGAGATTCCACCCTTAAGGATGCTGAATATGATTTAGGAAACGATATGGAAATTGTATTAATCGCTGTAGCAGGGGATGAAGATGCCCTAGAATTTGCTTCAGAAAGATTAAGAAACGATAGTGCATTTGTATTACAAGCTGTTGAAAAGAATGGTGAGGCCTTACGTTGGGTTTCAGAAGATTTAAGAAGTAATATGGAGATTGTAATGGCTGCTGTTACGAGTAACGGATTGGCTCTAGAATATGCATCTCATGAATTGCAAAATGATCTGGCCATTGTAATGAAAGCTGTTGAGAATGATGGATATGCTTTAGGATTTGCTTCTCCAGAATTGCAAAATGACGAGGGAGTTGTCATGAAAGCTATTGAGGATAGCGTAGATGCTTTGTACTGGGCTTCAGATGCATTAAAGAATAATCCAATGGTTATAACGAAAGCTGTTACTAATAACGGCATGGCATTAAAATATGCTTCTCCTGAATTACAAAACGATATAGATATAGTGATACAGGCTGTTAAAAAAGATGGACGTGCCTTAATATTTGCTTCAGACACATTAAGAAATGACAAGGGAGTTGTAATTACAGCTGTTGAAAATGATGGATTGGCTTTAATATATGCTTCAAGAGGATTAAGAAGTGACAGAGAGGTTGTAATGAAGGCTGTTGAAAACAATGGACATGCTTTAGAATTTGCTTCTACCGAATTGCAAAATGATTTGGCCGTTGTAATGAAAGCTGTTGAGAGTGATGGAAGTGCTTTAGAGTTTGCTTCTAAAGAATTAAGAAGTGATAAGGCTGTTGTCATGAAGGCTGTTGAGAAAGATGGATATGCTTTGAGATTTGCATCCAATGAATTACAAAATGACGAGGAGGTTGTCAGGAAAGCTATTGAGAATTCCGCAGGTGCCCTAGAGTATGCTTCAGAAGAATTAAGAGGTAATAGAGAGATTGTAATGATGGCAGTTAGAGAAAATGGATATATATTAAAATATGCTTCTCCTGCATTACAAAATGATAGAGAGGTTGTGATGATGGCTGTTGAAAATTTTGGATATGCCTTAAAATATGCATCCCAAGAATTGCAAAATGATTTGGCCGTTGTAATGAAAGCTGTTGAGAATGATGGCTTTGTTTTATGCTGGCTTCCAATAAAATTCAGAAACGATGCGGGGGTTGTGATGAAAGCTGTTAAAAATAACGGGATGGCACTACAAGGTGCTTCAGATGAACTAAAAAACAATAAAAAGATTGTGATGATGGCTGTCGAAAATGATGGACATGCTTTAGAATTTGCCTCTCACAAACTTCAAAATAATAAAAAAATAGTAATGATAGCTGTTGAAAATTATAAAGATGCTTTGGTATATGCTTCACATAAATTACAGAATGATTATGATGTTGTAGTGAAAGCCGTTTCGAAGAACGGTAGCATTTTAAGATTTGCTTCCCATACATTGAGAGGAAATAGAAAGATTGTAATACAGGCTGTTACAAATGACGGACTTGCATTACGATTTGCCTCAGATGAATTAAGAAAAGATAGAGGAGTTGTATTGATTGCTGTAGCAAATAATGGAAAAGCATTAAAATATGCTTCCAATACAGAAAGATATTAATAACTCTACACTATACTTAAAAGAAATAGCTAAAGTAGAAATCTAAAGCATCATAGGCATTACCAAGTGTACAAAGTCATCATCCCCCTCAATAAGGAAGACTCCTGGTTTTACAGGATCAGTACACTGGAATACTAAATCTTCAGAATCTAAATGATTTAATATATCAGATAGAAGTTTTGCACTAAAAGCAATTTTAATATCCTTTCCTTTTATATCTCCATTAAAAATACTCTGATTTTTACCTAAATCACTTTGAACAGCAGATAAAGCTATTTTCCCATCTTTTGCATTAATATCCAAAATCATCTTGTTTCCAAGTACAGATCTGGCAATTATATTCACAACTTTCAATGAATTTAGGAAATCTTCTCTTTTAATAATGCATTTGGTCTCAAAACCAGTAGGAATAATCTGCTTGTACTCAGGATACTCCCCATCTATTAATCTTGAAACTAAATCAACATCTGATAATCGGAATAATACTTGATTTCTATCCTCTAAAAGATAGATATTCACCCATTCCTCATCAGTGTCCAACTCTGAGATTATATATGTTAATTCAGAAAAAGCTCTTACAGGAACCAAAAAACTCTTTTTTCCACTACCCTTCTCAATCTTTACACTCTGCCTTGACTATCTATACCCATCTGTGGCTACAAATGATACCTTGTCATCTTCAACTTCAACCTTAACTCCTGTCAAAACAGGTTTAATATCATCACTAGCTGCTGCGAAAGCAACCCTGTTTACTGCTTCTACAATATCTGTTTTTTTAACTCTAAAGTCATATTTTCTTTTTCCTACTTCTGGAATATTTGGGAAATCCTCAGATGGCATTGTATTAAAGCTAGCAGTATTGTTTGATGTTGAAATATTAAAGTTTTGTTTTACAATTTCAATATCAACCTTTTCTTCCGGAATAGAATTAACAAATTCTGAAAGTTGTTTAGCTGGAGCTGTAGTCTTTCCATCTTCTTTAATATCTGCCCCAATCCATGTGTTAATGCTTAATTCCAAGTCTGTTGTTTTCATTGTGAGCTTGCCATTGTCTGTCTCAAACATTACATTACTTAAAATTGGTAATCCTGGTTTTGATGTTACTACTCTACTTACAATGTTTAAGTATTTTGAGAATGTATCTTGATTACAAGTGAATTTCATTTTTCAATAAAATCATATTTTAAATAATGGGTAGTTTTCTTAATACAGAAATCTGATATCCAATTATACATTAATTTCTCCACAAGTGTATCTATTAATTTATAATTTAATTAAATATCTTAGAAAAAGTAGTAGACAGTATGGATAAGTAGATAACTCTAATTAATTTCCTTATTGATATTGTTAGCAATGGATTTTTTCTTCTTATGAAGTCGTGGATATCTTTGTACTTAATAGTTCTTTTAGAATTCTAAATATCTTGTAAGGGTAGCATATATCAATGTGGATTATTTTTTTGGATAACTTAGGATATCTTGAAGCATTTTGTGGATATCTGGGTAGCTGCAAAATGTTGTTGCAAAAACATTTTAACGAGCTCATGCGATTTGTTAGCTGTTTTTTAATGTCAAAATCAAAAAATTATCCAGTACTTATTCACAAGGTTATCCACATCCTCACTCTCTAAGTAGTCGAATGCATTTATCTACCTTTTCTCCGAACCTATTATCCTTTGAAATTAATTTCTCAATTTTATCATAGGCATGAAGAACCGTAGTATGGTCCTTTCTGTTCACTTCTCTTGCAACTCTTTCAAGAGGGAATTGTAATTCCTTTCGTAGAATATACATAACTACCTGTCTGCACTGTGCAACATATGCAGTTCTACGGCTTCCTTTAATATCCGATGGCTTTACATCAAAGACTTCACTTACAGTAGAGATTACTTTAGAAGTAGTAATTTTCTTTCTTTTTGAATCTAAATCAACTTGAAGAATTTTTGCAATATCCTCCTCGCTTGGGTTTAAGCCTATTCTGTAAAGGGAAGAAACTTTTGTTAATGCTCCTTCTAGTTCTCTAATATTACTTTCAATATTTTTTGCAATCATCTCTAAATACTCATTAGGAATACTTAAGTTCTTCTCCTCAAGAGATTGTTGAAGAATTGCTAATCTAGTTTCATAATCTGGAGGTTGAATGTCTGCAACCATTCCTCCTTGAAATCGTGTCCTAAGTCTCTCTGTTATGTTTTTTATCTCTTTTGGTGGTCTATCTGAAGCAAGGACAATTTGTTTGTTTGAATCGTAAAGTGCATTAAAGGTATGGAAAAGTTCCTCTTGTGTTCTTGGAAACATCTCAACAAACTGGACATCATCTATCATTAACAAATCAACTGTTCTATATTTATTCCTGAAATCCTCATTTCTTTTAGTTTTAATGGCATCTACCATTTCATTTAAGAATGTTTCAGTAGTTGTATATACAACTTTTTTGGAAGAATCTTGTTTAAGAACCTCATTCCCAATAGCCTGCATAAGATGTGTTTTCCCGAGGCCACTGTTGCCGTAAAAGAAAACAGGATTATATGCATTCCCTAAATCGTTTGAAACAGCCTCAGCTACTGCCTCAGCAAGTTCATTACTTTTTCCTACAATGAAATTAGAAAAAAGATATCTTGGGTTTAAATTCGAATTTTCTAGGCTCTGTAAAAATCTTTCCTTCTGTTTCTGACTTGAGGAAAAAAGATCAAGAGATTCTCCCTCTTTCGGGTCATGGTATTCATATCCATCTTTTTTAGTAGAATTTGATTTAAAATTAATCTCTACTTCATAGTTAACGCCACTAGCTTTTCTTAATGCCTGTTTAATAGATGCTTTGTAGTCCCTTAAGATTTTCTCTCTTTTATATTCTGTATCACATGTAAATTGCACAATTCCATTTCCAATATTTTCAATATACACACCTGTAAAAAGACTTAAAAAGATTCTATTTCCGAGCATTAGTTTTAAGTGCTCTTTAGTTAATTTCCACAATTCATCACTATCCTCATTAGAATTGGGTTGTATATTTTCGAAGTAACTTTTAAAATCAGCCTTATTCATTGGTTAGCAATTTAACTTAAAGACAGTTTTCTGGGGGGCAGTCTATGGTCGATTGGGACTCTTTCTCATTATATTCATTTTTGGGAAAATGTGGATATCTTTTTTTCTTTACTAAAAAATCCCTATTAAAAGGCCTTTTTAAGAGTATGTGTATAACTCTAATAATATTAGAGAAAAATTTATTAATTTGCTAAATGTAATTGCTTCCTATATAATCTGCTTGATTTCACATTTATCAGAAATAATATGAAAAGAACATATCAGCCAAACAACATGCGAAGAATCAAAAAACTTGGTTTTAGAGCAAGAAATAGCAGTGTTGGTGGAAGAAGAGTTTTAAAAACTAAAAGAGCAAAGGGTAGAAAAGCACTATCTGTCTCAGAGGAGTATAAACTCATGAGAAAAAAGCATAAAAAAAATATTAAGTAGTAATATCATGCTACCTAAAAAACACAGGTTACCTGCGAAAGAGTTTCAATCATTGTATAAAAATGGTGTTAAGTCCAAAGGAAAATATGGAATGCTGCTCTACTCAGAAGACCATCGGGGTATTCCTAAATTTGGTTTTGTAGTGAGTAAGAAAATTGGAAATGCAGTAAAAAGACATAGGATGACAAGGCTTCTTCGAGTGATTTCAATGGAGGCCATTAAGGATGAAAAATTATTTAAAAATGGCGGGAATTTTGAATATATAGCATTTACTTTCTGTGATGACTATTCCTTGCTCAAGGAAGAATTTAATTATCTACTAAAAAAACTTTTATCTGATGAAAAAGGTAGTATTAAGCATTATTAAAGGGTATCAAAAAACACTTTCGTTAGATCATGGCATCTATGGAAAACTTCGTCCAAATTACAGAGTATGTAAATTTGTTCCTACTTGTTCCGAGTACGGATATGAGGCAATTGAAAAATATGGCGTTGTAAAAGGAGGACTATTGGCCTTTAAAAGGGTTTTAAGGTGTAACTACAAAACGGTAGCCGGAACATATGACCCTGTTCCTTAATTACTTCTTTTGTGATATAGTCCGAAATACTATTTTAATTGACGATATTTGAAAGATGTTTCCTTGGATTTGGACAAACATATTGTATAACCCGATTCTTAATATTGCTTTATCTCTTTATCATCTTTTTGGTAATAATTTAGGTTTAGCAATCATTGCCCTCTCAATTATTTTTAGGTTGATTCTTCTTCCTCTAACTAAGAGTCAGACAAATATGACTAGAAAGATGGCATCACTAAAACCTAAATTAGATGCTCTTCAGAAGAAGTACAAGAACAACCCTGAGAAATTATCGCAAGAGCAGATGAAACTTTACAAAGCTTCTGGTTACAATCCTTTGGGTTGTCTCGGAACTTTTATTCCTCAACTGTTAATAATTATTGTTTTATACCAGGTAATTCGAAATATTGGGGCAAATAATATCAATGGCATGTATCCGTTTATTCATGAATGGATAGCATCAAGTGAAGATTTTGTTATAAACACAAAGTTTTTGGGCTTAGAATTAACAAATATTTACTCTGAACTTCCTGATAAATTTGGTAAAGAGGGAATAGTATTTTTAATTATTGCTGTTATGGCTGGTGTTTCTCAATACTTCACAACTAAGTTTACTCAGTTGATGCAGAATCCTCAGACACCAAAAGCTGAAAAGAATGGGAAAAAGAAGAAAACAGGAGAGCTCTCTCCCGAGACTCTTCAAGAGAATATGTCAAAATCCTTCAATTATGTTCTCAGCAATGACCATACTTTTTGCTATTAGGATGCCCGCATTTTTGGGTTTATACTGGGTATCACAGTCTTTTGCCTTGATACTTCAATATATCGTTTTGGATTGGGATAAAACAAAAGGTGGTGTACAGAATTTAATCTCTGTTATGAAAAAAGGTAAGAGAGAAGAAAAAAAAGAGGCGAAGAGATCGAAGGATTCTTCTTAGTGGGTATCCTTATATATTTTGTAATAAATTGTTAAACATTATCTTTATGAAAGATAAAGAATTATTAAAAATCGTCCAAAAAGAGGTGGAGAATCTAACCTCGTTGCTCAAAGTTGAGAGCGAAATGGATGTTTCTATAGAGGAAGGAGAAGAGGGGGTTAAATATATCAAAGTAAACTTTGAAGGGGAAGATTTGGGATATATGATTGGAAACAGAGGTAGACATCTTGAGGCTCTACAGTTTATTCTTCAAATTATTTTGGGGAGGAAACTAGGGGAAGATGTTGATTTTAGGATATTTGTTGATGTCGCTGGGTATAGAAAAGAAAAAGACGAGAAATTAGAACAATTAGCACTCGAGAAAGCAGACAATGCAAGAATACTTGGAGAACCAATTGAATTACCTCCAATGAAGCCATCTGATAGAAGGATTGTCCATTTGGCCTTAAAGAAATTCAAAGATATCTCTTCTGAGAGTATTGGAGAGGGAATGGACAGGAGAATAGTTATTACTCCTATTAAGTAAGTGTTGTGAATGGTAATATTAGCTAATGCTAAATAAATACTTCTCAAAAAAGAAGCTACTTGTTACACTCCTCTTTGTCTTTACCATCTTTGCCCTATCCCTGTTTGCTGATGAATCTCTTGGGAGATTTCTTACCCTCTCTGTTCTTGTATTAATCTTTTACTTCTCGTATTTTTTCACGAATAAGATACCCCTTTCCTTCCTTCTGTTTATTATCCTCTCTCTTCCTTTAAATATAACTTATCAACAACCAATTGAATTCTCAAATACTTTAGTGAACAATATTCATGTAAATTACCTTGTCCCCACACTTTCTGTTATAGATTTGGGAGTATTTCTCTTTTTCTTTGCATCGTTGATTGAAAATAACTTTGTATTTAAAAAAATATATATTAAATACAAACTACCTCTATTACTTTTTCTTGTCTTTCTAGTAGCTCAAAACATTTTCTTTAGAGATATTCTTGTTTCTTTAAATTCGGTAAGGTTCTTTGCATATATTTTAGCGTTTTTAATTTTAGTTGAGGAATTCCAAAAAAATGGAATAAAAAGGAAAGAAATAATAATAGTTTCCCTTTTTCTTCTCATTTCTACTGTACTTCAAGCTATGATTGGATATATTCAATTTGAGAAAGGTGTCTCTCTTGGATTAAATTTCTTTGGAGAATCAAAAGTAGCAGCAGGTTTGTTAGGTTCGAGTTTTGTAAGCCTCTCTGGAAATGAGATCCTTAGATCCTATGGAACATTTCCTCATCCAAATATGTTAGCAGGGTTTTTTCTATTATCCTTTTTCTTTTCTCTATACCTTCTAAAAAATATCGAGAAGAAATTTTCTTTTCTTCCATATATCACAATTTTAACCTCTATCATTTTTATAATACCAACCTTTTCAAGAGTGACGATTCTAGTACTTTTTCTCTGCATATTAGTTCTTGGAATAACTTTTCTATTTAAAAGAAAAGTATTTTTTTCATTCACTCCTGTTTTGTTAATTGAAAGATTTTTTTCTCTTTTCGAAGGAGGTGATTTAGGAGCAATAGATAGAGTAAATTTGATTAAGGTATTTCCGAGTGTTTTCAAAGAGAATATATTTCAAGGAACAGGTCTTGGTAGGTTTGTTCTCTTTATGGGAGATAGAGCACCTATAACAAAGGGAGGTCTTTTTCTCTTGCAACCAGTTCACAATGTTGTGTTGCTACTTCTTTCCGAGTTAGGAATTTTTGGTTTCTCCTCTTTCTGTTTTTTGTTTTACACAATCATAAAAAAGAATATCAAATCTCTAACCTTAGTTTCTGTTTTGATACTTTTTTCCCTCTTTGTTATCAGTATGTTTGACCACTATCTTGTTTCATTACCTCAAGGGATAGCAATGTTTTGGTGTTTTATTGGATTAACAATTCTTTTCTCAAATTAATTGAAAAAAGTAAGTAGTAGATAGATTAGGGATATGGTTTGGATATTGGGAATATTACTCTAGGGACACAGGCTCTGAAATGAGCAAAATGCGAGTCTAAATTGTACCACGCATAAATTCTAGTCTTGGGTACATATCACCTTTCTAATGACCCCTAGGGACGTCACAAGCTCAAGTATTGATATGTCTAGGAATATATAAAGCGACTAGTAAAAGAATCAAGTATAGGTGTATTACATAGAAAATATTTGAATTAACAACGGAGAGAGTGGGATTCGAACCCACGGTATGATTTCTCATACGAACGCTCTCCAAGCGTTTCCTTTCGACCACTCAGGCATCTCTCCAATCTCTGTATTCTATCAAATAGTATTGGCAGAATCTAGCGAAATTAGCATCTAAAAAATTCAGTAAGAAAATGGAATGGCGTACCTGGCCGGAATCGAACCGACAACCTACTGCTTAGAAGGCAATTGCTCTATCCAATTGAGCTACAGGTACATAACTGAGCAATTCTACCAGATAAAGGTCTGAATTTAAAGCCTAAAATACTTCTTGTAACTCAATTACAATCCCTCCACTTTTTGTTGGGAAGTACTTTAGTTTTTCTGGGAATGATTTAGGTTCAAAGACAACCTCTGTTTTCTTGTCAGAAAATACAAATGTATTTAATATTTGTAATCCTTCTTCCCATTTTTTCCCTTTAATAGCATCAACAATTGACTGCTTTTCTACTTTTGGTTTTATTTGTGCTTTGGCAACTAACTTTATCTTTGGTGATGTTGGGTTGTTTTCTACAACTGAAATCTCTTTGGTTATTTCATCACTTAGTGTTAATTCCAAATTTTTATCTGTCTCAAAAAGATTTTTCTCTTTTGCTTCCTTTGTAAACAACTCAGAAAGCTTTTCATCAAATCCATCTTTCATAAAGAATGTAGCAGTTGATATGCTCTTTAGACTCAAGTTTGCTTCATCTGCTTCACTTCCTACCGCGATATCCGTCTTTATACTGTCTTTCACTATTTCACTTTTAATGGAATCAGGAATTATCTCCCAAGTTCCTCCTGATTTGTCTTTTAACTCTCGTTCTCCATCTTCAAAGGCGATCTTTTTTATTTCTTCGACTCCATTATTTACATCAACCTGTGAAAGCACCTTATATTCTATCTTTGTTCCACCTGTTATAGGTTGAGGAGCAATACCTGTCATATTTGATGAAGAGAAACTCTGTATGGTAAAAGGGGTTGCAGCAGGAAAATTATAGTCACTTCCAATATCCATTGCTGTAATGCCAACTGATTGGGGTACTAATTGCTCACATGAGAAAGTAATTGCTTTATCAGTTTTGAAATTTTTATTATCTCCCGCTGTTACTATATGTCCAGCCTCAATTGTAATAGATTCGAGACCGGGGCAACTTGTTCCCACAGGTGGTGTGTACATAATCATTATTGTTCCTTTTGCCTTCTCTCCCTTGAACGCAGAGCCCGTGGCCTTTATTGTAGTGGATCTATCCTTCTCGGCCTTTTCAAACTTAATTGGAATCTTATCATCTTCAAAGTCAATTTCCTTAATATTCTCATCACCAGTAAATGTTCTTTCAATGGATGCCTCTCTGGCTTCTATATACATTTTAATCCTTACGTATGGAGCAGTTTTGTAATAGACGAAAGAAGCTAAAAGGATTATTGCTACCAAACTTCCACCAATTCTTCCTAGAAGTTTTTTTGTCTTTGGAGATAACTTTTTTCGCTCTTTCTTAAGTTTATCTTTAGAAGAAGTATTAATTACCTTTTTTGAATTAGATTTTGAGTGGAACAAAACATGTGCATCCGATTCATGAGGTTGGGAAATGGTTTCAACCTCCTCTGCTTCAGCCTCTTCTTGATATGGGGATAAATCCTCGGTTGGCAAATCATCATCAATGCTAATTCCCTCGTCTTCATTTTTGTAAACAATTGGGATTTCTTGTTCATTTGGTGTTTCAACTTCAGTAGGTTCAACAAGCTCCTCTTTTTTCTCTTCAGGGATATTTTTTGGTGATAGCCTTTGTTCTTTTTTCTTCTGTTCTTCCTCCCAATCACTTTCTAGGGGAAGTGTTGTTGTTTCAATGGTATACAGACCAGCACTACTTGCATTCTTTACCCCAGTGGAGTTATTAATTATCTGTGCAATTAACAGTTTATTCTCATCGTCAGCTGTTTCTTGAATGACCTTTAAATTAATAGGGCTGATAAGTAAATCAGATTCTTCTGCGAATGTTAATACAATCCTGTCATTAGGAGATTCTAAAATACCTGCAACTACATCAGTTAACTCATCATCGGAGTTAATTACAATTTTAGTTATTTTTTTACTCTCTTGTTCCATCTAAATCGTTTTTATTTATATCATATACAAACTTTGTAAGCGAAGCTGGAGTAATGTCGTAGACATGCCTTAAATCTTTACTATTGTCAGTAATTCTATCAAGTTTGTCTGGTGTAAAGTACTCAATTTTAGGAACAACAGCAAAGTGTAAGAATTTTTTCCATGGAAATTCTAGCATGACTTCTTTTATCTCAGGTAGTAAAGAGCCTCCTCCACAGAGATAGATTTGGGGTGGAAAAGAGGACACATCTTCGCATAGAGATAAGGCTGTTTTTAATGTTTTCATCCAAAGTTTTGCAACTGGATATACGATTTTTTGTACTTCCCTTGATAGCTCTTTATTTAACTCTTTGTTTGAATATTTTATCTTCCTTTGTTCTGCAACTCGGTATTCGAGGTTCAACACTTTTGCAATTTCCTTAGTTACAGATCTTCCTCCGAAAGCGAACATTTTTGTTTCAATTACATTTCCTTTTTCAACAACTGCAATATCTGTCGTTCCTCCACCGATATCAATAAATATGGCGGAGAAATCTCTATTAGATGAACCAGAGAATGCTCTTGCAACAGCGAATGGCTGAGATACAATACCTAAGACATTTAAGTCAAGCTCGGAAGCTACTTTTCTAAGTGACTCAACATATGTTTTTGGTGCAAATGATGCGTAGTAAATTAATTTTACATCCTTTCCTTTATATCCTATTAACGAATCAACGGGCATTCCTCCAATCTCTAAACCTGTTTTAGTAAGATGAAGAATTTCAATATCCTCATTAACAAGCCCAATTCTTTGACCTAAGTCATATTTCCCTGATGATTCGATTTTGCTCTCAATTTGAGAAATAATCTTAGCTTCTTCTTTCTCTGTGACTTCTTCATCGAAGTTTTGGTCTCTTTGGTAATTAACGACAATGGATACTCCTTGAATGTATTCTCCAGCAATACCCATAACAATATGTTTTGGATATTCCTCGGGAGTAAGTCGGTCGGTCAAAGAAGACATTGTAAGTCTGCAATTTGTTAATACAGTATCAAGGTTCGATATGATTCCACTTTTCATTGCATGTTGCTGTTGTTCTACTCTAGAAACTTTTGATACTACTACTCCAAATTTGTTTACTTTAAACAGAACCCCTTTAAGCAATTCAGTCCCAATATCGAGGGCCACAATGTTATCTTTCGGGTCTAATTTATTCTTTTGATTTTGTTTTAGAATAGGCAGATGAAACATACACTAGAGTATATCATATTAGGTTGTTTGTAAAAGGGTAAGACTAAATTGTTGAGACCATGATTATTGGTTCTCTTTCAGTCCTCTTGTAAATCAGCTTAGCAAGACTTTTTTCTATACTCTCCTTTAACTTATCGTAGTCAGGTTTTTTACTATTTTGTTCATTCTTTAGCCATTCCCTATGTTCATCAAAAATTGTATTTGTAATCTCCTTTAAAAGAGATTGAGAATTCTTGAAATATATGAACCCTCTTGAAAGGAATTTAGGTTTTCCCAATATCTTGTGTGTGTTTGCACTTAGATTTAAGATTACGGAGAATATTCCATACTCAGCTAATTGTTTACGATCCTTAAGAACCATATCTCCAATATCTCCAACTCCCAAGCCATCTATTAGAATGGGTTTCGATTCAACATTTTTTCCTCTCTTCCATTGCCAGTTTGAATACTCCCAAACTTGACCATCATCTGTAAGAAGAATGTTGTTTGGGTTTATTCCCCATCTCTGTAAATTAAGCTTGTTAAAATATCTAAATGTTAGAGACCCGTGTATTGGCATAACATATTTTGGACGAATAAATTCCACCATTGCTCGAATATCTTCTTGATTCCCATGTCCGGTTGAGTGAATTTTTAAGTTTACGGAATCCTTCATAAGCTCAGCTCCAAGAGATATTAGCCTATCAGTCATTCTCTCAATATTTGAGATATTCTCAGGTATTTCAGAAGAAGACATAATTACTAGATCTCCCTTCTTAATTTTAATATTTCTATGTTCGTTGAGAGAGATTCTGTTAAGAACCGCAAACCTTTCACCTTGACTTCCAGTACAAAGGATTAAAAGTTCTTTGTCTGGGTATTTATTGATATCCTTGTCCTTTATAAATAAATCATCCTCAACTTTGATGTACCCATTATCTCTTGCAATTTTAATTGCAAGGTCAAGGCTTCGACCAGCGAGAAGGACTTTCCTGTTTGTCTTTTTAGCAATATCAATTAGAGAATACAGTCTGGTAATTAAGGAAGAGAATGCT
>Ga0116164_10001959_pt1 | contig 15038 bp, 5 predicted proteins | sample AD_UKC109_MetaG_FD_89888 | JGI IMG/M metagenome (GOLD analysis project Ga0116164, IMG submission 89888) | Active sludge microbial communities of municipal wastewater-treating anaerobic digesters from Hong Kong - AD_UKC109_MetaG | ecosystem: Engineered > Bioreactor > Anaerobic > Digestate... | reverse complement strand
GCAGATGATGATGTCCAGCGGCGCGCCGCTCGTTTGGAACCGCAGCCGCAGGCCCGCGGCGATATTCGGCGCGATAAACTTCAATATGTTCGCGCCGACGGCGGTCGCCATGAGGTCGGCCTCCGCGATCGCGCGCGAAACGGCGTCCACATCGTTTCCGTCCACGGCGGTCACGCGGTCGATCAAGACATCCTCGTGCCCTTCGTCGGTGAGGATCCGCACCGGGTAGCTTCCGCGTTTTTGCAGCGCCTCCACGACGGGCGTCGCCACATCGACAAACGTCACGTCGTATCCGCTCTGTGAAAACAGCGCGCCGACGAATCCGCGCCCGATATTCCCCGCGCCGTACATGACCGCTTTCATCGCTTGTCCCTCTCCTTGTCGATCCGAATTCCCGCATAGCCCGCCCGTTGTTTGATCGGCGGCTCTCATTGTTTCATTTCCCGATACAGGCGCATCGCGGCGCTTTCGCAGCGCAGTCCCTCGCTCGCCCCGCTTTCGCTCAGCGAGCAGGCGGCGGCAGCCGTGCCGAGTTCGATCGACGCGCAGAGCGGATACCCGCGGTACGCGCCGCAGAGCACGCCCGCGCAGAACGCGTCCCCCGCGCCGACCGTGCCTTTGATATAGCCGTCCGGCAGGCGCAGGCTGTCGACGGAAACGTATGCGCCCGTCTCGTCCAGGCCAAATCCGCCCTCGGGGCTGTGGATCACCGCCCAGGTCGACACGCCAAGCTCCTTGAGCCTGTTCAGCGCAAGCGGAAGGTTGTCGATAAGCAGCTCCCCCGCCTTGTTCCGAAGCGGAATGCCCGTGGACGCCTCAGCCTCCAGTTCGTTGATGATGCAGTAGTCCGTATATTTCAGCGCGGGCGGAACGATCTTTTGAAACCGGTCGCCCGACTCGCTGACCACGTCGATGGACGTCCGTATCCCGTGCGCCTGCGCCGCGTGCAAAAGCTTTGCCATCTTCGTGCCGAACGCCTCGTCCGGCGCATCCAGCGCGTCCAGCAGCAGGACGTAGCCGATGTGCAGGATGTCCGCGTGAACATTTTCCCAGTCGATGTCCGCCTCGCAGAACTTCGCGTTCGCGCCGCGGTAATGGAAAAACGTGCGCTGCTTGGCGACGGTGTCCGCCATGACGGCGGTAAAGGACGTCAGCCCCTCGCGGCGCACGTTCGACACGTCGATGTTCGGATACGCGTTCAGCTTGTCCAGCACGTAATCGCCCTCGCCGTCGGCGCCGAGCCGCCCGATCGCCGTCAGCGGAAGAGACGGGTCGAGCTTTGCAAGGTCCACGATCACGTTGCAGAGCGCGCCGCCCGACGAGCGGGAGATCCCTTCCGTAATCGTCGTCAGTTCGCCCGGTTTCGGAAGCCCGAGGATCGGGTACAATACGTCCACGATCATATTCCCGGCAACGGCTATCCCCTGTTTTTCCATGAACGGCCTCCATGACCGCCGCACGGGCGCGCCCATGCGGCCTTTTTAATTTGGTTTCCCGTCAGCCCTGCATGAGCAGTTCCATCACGTACATTTCGAGTTTTTCAAAATTCTGTTCCTTCACGCACTCCGCCTGGAACTTGTAGTCGAAGCGCCTGACCTTTTCAAGCAGCATCTCGAAGATGCGTTTGGAATTGACGAGGTGCCGGTAGCAGTCCTCCGCGGGCTGGGAGCGCATGGCCTTGACGTCGAGGCCGACGCACTCGAACTTTCCGTTGTCGCCAAAGTTGTTTTCATAGAGCACCTTCACCTGGTTGAACGCCTGCCGCAGGTTGTCGACACCGAACGTCTTGTCCTGGTCGTACTTCATCCCGTTCTGGTCGTTGAGATGCACGCCCCAGAGCTTGCCGAGCGCCAGCGCGTACGCCATGTCGTTCGCCGGGTCGAGCCCCGCGAGGATCGAGTGCGCGCTTTCGATGCAGACGCCGACGCGGTTCGGGTCGACCGTGTACGCGCCGAGACCGAGCGCATGCCCGACCGTGCCGCAGTAGCTGCGGTCGATGGGTTCGTTCGGCTTGGGTTCAACGAGGATCAATACGTCCTTATCGTAGGTCAAAATCGTGTCCATCGCGTCCCGCAGCTGAAGGATCTTCTTCACCGGGTCCTTCCCCTCGGCGCAGAGCGTGCCCTCGCGCGCAAGCCAGAGCTGGATTTTGTTCGTTCCGAGCGCTTTGGCGATGTCGCAGCTGCGTTTTGAGCGCCAGATCGCAAATTCGTAGTTCTCCTTCAGGCTTGCGGTATATGCGCCGTCGTTGCAGCGCGCGTCGAACCAGAGGCGCGGCGCGACGAACTCCGCAAACAGGCCGTATTTGTCCAGCATCGCCTTTACGTCCTTTGCGTAATCGACGATCGCCCTGTCGGACATGTTGTTCATGTCCGGCACCGCGTCGTCGTCATGGAACTGTACGCCGGACATGCCGATCTCGGCGTATTTTTTGATCTTCTCCTCCAGCGGGATCGTCGGCCGGATGCCCGGGCCGAATGTTTCGTTCCCTTCGTGGACGTTCCACGGACCTGCCGTAAATCTGAATGTGCTCATGCTCGCCCCTCCATTTTCGGAATTGATTAATTTGTATTTTAGTTTTGATCCGGTCGCAATCAGAAGATGTGGCCTTCGCGCTTTGCTTTCGTGCGGCCATGCAATGAAAATGTTTGTGTTTGATGTTTCCTGCGCACGGTATGCGGGAATTTATCGGTTGTGCCCCTCGCGTCTTTTCTGGTTTCAGGATAACCCGTTTCCCTGTTCTTTTCCTTTCGTATTTTGCGATTTTATTATGATTAATTTGCGATTTTATTGACTTTCTCCCAAGTTTCCATGACAATGGCATTGGAGGTGCGATATGAAACGGGAATATGAACTGGTTCCGCATCCGCAGATGGCCGCGCTGCACGCGTTTTTAGTGCGGGTCGATTACCGCGTCCCGCACGCGCACATGGAGATCGAGATCGGCGTCATCCTCGACGGTGCTCTGCATCTGACGACGAACCGCGGGGAAACGATGCTCCACGCAGGCGAAATGTACTATCTCAACCCGATGGATTTCCACGAGCTGCGTTCGCAGGGCGCGTCCGTTTTGATCCTCGCGATTCAAATCAGCGAGCGCATGATCGCGCCGTACTATCCGGCCATCCGCAACCTCATCGTTCAGGATGCGGCGGTCCGCCCGTATTTTTCCGGCGAGGACGACCGTTATCAGGCGTGCTTTGCGCTCTGCATCCGCCTGATGCTGCATTATCTGGATTGCGCACCGTATTACGAGTTCCTGTGCACGGCGCTTGTAAACCAACTCCTGCTGGAGCTGTATTCCCGTCTGCCAAACAAGACGCTCTCCGGGCCGGAGATCGCCTCCAACGATTCGCGCAACAGCCGCATCAACCGCATTCTCGATTACATCGACCAAAACTATAAACGCAAACTCCTTTTGTCCGAAATCGCTTTAAACGAAGGAATCACCCTGACCCATCTGTCGCATTTTTTCCGGGAAACGCTGAACATGACGTTTCAGAATTATCTGGCGGAGCGACGTTTTTCCCATGCCGCCACGCTCCTTGTGACAACGGACCTCTCGATGCTGGACGTCAGCCTGGCGAGCGGCTTTTCCGACGTGCGGTATCTCAACCAGCTCTGCCGCAAGCACTATTCCTGCACGCCGACGGCATACCGAAAGACGCGCCGGCGGCAGGAGACCGCGCCGGACGAGCCCGGCGGAAACGACCAGCAGTTCCTGACGAACGAGGAAAGCGTCATGGTCCTGCAAGCGCGTTTGGGCACGCTGAGCGCGCAGAATTAAGGCCGTCCTCCCTGCAAAAAAGGATCCCGGCCGCTTCAAATCCCGAAGTTGTTCCCATGTTTTCAAATGTCTGATATGATAAGGTCGAATAAGGGTATTTCCCGGATCTTTACGACCGACCGCACGTCACGTTTCATCCAGAAAGGAGGCAGTTACTATGAAATCGGATTCCAACCGCTCCTTACCGTTATTACTCTTCAAGATGCTCTCCGGCCTGCTTCTGTCGGCTGCAATCGTCCTCTTTATGGGATGCCAGGCGATCACAGGCTCGTCGGAAACGACGGCCGACGCCGAAACGACTTCCGACGCATCCGAAACGGCGGAACAGTCCGCCGAAACGACCGTCTCCCCGGAGTCGCTCGTAACGCCGGCACAAACGCCCATTGACACTCCAATCGAAACGCCGACCGAAGCACCGACCGATACGCCACTCGCCGTTACGCCCACCCCTGCGGCGACAAGTACCGTAACACAGGTCAACCTCAGTAAAATCCTCAACGAAATCGCCGAGCTGCAGATCGGAAGCGCCGGGACCGCCCTGAAAGAAGCGGCGGCGGCAGCAAAGGTTTTGGACTGGGCGGAGACCACCACGCTCTCGGCGGAAGCGATCGCCGACAAGATCGCCCAGTACACCGGCGGGTTGAGCGACCCGACCGACGTCGGAACGTTTTACATCCACTTTAACGTCATATCCGACATTCCGCAGGAGATCATCGACGGAAACGCGAGCACGATCGGCACCGTATCCGACGCGGGCTATACGCTGCAGTACGCTTCCTATACGCAGGAAAAATGGGACACGTTTCTGGAAGCCTATCAGGACTGCCTGCCCGGCATGTACACGAGCTATGCGCATATGAGCGCGTTCGATTCAGAAACCGGCTGGGCGATGTTCGATTACTGGGATATGCTAAAGGGTGACGCTGCCGTCGCTTGGCTCGTCGCGCACGAAGGATATACCGAAACCGATGCACAGACGCTTGTCGACGGCTGGAGCGACAGTGAATTTATCGAGAAAAACACGAACCCGCGGTTGCGCGTCGTCGACATGAGCGACGTATCGATCACCATGATGTATCATGCAGACGGTTCGCCCGTAACGGACGCTATCGCCGTTTCGCTGACGTATTCCGAATTTGTGAGACTCTACAATGCAAACCCGGACGGCGTTCTGGACACATATTTCTACCGGGTGACCGTGTCCGGCGGAGAGGTTACGGACGTCGACCAGCTGTACTGGCCGTAATCCGTTTCCGCGTTAAGACTACGGCGCGAATGCGATTCGGCCGGACGAATATTTTACGAAATATCATCCGCATTTTTACAAAAAATGTACAAATGGACTACCACCTTCCCCTGTAATTTTGTTATACTGTAACAAATAAACATGGAGGTGGCAAACATGGCAACAGTCGAAGAGCTGGTCAAGCAGTATGAAACGGACAAGGACCTTCAGGCCGAAGTAAAGGCGATCCTTGCGGATGGCAAGGTCTCCATGATGGAATTCATGTCCTTTGCAAAGAAGCACGATATCTCCATATCCATTGACGAGCTTCCAAAGTACCTTGAACAGGCCAAGAAGCTTGGGTTTATGTAAGCCGCCACGCTCGTGCTCAAGCGAAGCGATACAGCGCACATTCCCGCCGCACAAGCGCCTGAAAAGCCCCGACAAATGTCGGGGCTTTGCTTTGTCCGCGCGCCTGCGCGATTACAGTTCGTCCGATTCGAGCGTCGCGTCGACTTCGCCCGGCAGGTTCTTTAACCGGAACATCAGGTATCCGTTCTTGACGGTATACAGGATCTCGTACGTGCGTCCGTCCTGCGTGAGGCTGATCCGGAACGTCATGCCGTCGTACTCTTCGCCGATGAACAGGCGGAACGTCATGAACAGCCCGGCGTTCTTGCCGTTCGTATCGAGCGTGATCAGCGGTAACAGCATTCCGGTTTCCGGATCGAGGATGTATCCGGTGATGAGGTCGATGCGGATATCGTAGTCAAACAGCACGACGTTTCCGGCGGTGATCGTGATATGGATCGTGTGTTCGGCCGCGCCCGCGATCCGCGCCGTCTCTTCGGGAGTGCCGACCCAGAGGTACGCGTCGCTCGTGAAGAAGCCGATGACCTCCGCGCCCGTGCCCGGCCGGTCGTAGCGCTGCGCAACCCCGTCTTCATCGAGCATGTAATAGCCGGTCATATCCGGGTCGTCGCAGAGCACGATCGGTCCGATCGGTTCTTCGGCGTCATACAGCCGGATGAAGTAGACAAGGCCGTAGGTCGAGCTTTGGTCGGTGATCCGGACCGTGCCGTCCGACTTGACCCGCAGGTAGTTGTCGGGCGAGCCGATGTTTCCGGCGGCCGTTACCGTCACGCTGCTGCTTCCATAGATGATGCCCGTCTTCGGATAGGTCTGGATGCTGCCGCTGCTGCCGAGGATCACGTTCCTGCCGTTGACCGACAGTACCACGAGCGCCGCCTTGCGGTTCACGATATTGATATCGGCTCCGCTGGCGCTCAGCGTATCGATATAGACGATCAGCGCGCCCTTGTACGTCTTGTTTGTCTTGGTCAGGCCGTCGAGCGTCTGCTGGGCGGATGCGACCAGCGACCCGTCGTTATCGCGCGTATAGAGCTGGCCGTTACCGTCCGCATAATAGACGTTCCCGTCTTCGTCGGTATACACGTCATACATATTGCCGTCCGTGATATCGCCCGACGCGGTTAAGGTGAGATTCGAAGCCCGCACGGACGTACCGCTTTGCTGCGTTATGTTGCCGCCGCTGATGATGACGGCCGAGCCGGAGACGATCACGTTTCCGAGCTCCGTATCGCCCTTATTCTGAATGGACGCGTTGTTCGCAATCAGCGTCAGGTTGTCCGCATCCACCCGCATGGGCGAGTCGCCGGAGATATCCGCGCCGCTGCCGTTGACTTCCAGCGCGTAGAGCGCGATGTTGTCCGCGCTGATCGCGGGATTTCCGCTGCCGGTGATGTTACCGACCGCGAGGACTTGAACGTCCGTTCCGCTCCCGACACCGATCGTGGCGATCTGCAGCGAGCCGGTGCTTGCGATGTTGACGTTGCCGTCCGCGTCGATCGTCAGCGAACCGCCGACGTTGATCGACAGGCTCCCGTCGCCTTCGCCCGATACGCTGCCGCCGCTGACGATGGTCGCGTTGCCGCTCACCTGAACGGTGGTGTCCTCGCTGCCGGCGTCGCCGGGCGCGTAGTCGTAGCCCACCTCGTCGTCCGTTGCCGGGTCCGTATAGAGCGGATTGGTCGTGAGCGCAAGCCACGCGTTAGCCGCCGTCAGCAGCGCGTCCGCCGCGGCCGCCTCGGTGATGTCCTGCATGCCGTCAAGGCCGTTTCGCATTGCGCTCGTATAGTTGCCCAGCGCGAGGTCGCGTTCCGTCTGCGCCGTAATCTGCTGCGCAAGCGCGTCGTCGAGTGCCGCCTGTGCTTCCGCAAGCGCTTCGCCCGTGTTGGCGATCGTCGCCGCGTTCGGCGAGGATGCGCTGATTGCATCGTTATACGCCTGCTCGGCCGCGTCATAGGCTTCCTGCGCAAGCCGCGCCGCCTCGACGGCCTTGACAAGCGCTTCTTCCTTCGCATAGTAATCCGTCAGCGCGTCCGCCGCGGCCTGCTGCTGGTCCTGATAGGCGTCGCTGTCGTTCAGCGTCGCGGTGCCCGCTATGAGCGCGTCGATCTGCGACTGGATGTCGTAAATCACATCGAGCGCGCGGTCGCGTGCGCTGATCGCGTCGGCCAGTGCGGCGAGGTTGTCGGCGATCTCTTCTTCCGCGATCGCCGCGATGTCCGGATTGCTCTTCTGATAATACTCCGCGGTCTTCAGTATCAGCACCGCTTCCGCTTCCTCGATTTCCTCCGCGGAGGCGCCGATGTTCTTCAGATACGCGAGCGTATAGAGCGCAAGGATGTATGCCGTGGTCGCGGAATCCGCATCGGAGGCCGAATCGAGGTATTGCTCCATCGCGAGGTCCACGATGCTTTGCAGGCCGTCCTCGCCGTATACGACTTCGTATGCGGGATCCAGCTGCGTAAGCAGGAGCGCGATTTCAATTGCGGCTTCCTTGAGTTCCGCGTCGGCGGCCACTGCATCCGCGGCGGCTCTCGCCGTCCGGTCGGCTTCCTCAGCCTGGTCGAGCATGCGCAGCGCGTCGTAGAAGTTCCTGTAAAGCAGCGTCGACTCGTCGATGCCTGGCGTCGCGGGATCGTCGTCGACCCCTGGGATCGCCGCCGTCATGATCGCCTCCGCCTCGGCGTTCGCCTGCGCCGTCTGTGCTTCGTCCAGCGCCAGCGCCGCCGCCGCACAGATAATATCGGCCTCGTCGCGCGCTTCCTGAGCGAGTTTGATCGCGGCCTTTGCGTTCGCCAGTTTCGTCTTCGAGGTTTCGCCGGCGGCGACCAGCGCGTCGTAGTCCGCCTGCGCCTGCTTCAGCTCCGTCTCCGCCTCGATAAACACCGCGAAGGCGTCGTCGTAAGCGGCCTTGGCCGAATTGAGATCGTCGATCGCACCGGCCAGTGCTGTCGCCGCTGCTTCGGCGTCGTCAACGGTGCCGTCGAGTATCAGTTGTTGTTCGAACGCGTACTTCGCGCACTTGAGGATGTCGTCCGCCTGGGCGGCGAACGGGTCCGCGGTGCTGTTGAGTTCATAAGCCTGATCCAGCGCGGCCAGCACGTCGACGGCAAGCTGCTGCGTGCCCTGCTTGCGATCGCCGCTCTGCTTGAGTTCCAGGTCGGCCGTCAGGTCGTACCATTCGACCATCGTGTCGCGGATCGCCTCGAGCCGCGCGGCCTCTTCCTGCGCCGCCTCGAGCTCTTCTTCCTTGAGCTGGACGTCTTCGAGCAGCTCTTTCAGTTCCACGGCCCGCTGACGTTCCGTCAGGCCGAGCGCGATCAACCGTTGCTCTTCGAGGTCGTAGGCTGCCTGTGCGTCGTCCAGCGCGGCCTGCGCCAGCAGGACGTCGTTTTCGGCGATGGCCAGGTTGGCGTTCGCAGCGGCGACTTCAATCGCGATTTCGGCCGATGTGGACGCTTCGAAGCCGTGCTCCTCATTGAACGCGTCCAGCGCATCCTGCGCCGCGTTGGTTTCATTGATCTTATCCAGTATCGACTGCGCTTCCGCCACGGCTGCGCAGGCCTCGTTATACGCGTCCTCCTCGGTCGTGACGCTCCCCGCGGCAAGCGCGGCCAGATATGCGTCGTATGCGTCCAGCGCAGCCAGCGTCGTGCTCGCCAGATACTCCGCGGCGTCAAGCGTGTATTGCGCCTGCTGTCCGCGGCGCAGCGCATCGTCGAGTTCCTTCTGCGCGGCCAGATATTCGGCGCTTCCGGCCGTGGCGCTGTCCAGGCGAGCCTGCGCTTCGGCGGCCAAGGCTGCATATGCGTCGACCTCGTCCTGCGTTTCGTTGACCAGTATCTGGGCCGCAACCGCATCCTGTGCAAGCTTGAGCGCGGTGTCCGCGTTTTCGTCGGCGATCTTCGCGTCGGCCAGCGCGGCGTTGATGTCGCTGAGGCGCTGCTCGGCTGCCGTTACCGCATCCTGCTCGGATTGCAGGTCAAGCCGCAGCGTTTCGTAGCCGTACCAGACTTCGTACTGATCGTCGTAATCCTGCTGCGCCTGCTCGAGGTTCTCCGTTGCGGTGACCAGCGCGGCGGCAAGCGTCTCGTCGTCCGGGTTGGCGTTCGCCGCGGCAAGCGCAAGATCGTATGCGCTCTGCGCTGCGCTCAGCCTGGTCTCGGCCGCGCTGAGTTTCGCGGCTTCCGCGGCCAGCGCTTCGGTGCCGGAGGTATAGCCGTTGTCCTTCGCGTGGTCGTCGTATGCTTCCTGCGCTTCCTCAATGTGGATGTTTCCGCGCTCGATGAAGTTGCTGTAATACGCCATTGCGTCGAAGGCGTCCGTATAGTCCGTCTGCGCGGCCGCTTCGGCCTTCTGCATCGCAAGCAGGTCTGCCGCCGTTACTTTCTCGGCCGTTTTTGCAGCCGCCAGATCGGCCTTTGCCGCGACGACCGCCGGATCGGAGGTATCGCCTCCCGCGGCCAGCAAAGCCGCGTCGTAGGCCGCCTGCGCGGCTTCTATGTCATTCTGCGCGTTCGCTTCCGCTTCCTCGGCGGCCCTGCGGTCCAGAACCGCCTGCGCCAGCGCCGCGTTTGCGTCGTCGAAGTCTTCGAACAGCTGTTTGACGGCTGCCGCATCATCATAGGCCGCCTGTGCGTCGCTGAACGCTTGTTCTGCGTCGGCCGCGTCCTGTTCGGCGACCTTCATGGCTTCGTATGCGTCCTTGACCGCCTGCAGCTTCGTTTCGTCTTCCTGATCTGCGATATATGCCGCCAGCGCCAGATCGTAGGCGTCCTCGGCGGCCGTGGCCGCAAGCTGTGCCGCGTCGCGGTCGTTCGTCGCCGCCGTAAGGGCCGCCTCCGCGTCGTTATACGCGTCGGTCGCGGCCTGTCTGGATGCGCCGCTGTTGGTGATGGAATCCTGTAGTGCCAGCAGCTCGTCCAGAATGTTCTGGGTTTCGTTTGCGTCGAGCGCCGCGTCGCGCAGCCGGCTGAGCAGGTCGTTGATCGTGCTGTTGCCAGCGTCTATGATGCTGCCGTTCGGCACGGTCAGCACGAGGTCGCCGCGCGCGATCACGGAAACGAGGATCGCGTCGCCGTTCTCCTGGTTGACGTAGACGTTGTCGCCTTCGAGCGTTACCGTGCCGTAGATGCCTCTTGCCGAATCGACGACCGAGGCGATTTCGAACGGTACCGCCGTGGTCCCGACGTCCGCCGTGCCCGTCACCGTCACGCTGCCGAGGCTGAAGGCATAGCCGCTCAGCGCCGCGGTTGCGCTTTCAGCGATATCGTGGACGGCGATGTCGCCGGTCGCATTGAGGTCGGTGCTCGTGAGGCGAACGGTTTCGACCTCGACGATGCGCGCGTCGCTCGCCATGTTCAGAACGAGGTTGTCTTCGCTCCTGAGGTACACGCCGCCGGCGCTTGTTGCACTCATCTCGCCGCCCATGTATTCGCCCTGTGCATAGCCCGTGGGCACCGTGTCGAGATAATAGGTGGTGTAATCGACGGCGTCAAAGTTACTGACGTTTACGTACAGCGGGTTATCGCTCGTACCGACGGTGCCGTTCGCCGCCGTTACGCTGAGCGAACCGTCCGTCTCGATATTCAGTTTCTCCTGATCCAGTTCGTCCGTCGTCAGCGTGCTGTAGATGCTGCCCGGCGCCGAAAGCGAGACGTCGCCGCGGGCGTAGATCTCGCCGATGTTCATGTCTCCGGTCAGCTCGCTGATGAAGATTCCGCCCGTCTCGGAACGCGCGTTCAGGTCGGTGCCGACTTCGCGGTCGTCCACGCGCAGCCAGTCGTACCGCACCGCGATCTCAAGCGCGAGCAGATACGTCTTCTGGTTGATGTTCAGCAGGTTGTACCAGTAGTCGCCCGTTTTGTTGGCGACCGCCAGCGCGCTGCGCAGGTCTTCGAGCGTCCACGATTCGCTCAGGTTGAGGTATTCGATGACGGCTGCCGTGGGCTGCGTCTCTCCCGTGAGCAGGAGGTTACGCAGCGGGTCGAGCAGTTCTTCGAAGCGCTCGCCGAACTCGGTGCCGAACGCGGTCTCGTGGATCGTCTCGTCCGCATCCTGATCGAGGTACAGCCCTTCGTCTGCGTTGACGACCTTGACGGGCGAATTGTCGCGCTGCTCGGTCAACAGCGGGCTCTCGGCCGTACCGATGTCGCCCTTGGCGACAAAGGTCAGCAGGTTGCCGTTGACGTGTACGGTCTCGTCCTGGCCCTCATCGTTGATCGCGTCGTTCTTATAGTTGTTCGCGCCCGGCTCCGTGCTCTCCTGGTTCGCGTAGAGCGGGTTGGTGTCGTCGAGCGTCGCGGCGAGAATGCTGCCGCCGCCGACATAGACGCCGAGCAGCGTGCCGCCGGCAAGCAGGTCGTCTTCCTTGACCGCGGTCTGCGCCGTCAGCCGGCCGAGCGTGTCGAGCACGTGCACGGTGCCGTTTTCGGCCAGATAATATTCGGAGATTGTCGCAATCAGCGTGACCGGGTCCGTATATTCGTATTCGTACACCTGATAGAGGGTACGGTTCGTGATCGTGATGTCCCCGCGCTCGGAGTAGATGTTGCCGAGCGTGATATCGCCCTCGTCGAGCTCGACATGGGTCGGCACGTCGATGCTGCGGTCGACGGTGATGACGATGTCGCCCTCGTTGTATACGTAGGCTTCGCCGGTGATCTCGCCGATGCTCAGGTTCGCCACGCGCGCGTCCTCGTCGACATGCGTGTTGATCAGCGTTTCGCGGGTCTCAAACGCCTCGTCGGAGGTGGCCTGCAACGTCATTGCGTTCGTCCTGGCCGATTCAAGCGCACTCTGCGCCTCGTCGACCATCCGCCATGCGCGGTCCAGCGAACCGCTGCCTTCGGGATTGATCTCGAGCGTGATGTCCTCGGTAAACGTCAGCAGCAGCGCGAGCGCCGTGTTCATGTCCGTCTCCGCGTCGATGCGCTCCTGCTCGGCGATCAGGTATTCCGGCGTGCCGGGCGTCAGCTTTTCTTCAGCCGCAAGCTTCTTTTCGTAGACTTTCACCTTGGCTTCGTAATCCACCTTGGCGGCGGCCCACGCGGCCTGCTCGTTCGTGAGCAGGTTGTGCGCTTCTGCCAGGAAGTCCTCGGCGGTCGTAATGATCGTATTCGCAAGGCTGCCGTAGTCGCCGGTCGCGTCGAGATTGTTCAGCAGCAGCGCCGCCTGATCGACAGCGTCGGTGAGCGACTCTTCGGAGTAGGTGTCCTCGCCGTTGAGGGTGACCAGCATGGCGTTGATTGCGGCAAGCACGTTCTGCGCGTTGACCAGCGCCGCATTCAGTTTCTCCTGTGCGACGAGCAGCGCGGCATACGCCGCGGTGCGGCCCGCAAGGTCCGGCGCGACAAGCAGCGCGGCATTTGCAAGCGCCATCGCCGCTTCGGCGTCGCTGATCGCCTGCAGGGCGTCGCTGATCTGTTCCTCGGCCTCGTGCATATCCTGCTCGACGCTCGTGCGTCCCGTTGCATAGGCGCAGAAGTCGGCGCCGTCAAGGCTGTAATAGATCGCGCGCGTTCCGCTCGTTTCGTCGATCCAGAGCGTGTAGTCTTCGCCGAGCAGGACCGCGCCCAGCGTCAGTTCCGTCGCGAGCACCTTGGTGTCCGTGTCGAGCGGCGTCGTGGAGCGGACGAATTCGCCGTCCTCCATCGTATACCAGCCGTCCCCGCTGTCATAGCGGAGTTCGCCGTTAACGAAGTATGCCGTGTAGAGGATGCAGTCGTTGAGGACGAACATCCCGGTCCCGTCGGAATAGTAGACGCTGCCGGACACATCGTAGATATCGTATTCGTCCGTGTAAAGCTGCGTCAGGTCCGCCGAGGTCACATAAGCCTTCTTGAGGTTCGCTTCGGTATAGGAGACCGCGCTTTCGCCGCCGTCTTTGCAATATTCCGCATACGCGTCGTTGATCTGCGCAATCCGCGTGTTGATGTCGTCCATCGCCTGCTGCGCTTCGTCCATGCGGGCGTTGGCGTCCGCAATCTCGAGTTCGGCCGCGGCGATCTTTGCGTTCTGCGCGGTATAGATGCTGTCGAGCGCGTCGATCTGCGATTGGAGCGTCTTGATCTTGCTCGTCGGCACCGGGTCTTCAAGCAGCAGCGCGTCGATCTGCGCCTGCAGGTAGGCCTGCTTCTGCTCGGTCTCGCGGATGACCTGCTGCGCCGCCGCGATCTTCGCTTCGGCGGCAAGCTTGTCGGCCTCCGCCTCGTCATAGTTGACCTGTTCCTCCGCGCACTGTTCGATCAGCGGATCGATGTCGTAAACGCTTGCCTCGACCGCGATGCTGTAGAGCGCGTTGAGCGTCGTATCCCGGTAAGCAGTGTCCATATTGAACAGGTAGTTCACCAGGTCGTAGATCGTCCCGTCGGTCGCCATGTTCCCGGCGAGATCCTGCACATAGGTGATTTCGCCGTCCGCATAGAGCGTGTTGAACATTGCGCGCACACGCGTGGAATCGATCCGGACCGTTCCCGTGTATTCGTTTGTGCAGCTCGTCAGGAACGTCCGCTCATAGATGTCTTCAAAGATGTCCTCTGCGCTCGCGCCGCTCGCGATATATCCGTACGGATCGGTCTCGTCCGCCAGGATCGCGGAGATCTCGTCCGCAACCGTGCTGCCGAACGCCGAGCGGATCGTGGAGACCGTGGCGGTGGCCGCGCTGCCGCGCGCCTTCGAGAGCACCAGCTCCCACAGCGCGTCGGAAAGTTCGCCGTCGTGGATCATCGTATAGACCCAGCCGTATTCGTAGTCGCCGTCGTCATACGCGGCGTTTGCGCGTTCGTACACCCAGTTCCTGAGCTCCGTATCGGAGCCGAGGTTGAGCATGACGACGTAGAAGAGCTCGTCGCGATAGCTCAGGTAATCGCGGCCGTCGTAGGTTTCGATTAGATATTGTGCGATCAGTCCCGCGGCGGCTTCGGTATAGCCGTAGGAGATCAGGTAATCGCGGATGGTCTCGAGCATGTCGTCCGCATCGCGGCTCTGCAGGTCGATAAAGATGTTATTGGCGTGCTCGATCGTAACGTCGCAGTCGACGTCGAGATACGTCCAGGCGTTGGTCTTGCCGATGTCGCCGCCCGCGTTGAGCGTCAGGCTCGACGCGCCGTAGCCGCTCTCGCAGCTCAGCCCGCTCAGGCGAATGATGTTATGCAGGACCAGTCCGTCGGTCGTTTCGTTGTTCAGCGCAAAGATGTCGCCCGCCGCTTCCAGCCGGACGTCGGTGCGGTAGCCTTCGATCCGGTCGAAGAAGATGCTGCCGTCCATGGAATACCAGTCGAGCGCGGCGCAGCTTGCTTCCGTAACGTCCGTGCGGATATCGCCGGACGCAGTGATCGTGAGGGACGCACTCACCGTATCGTCCGCCCTGCCGAGCATGACGAGTTCCTTTGCGGGCAGCTCTTCGCCTTCGACGACGATGTTCGTCTCGTCGTAGTTCGAGCCCGCTTCGTTATAGAGGATATCGACGCTGCCGGTCGTGCTGGTCAGTTCGACGATGGAGCCGTCGGTGATCGTAAGCGCGCGGCTTGCGATGTTCTCGCCGTATTTCTCGATATGCTCGGCGGTCCGATCCGAGAGATTGTAGATCAGATCGATGTCATTGAGTACGGTGATGTTGACGTTTGTGACGCCCTTGACGGCGTTGACCACTTCCGT
>Ga0116164_10001958_pt1 | contig 15040 bp, 15 predicted proteins | sample AD_UKC109_MetaG_FD_89888 | JGI IMG/M metagenome (GOLD analysis project Ga0116164, IMG submission 89888) | Active sludge microbial communities of municipal wastewater-treating anaerobic digesters from Hong Kong - AD_UKC109_MetaG | ecosystem: Engineered > Bioreactor > Anaerobic > Digestate... | reverse complement strand
GTACGCGAAGCACCGGTGCCCGGTGGACACCGGCAATCTGCGTTCTTCGATCACGCCGGAAGTAAAAGGAATCGAGGAAGGCTCGGTCGGAACCAATGTCGAGTACGCGATGGCCGTGGAATACGGCTCGCGGCCTCACGACATCAAGCCGCGTGAAAAGAAGGCATTGGCCTTTTCGGCGGGCGGAACCAAGGGGCGGTATGTGACGACCAAGAGCGGCAAGCGGCGCTACCAGAAGGGCAAGCCGGGCGAACCGGTAATCGTGGGTCGGGTGAAACATCCCGGCACCAAGCCGCAGCCTTTCCTGGAACCGGCCTTCATCGTCGGCGGCAAGGTCGCTCAGAAAAATGTGGATGCGGCGGTCAATGCCGCGCTGGCGAAAGCCAAATCGGAAATGAAGGAGACCACGTGAAGCTGCGGCGCGCCATCGCCCATTACCTGCACGAACGTTTAGCGGAATTGAACATTCGTGCGGATCGACCGGACGGCAAGAACGTCCGTTATCCGCTGGCGACTTTCACGGCGTTGGACCGCAACTCCCAGGTGCTGGGCTGCGGCGCAACCGATTACCGGCGCAAGGACGAGGACGGCATGGTTGTGAAAAAAGGCCGCGTGCTGCCCCAGGAGACCACGCTGCGCATCGATCTGTGGGTGCCCGGCATCGCAGAAAAAAGCGCGGAAGAACGCGTCGAGGAATTGGCGACGTCGGTGGAGGCGGTTTTCGAAGCATGGCGTTTCGATCCGAACCCGCCGCGCATCGTCGATCCGGTTTCCGGCGACGACCTGCGCGTGACGGCGATCCGGCATATCGCAACGGTTGATCTCCCAATGGACAAAACCGGCGAGCCGTTTCTGGCGCGTAAGAGCCTGACCTATGCGGTGACGCATCGGCGAACCCGCGAACGCGACGTGACGCACCGGATCGAGCGCGTCTACCTCGCGTATGGAGAGTGAGATGGCAAAGAAGAAAGAAAAAGCGACGCCCAAGACGCTGCCGGATCTGTCCGGATTCGTTTCCGGTTTGGGCGGAAAGCGGGAAGCAGCCTTTCCGGTTGCCGAGCTTGCGAAGCAAATGGGTGTGTCGGCCCCGGCGCTGGCGGGCATGAAAACGGCTTTCGGATGGGATTCGCAAACGAGGCTGACGCAAGCCGATTTTACGGAAAAAGCCGGGGCCTGGCTCAAGTCGGGCGGGAGGTAAAACATGGCGACAACTCGCATCATCCCCGATGCCTATACCGAATACGAAGATGGGCATATCGGCGCGGTCGCTCCTTCGCTGGCCAACATCGAAGCGAAGATCGGCGGCGCGCAGGGCGGCATTCCCAATAAGCTGTATGTCCTTTCAGGACCGGACGCCAAAGCCAATGCGAAAACGATCTTCCAGGGCGGCCCGTTGCTGCGCGCCATCGAAGAGGCTTTCGATGCGGGAAGCTCGACCATCTACGCTTGGAGGGTCGGCTCCAGTTTGAAGGCTCAGATTGATCTGGAGAACGATGGCAGCGGGACTGGAATCCGGCTTATCGCCAGACAGTACGGCACCAGCGGCAACAACATCCAGGTCACCGTGGACGAGCAGATGGCCGGGATCGTTCCGGGATACTGGTATCTGGACGCCGACAATCATCGACTGATCCACCTGGACGAGGACGGCGAGGTCCTGAACACCGTGGACCTCTCGACCTATCTGGTCGTTGCGCGGGGTTGCTGCCTCCAGTTCACCGATCCGGAGGACCCCGGCTTCATGTCCATCTGGGTCGCGGGCACGGATTCCGACGGGCACGAGGTGCTGCGTCATTTCGCCTCGGACGGCGCGCATATCCCCGCCGACAACATGGACCTGTCGGCCATCGTCAATACGGAAAACATCACGGCCATGCTGTTCGCCATGTCCGGCGATGACAACGCCATGCTCGGATTCTCCACGCCGACCAAACTGTACGTCCTGGACACCATCGAACCGACGCCTCTTGAACCGCAGACGGAACTTGCCTATGCCGACTTGGGCATCGCCAATCCCGACATCAGTGGGGGATGCCTGGGATTCCAGATCGTCGAGGGCGAGCCGCAACCGACCGCCCTGTGGGTGCTGGACAAGACCGCCCGCAACATCTACCACCTCGGTCCTTTCGGTCCGCAGGGAGGACCACCGACCCTTCAGCACACGGTGAGCATTTCCGGCATCGACGGATCAGACCAGGCGACGGGGCTGTCCACCAATTTCTGGAGCGGCAACACCCTGCTGGCCACGCCCGCCGATCCGAGCGGCTGGCGGATGATCGAGTTCCCCTCGCACCTGAACAACCCGACCGAGGGCGACATCACCGACACGTTCACCTTCGATCACGCGATATCCGGCCTGGCCTTCACCGCAGAGGAACTCCAGTTCCACATGGAGATCGACATCTGGGACAACGGCCTGGACAACCCGGATCACCATGTCTTTTACGGTTCCGGCAACAGCTTCCTCGCGTCCCTGATCAACGGCGGCCAGAACCTGGTGGACGCGCAGTTCGTGGCCGAGGGGCGGCTCGACACGTTCGACGATCCGCAAAACCTCTCGGGCGGCGACGATGGACTGTACCCTTCCAACGGCGACTACCTCCATGCCCTGGAGCTTTCCCAGAACAAGCCGGAAATCTCCTGGGTCCACTGCGTGGGCGCGACCGAAATGGATATGTGGAACGCCATCCTCGTCCACTGCGATGAGATGCTGGACGTTCACTTGTCGGAACGGTTTGCGGTGTTGGAATGCCCGGCGTTCTCCTCCTCCAACGAGGAAGGTTCGGCCGCCTACATGGGCGACCTTCAGACCTACGTGGACAACATCGTCAACCGAATGGGCGCTTTCGGAAATCGCAATGGCGTCGTCTTTGCGGGCGGCGCGGAGTTCATGGGTAGCGACGGCGTGCGCTACACCGCCGGGTCGCTCACCTCGGCTTGCGCGGGAGTGATGGCCTCGCTGGAAGTCCAGCAGTCGCTGATCAACAAGCAGGTCCCGAACGTCCTGAAGCTCGTGCCGGAATTCTCGCCCGGCCATATCCAGCAACTCATTCAGGCCCGCGTGAACTGCGTGCGGCTCAAGCCCGGGCGCGGCTACATCATCGCCCACTCGCTCACGGCGGCCCCGCCCGCGTCTGATTATTCCCGCGTCAACGACCTGCGCTCCGTCTATTACGGCGGCAAGGCGGCCCGCGAGGCGGCGCAGCCCCTGGTCGGCGAAGAGAACGACGAGGAAGGAAACGGCCTGCGACTGCTCGAATCCTTCATGTCGCGTCCGCTGGACGTCATGGAGGACCACAGCCAGATCGACGACTACGAGATCGAGGCGGTGAGCAGCGACAACGACCGGCTGCTCGGCGATGTGTACGTGAGCCTGGGCATCCAGCCGCTGCGGGCGATGGAGAAAATCTACACCAAGGTGTTCCTGAAGTAAGGGAGGCTTTCAATGGCCAACGAGGAATACATCAGCGGTTACGCGGGGGAAGAGATTTCGCTGCTCGTCGAGGGCATCAAGATCATGGCCCTGCAAAACTGCTCGTACAAGGAATCCCAAGACAAGGAGCCGATCTACGGTGCGGGCTTTGTGAAGGCGCACGCGATGGGACGCGGGAAGCGGAAGTTCGAACTGGACTTCGAGGTCAAGGAACTCAACCAGTCCGTGATCGAGGAGCCGACCAACGCGCCGCGCAGCAAGACCACGCAACTCAAGGTGGTCAAGATTGGAGCCGCCGAATACGCCTCGCTCCTGGACATCAAGAACGCGACAGTTTTGATCGTTTATCCGGCCAAGAACGGCATTCAGAAGATCAAGAAATTCACCGGCTTCGAATTCACCGACGTCGAAGAGGGTTTCGCCTTTGACGATTCGGCGGTGGGCAAGAAGTGCAGCGGCCTCGCCATCTGGGGCGAAGGCATGGTGTAGGAGGAAACATGGACGACAGACTGCAGGCGGCCATCGCCATTGTGCGCGCGGAATATCCCGAGGCTCGCCTTTTTCAGATCGGCATCCCCGGCGACGATGAAATCTACCTCGCCCGCAAGTGCGCCTGGAACGAGTACAAGCGGCTCATCGGCGCGGTGAAGGACGAGGTCACCGCAAACGAAATCCTCGTCCAGAAGTTCCTGGTCCACCCCAAGCTCTCCTACGAGCAGATCGACCTGGAGATGGACCCCGGCAGGGTCGTGATTTTGGCCCAGCAGATTCAGAAAGGCCTCGGCTTCGTCACCGACGGGGTGAGCCTAAAAAACGTCTGAACCGGGCGCGGTGGGAGGTTGAGACCTCCTGGTACCGGCAGGCCCGCGCCCACATCTGCGACCGGTTCGGATGGCGTTTTTCCGACGTGGACGCTCTGGAACCCGACGAGTTCATCGAGGCGCTGGCGAGCGTCCAGTACCTCGCAGACCTCGAGGAAAAGGCCGCCCGGAAAAACCGGCCCAAAACACCAAACAAGCGGAGGTAACCCATGGGTATCGTCACCGACATCATGAACCTGGTGAAGACCCTCAAGCAGGCGCTCGCCGACGGCAAGGTCGACAAAAAAGAGGCCGCGAAGATCGCCGTCGATCTCGCCGAAGTGCTCAAGGAAATCGCCACGCTGCTTCCCCTGCTCGTGAAGCATCTGCCCAAGAGGTAAGCCATGTCCACCGGCCAGGGAATTCTCCACCAGATCAAGGTCCGACTCGTCGGTTCGGATGAGCTTTCGTCCGTCCTGAAGAAGGCGACCGGCTCGGTGGAGAATTTCAAGCGCGCCGGTGAGCAGATGAAATCGGTGGGCGTGAAGATGCTCGGCGCGGGCGTGGCCCTCGGGTCGTCCCTGGCCGGTGCGGTCGCGCCCGCCATGCGTCTCGAAGAATCCCTCGCCAATCTGTCCTCTGTTTCTACGTTGCCGATGGACGGCTCCATCCAGGACATGAAGAGCGGGATGCTGGAGGCGAAAAAGGTCGCGCTGGACTGGTCATCCAAACACACGCAGTCGGCCAAGGAAGTGACCGACGCGATGTACGACCTGGCTTCGGCGGGCTTGACCGTCAACCAGGTCAACCAGGTCGCCACGCAGACGATGGCGCTGGCTTCCGCGACGCGTGCGGACGCGGCCGAGTCCTCGGCGATGATGGCCAAGGCGCTCAACACCTTCGGCCAGACGCAGCTTGCGACCTTGCCCATCGGCGAGCGGGCGAATGCAATCATGGACACCTTCGCCGCCGTGGTGAAGGGCGCGAAGACGACGCTTCCGGAACTCGGCGCGGCTCTCAAGGCCGTCATGGGCACCGCGTCGAATGCCGGACTCACGATCCAGGAAACCGCCGCCACTGTGGGCTTGCTGCAGACGCGGGGACTGCAGGCCGAACAAGCGGGAACGGCGCTTTCCGCCGTGTTGCGTCAGTTGCCCAAGGCCGCTTCCGAACTGGGGTTGAAGGTCGAGGACGCCTCGGGGCGCTTGCTGCCGATGAACGACATCATCTCGCAGCTGACTGCCCGCTACGCCGAGGGCGGATTGTCGGTCAAGGAGATGTCCGAAATCCAGAAAGTATTTGGCGACGAGGCGGCGCGGGGCATCCAGCTGCTTATAGGCCAGGAAGGCGCGCTCAAGGACCTGACCGCCGCCGCGTCCACGTCCGGAGCGGCGATGGGAATGCTCGCTTTCCAGGAAGACGCCTTCGGCGCGCAGGCTCGGATTGCCTGGAACAACGTGAAAAACGCCGCGCTCGTATTGGGCGACGCCATGCTTCCGGCGCTGCGATCCGCCGCGACCTGGCTCGGCCGCGCGGCCAAGGGCTTCAAGGCGTTCGCCGATAACCATCCGACATTGGTCAAGGTCGTCGGCACGCTGGCGCTGGCTTCGACCGCGATCCTCGTTCTCGGCGGCGGGGCGCTGTGGCTGGCGGGCAGCTTTGCCGGGTCGATTGCCTCCATCCTGAGTATGAGCGCGGCGGTCGCCAAGGCGGGCGGCCTGATGACCGTGCTCAAGACTGGCATCATCGGCGTCGGCAAGGCGCTGCTGTCGCTGTTTCTCAATCCCGTGGGCCTGGTAATCCTGGGCGTCGTCGCGCTCGGCGCGGGTATCTACCTCCTTTATAAGAAGAGCGAGACCTTCCGAAACATGGTCGCCCGCGTGGGCGCGGCGCTCAAAACCACCTTCATGCCGGTGCTGATCTCGGTCGCCTATGGCGTGGGTTATTTCGTCGGCACACTCACCAGCGCATGGGAGGCTGTGAGCCGCTACACTGCCGAGGTCTGGCCACTGGTTCGCACCTATCTCGTGGGCTTCGGCAAGGTCGTCTACGCCTATTTGATCCCGTCCATCGCCTTTCTTAAAGGCTATCTCGTCATGGCCTGGGGTGTGATCAAGACCATCACCATTGCGTCTTGGCGAACCGTGGCACTCACCATCGGCACGGTCTGGAAAATGATCGCGAGCCTCGTTCGGATCGGCTGGGCAATCGTCAGCGGCATCTTCAAAGCGGGGATGCAGATTCTGATCGGCGACTGGTCCGGCGCGTGGATCACGATCAAGCAGATGTTCGTGGACGTGTGGGAGGGGATCAAAGGCTACTTCGGAGCCATCGTCGGGTGGTTTTCCGGTCTGGGAACGATCTTCTATGACGCGGGTGTCGGCCTGATCACCGCTTTCAAGGACGGAATCATGGCCACATGGGAGTCGCTCAAGGGCGGCGTCACCAAGGTGCTGGGGTGGATTCGGGACCTGCTGCCCGGCTCCGATGCGAGGCGCGGGCCGCTCTCCGATCTGACTGCATCCGGCAAGGCATTCTTCCCGACCTTCACCAAGGGTCTCGTGCAGGAATCCGATGCCCCGATGCGCAGCGTCGAGGGCGTGCTCAAGGAAGTGACGCTCGCGCCGGGCGCTATCGAGATGCCCGCTCCACGACAGCGATACGAACCTGCGCCTTCCGCTTCCGGCAATTCCCTGGTCGTCGAACGCGGGGCTATCGTCATCAATGTGGGCAGCGCGGCCGAGGCGGTGGACGATCTCGAAGCGCGCCTCGAGGAACTCTTTGCCCGGCTCAACCGGCGATGGGGGGCGGCCTATGCCGGATGAGTACACCAACGACGGGCCGACCTACGTGAAATTGGGCGATGTGAAATCCGACGGCACGCCGGACATCGCCAACGTCCTCTTCGAGTTCCCTGTGCCGCATGGCCAGATGCGCGTACGCCAGGAAGTGCGGATCGACGAGGTCGAGGCACCCGGCCGCTCGGGGAAGATCAAGCAGGCGGTCGGCTACCAGGACAGCGAGATCAGCATCGGGCTGCGCCTGTTCTCCGATGACGATGGCAAGACCGCCCTGGACAAATACGCTGTCCTCCAGGATGCCTTTCGCAAACGCGACAACGCGGACTCGCTGCCCCGTGTCTTCTCGATCCAGAGTCCGCTGACCGACGCCTGCCGCATCCAGACCGTGCTCTTCAAGGGATTGGAGATTTCCGACGCCGAAGGAACGGACCAACTGGAGGTGACTGTATCGCTGACCGAGTTCGAACCCATTGAGGCCAAGGTGGACGAGCGCGGCGGTAGCGGTGGGGGATCAGGCGGCGGTTCCGGAGGCAGCGACAGTGGAAGCGGATCGGGCGGAAGTTCCGGCAGCGACAACCCCGATTCCAGCGGCGCGGACGACGCTGCGGGGCATAGCTCCGAGGATTCCGCTCTGCGCGACGCCTTCAACGCGGGCAAGCAGGACGCCATGGGCGGCGGCGGGCCTGGCAGGCCGGGGGACGAATGATGCAGCCGCAATCGATCAATTACCTCGGACCCAAGACGGAAGTTTCCATCGGCGATCTGACGCTGACCGCCGTCGCCGGAATGTCGGTCTGGTCTTCCCGCGAGCCGACCGCCGACACCTGCGAGATCGTTCTGCCCGATCTGCCCGGCGATCTGGCGAAACAGGTGGAAAAGGATGCGCCCCTCGTCGTGCGTCACGGCTACAAGGGCTTCGACCTGGAGACGATTTTCACCGGCACGGTGGTGGACGTTTTACCCAAGAAAAAACTGACGGTCTTCGGCGCGGACGCCATGCGGCTGCTGTTCGAAACGAAGCTGACGATCACGTTCCAGGAAGAAACGCCCACCTCGATCATTGGCAAGATTGTCGGCGATCTGGGCATCGACGTTTCCCAAGTGACCGAGATCGAGGACGTCCTGGACCGGCTGCCGCTCTACCGCAACACCGTCTGGCAGGCGGTCAAGATGGTGAACGACCGCACCGGTCTGCCGCACGACTTTTTCATCGACGAAACCGGAGCGTTCCGTTGGGAACCGCGCGACCAGGAGCAGGAGCCGTCTTTCGAATTCGTCTACGGTCAAAACATCCTCGACCTGGATTTAAAAACGCTGGGGCAGTCCACGCTGCTCACTGTCGGCATGCCGGTGCGTCATTCCACGGTTGTCACCGTGACCGACCGCCTGGGCGAGACCGCGAACTTCTATGTCATGGCTGTTCGGCACTTCCTCGCCCCTACGGGCGGCAGACGGACCTTTCTGAAGATGGAGCGCATCGATGAGTCTTGAGCAGGAAATCAAATGCCTCATCGAGAAGCTGGCTCCGGACCTGCGGCCGCACATGCGCCTGTCCCTTTCGGGCGTGGTGGCCAAGGTTCACGAGGACGACTACCGCGTGGACGTGGAGATTCCCGGCGACAACGACGAGGTGCTCGCGCTGCCCTTCATCCCCGTGAAGTCGCCGATGGCGATGGACGGCTGGGGCATCTTCGCGCTCCCCGAAGTGGACAGCGAAGTCTCGGTCGCCTTTTGGGGCGGCGATCCCACGAACCCCTTTGTCGACGGCGCGGTGCTGATCAACAACCGGACGCCGGTCGGGGCCAAGGTCGGCATGATTGTCATTACTGACCGCGTGGGCCAGTGCATCAAGCTCAAGCCGCAGACCGGCGAGATCATCGTCAATGGCTACAACCTCAAGACCACAGTCACCGGCTCGGAGGCGCGGTCGGTCGATGGGTCGCTGAATGAAATCGTCGGTGAGAACCACGTCGCCACGGTCGGCCGAAAAGCGACGCAGACGGTCAAAGGCAAGTCGCTGCGTGTCCTGGAAAAAGGCGAAACGGCGGTCCACGGCGTGCTCGACGACGCGGCCACCTTTGACGATCCCGAGGACGAGAACTACCTGAAGCTCAAATCCGCCGCGACCAAGGCCGAGGTCATGGGCAACCACGTCCAGCGGATTGAAGGCGGGCAGACGGTGGATGTCGAGGGGCTGCAAAGCGTGACCGTCGGCTCCGATCGCAAGACAAAGGTGCTGGGCGCGGACTTCGAGGCCGTGGCCAAATCCAAGCAGGTTCTGGTCGGCGGCAACCTGGACATCATGGTCGCCAACGCGATGGGCGTTCCGATGCCCGCCGCGATCCAGATCGGCAGCCCGCCGCCGATGATCAATTGCTGGGGCGGCGTATTCATTCCCGGCGCATCCGCCCCGATGGTCAACGGCACGGCTCTTTCCACGGCGTTCACAACGTACACAGCGGCGATCTCCACGGCGCTCGGCACACTCGCGGCCGCCTTCTCCGGTCCCAACCCGGTCATCGGTTCGCAGATCGCCGGGGCGTTGGGAACATTTAACACCGCCGTCGCCGCAGCTGTCAGCGCGCTGCTGTCGGCCATCACCGCGTCGCTGTCGACGCGTCAGTTCTTTGCGGTGCCGTGATGGGTTGGGAGAAGGCCAAGGAGCCGGGAATGGTCAAGCGGCTCAAACGGATCGCGCAGCTGGTGGAATTGATCCGCCAGGAACTTGTGGAACAGGAAGTCCGGCGCATCGAGGGCATGGCGAAAACGGTTCGGTACTTTCAGGGAGCGAATGGACACGATGAATCAGTGGGCTGAGTTCAATCTGCAGAGCCTGTTTCCGGGGCCGGTCGCCGATGCGACCGAGCAGGTGGGAATCGTCTGCGAGCAGATCGGGACCGCCGCCGAGACCATCGCTTCGGCCATCGAGATGCTGGCCGACCTGCTGGTGGACGTAACCGATCCCCTGCGCGCCCTGATCCAAGAGCTTATCACCCTGCTCGAAGAAACGATGTCCGACATTTTGCACACCGGCATCTATTTCTATTACGACTGCGCGGGCTGGCCGTTCTACCAGGTGCGCTCCTTCGATTGGGACAAGATCAAGCAGGCGATGGCCGAAGGCGAAGCCCACGGCGCGGAAATCCGCGAGGGCGATGTGAAACCCGAGGACCTGCCGCTCGGCACGACTGCCGTCGCATACGGCTGGTCCGGCTGGCAGGCGCGGTGGAAAAAATCCATCGACGACTTGGGCGACATATCGCGGCCCATTTTCTCGGATAACGCCGAGGTTGGCGCGATCTTCCTGGTTGCGGGTACGCCGTCGCTGAACGGTTTTCTTATGCTGCTGCGCGCCATCGGCGAACTCCTGGGCATCAAGGCGTTCGAGGACGCCTGGGACCGCTTCGTCGTCACCATCCTTGATGCCGACGCCAAGAAGGGCGACCGCAGCATCGTGGTCAAGGACGTCACCGGTTTCGCCGAGGACGACTGGATCGTCGTCGGTCCGCTGACCGTGGCGCTGCCGGTGTTCACCTACATAAAGTCCATCGACAAGGTGACGCGCACCTTCGTGCTGACCGATCCACTGCCTCAGGACTTTGCGAAGGGATCGCCGGTCGCCATGACCGGCTCGGCCGCCTCGGGAAACAACCGCAAGCCCACCGCGCCGGACTGGGCGAACCTGACTCTCGCGGAAATCATCCCGTTCCTGGATGACCTCGATGCGCTGATCCAGAAGATCATCGGCCTTTTGCGAGTGGCCGACGGCTTCCTGGCGCTGCTCCAGGAACTCGCGGAAATCCTCAACAAGAAGGCCCAGAAGCTTCGCCAGATCGCCCAGATGATCACTGACCTCATCGAGCGGATCATGGCGGTCCTCACGCTCACCGGGCTCTTTGTCCTCAAGGTCGAATCGTCCACCGGCTTCTCCGGTCTGTACGACGCCATCAGCGAGGCCGACGACTCCTTCCCGCTGCCCGCCGACTCCTTTGTGTTTGGAGCATGCCTGCTCGCGGGCGGCGCGGACTTCGGGCCGATGGCCGACTTCCTGGGGGTGTGAGATGGGATTTATCGACCATTTCGACGGACCCATGATTGATGCCGACGCCTGGGAGATCATCACAACCGGCGCGAACTCCGTAACGCTGGATGCGGGGCAACTGCGCATCGATGCCGCTGATGGAGAAAGCCTCGATCCACGATACGCTGTGCTGCGCCGCCGTGCTGCGCTGACCGGCGATTTTTCTATCTCGGTGGAGATGGATGCGACGGTCACCGTCAACCCATCGTTCCTGAATTTCGGGTGGGCGGTCGTAGTACTGCGCACGCCGGGAAACATCCCCGAGCGAATCGGCTTCTGGCGTTTCGGCGCGCTGGACCCGGCTCTGGCCCACCTGCGCGTCGAGCCGGAATTGCCCTCGCCGGATTGGTTTTTCACCCACGACGATTACACGATGGGTGTTGTGCCGCTGCCAACCGGAATTGACCGGGCTGTTGCCACGTTGCGCTTTTCGCGGGGCGGCAACATTTGGACCGTGGAAGCCGATATTCACGACGGCCAGGGGTTTCGGCAAGTCTCCCAATACCTGGGAACCGCCGATCCGGTCGAACTCGAGCTTTTCGCACTCTGCGCCGGGAACCCCGTGTCGGCTTTGCTTGACGATTACCTGGAAAACGCAGGGGCGCCCGAGGACGATGACGTAGAAGAAGCGGTTTCCACTTCCTACCGTTTTCCGAACCTCGGCTGCGACCTGCTGCTCGACGAGGACGGCGATCTGGCCATCTCGGTGACCGGCGACCTGGCGCTCACCCCGCGCGGATCTGTATGCCTGCTCCAGGACATCGCGGGCCTGCTTGAGACGCTGCCCGGCGATCTGTTCGGTCATCCGGAATACGGTGCGGGGATCGGGCGGCTGTTCGGCGAGAGCTACAAGGCCGGATTCGTCCGTCATGTCGAGCGCGCCGTGCGCGACGCCCTGGTCAACGATCCCTCGGTTGCGCCGCGCCTACTGCCGGAAACCGTCCAGATCGAGATGGAGCGGTACTCCGACACTGAGCTTTCCGTTTCCATCCGAGCTTCGGCGATTTCCGACGGCCAGATCGTGCCGCTCAACTTCGTCTGGCAATACGGACTGGACGACGTGTCGCGGATTTTCACGCGGGAGGCGGCGCAATGATCATCCGCACCTACGACCAGATCGTCGCCGACATGCTGGCCAAGATTGCTGCCCGCACGAAGCTTACCAACTTCAACGTCGGCTCCGTGGTCCGCACTCTGGTGGAAATCCTTGGTTCGGCCATCGCGGACCTGGGCGACCTGACGCTCGCCTGCCTCAAGGCGGGATTTATCGCCACGGCCACGGGCTACTGGCTCGATCTCAAAGCCAAGGAATTCGGCGTCACGCGGCATCCGGCCAAGGCAACCGAGGGCATCGTGTTTTTCTGTCGGTCGGTGCCCAAGAACGAAAACATCGTGATTCCGGCGGGAACCATCGTCTCGACCCTCAGGGACCAGGAAGGCAAGGCGTACCGGTTCTTCACCAAGGAGGAAGCGATCCTGGCGACCGGAACCACCGAGATCGAAGCGGCCGTTGTCGCCGAGCAACCCGGCGCGGCGCATAACGTCGGGCCCGGATCGATCCAGAAAACCGCCATCCACATCCGAGGCGTGGATCGAGTTGAGAACCGCGCCGATTGGATTACCAGCGAGGGCACCGACGAAGAAACCGATGCGTCGCTGCGGGCGCGGTGCTTCCTGGCGTGGGAAGAACTGACCCAGGGCAGCACCGAGCGAGCCTACATCTCGTGGGCTCTCTCCGACGCCCGGGTAACCAGCGCCTTCGTCAACTCGCAGCATCCGCGCGGCCAGGGAACGGTCAACGTCTACATCCTTGGTGCGGGCGGCATGCCATCTCAAAGCCTGATCGACGACGTGCAAGCCGTTATCGATGAGAACCGCCCGCTCTGCGTGGACGCCCTCGTCCTTGCTCCCGACGAGATCGAAGTGGACCTCGACTTCGCCATCGTGCCCAGGCGGTGGCTACCCACTTCGATCATCGAGGCCGAGGTCCGCAAACGCCTGCAGGGCTACTTCAATCCGCAGGGCGATCCGGCTTACCCGTGGATCGAGCCGCTCGGCGTGGGTGAGAAGGTTGTCTTCAACCAGCTGGTCGAGATCGTCATGAGTGTGGAGGGCGTGTACGACGTCCGGTTCGTTTCGCCCACCGAGGATATCGATGTGGACACCGACGAACTGCCTACCATCCGGACCCTCGCGATCCGCTTCGAAGGAGCCGTGGCATGAACAAGATCAGTGAATACCTGTGGTGGATTCTGCCCGGCTTTTTGAAAAAGAAAGGCGCGGTCGATCCCGCTGGTTCTACGACCTGGAATCTCGTCAACATCCAGGGCGAAACGCTGGATGCTTCCAAAGCCGAGATCATCGCCATGCGCGCCCAGCACGCCGTCGAAACCGCCGAGGGCGAGCACCTGGAAGCCCTGGGCGAGGAACGGGAAACGCGGCGATTCGAGAGCGAAACGGACGCCGCCTACCGGCTTCGCATCTTTCAGGCGGCCGCCAATAAACAGAAGGTCGGAACCAAGCCCCACATGCTCCGGATGCTGCAGGACCTTGGCTTCGGCGCGCAGGTGGTCGAGGTCTGGACAATCACGCGGTGCTATTGGGCCGAGTTCATCGTGCGGCTCTGGGACGCGGGACACCCGATCACCGTCACCCAGGACGAGCTTTACCGCGAGGTGGACCGCAACCGCCCAGCGCACGCCCGCGCCGTGTATCAGATCGAACTGCCGCTGGACGTTTATGACGACGAGGAACTTTTTGATACGGCGAATCAGTTTGATTCGTGGAGACTCCCATGACCCAGAAAATCTCTTTCCAATACCGCGACCCCGAGGATACCGAGCTTCTGAACCGGCGCTGGGAGGGCATCATCGATCCCGGCGTGAAACAGGGCTTCGAGGTCACCCTCGGCTCCACCGGGCCGAACCCGGCCACGACCATCACGATCCGCGCGGGCGTCCTGGTCACCAACGATTTCTGCCGGATCGAGGAAACCGAGCCGATTATCGACGCACTGCCGATCCCGGCCAACGCTTCGACCGACCCGCGCTGGGACCTGGTGGTCTGCGAGCACCGCTATTTGCGCTCCGTGCCGCCCCCTGTGGCCACGTACGCGATTATTCAGGGCGAGCCGAGCCCTACGCCGTCCTTGCCCGATATTCCAGCAAACTGCGTCCCCTTGGCCTACTGCCGCATCCCTGGCGGCGCGACCCAGTATTCGGAAATCGTCAACTTCATCACCCAGTTTCGCTACAACTGCGACTGGGACGATGCCGCAGACACCTGGCGCATCCGCTTCGGCGCAAAGATCGCCATACTCATCTCCATCATGCCGACGCCATTTTCCGCGCTGAACCTCTCGGCGGGCATGCGCGTGTTCATCCATCCCGGAGGCGCAGCCGACGGCGATCCGATCACCTGGACCCGCATCGCGGAACTGACGCCGGACGGCTTCACCGAACTGGTCGTCCTGGCCCAGGAGGTCATCGCCGCTCGGGGCAGTCGGGCCAGTCTCGATGACCGCCTCGACCAGTCGCTGAATGAGGATGGCTCCTACAAACGCGTGGGAATCCTCGACCAGGTCATGGATGAGGTGGAACAGGCGCGGGGCTCGGCGGCCAGCCTCGATGTGCGCCTGGACGTGTCGCTCAACAACGACGGCTCCTATCGCCGGGTCGGACTGCTTGACCAGGTCATGGACGAGGTGGAAGACGCACGCGGCAGCATGTCCGACCTGGACGCCCGCCTCGATGTTTCCCTGAACAACGACGGCACGATCAAGACAGCCGCCCTGCAGGAGAAGGTCGCGCATGCGGACCTGACCAATATGCCGGACACCGGCGGCACCAACGGCGACCACGACGCCCGGTACTACCGCCAGACCGAGATCAACGACATGCGCGACCGCATCCACGGCGACGGCGTG
>Ga0116164_10001957_pt1 | contig 15047 bp, 10 predicted proteins | sample AD_UKC109_MetaG_FD_89888 | JGI IMG/M metagenome (GOLD analysis project Ga0116164, IMG submission 89888) | Active sludge microbial communities of municipal wastewater-treating anaerobic digesters from Hong Kong - AD_UKC109_MetaG | ecosystem: Engineered > Bioreactor > Anaerobic > Digestate... | reverse complement strand
GTTTCCTTGTTGGCCAGCAGCACGCGCTTTTTGCGCGATAAGGCGTGCAGCACGCTTTCCAGCCCGCACATGCCCACCACCGCGACCAGCACCTCGTCGGCCTCGTCCATGCCCGCCGCCTCGATCAGCGCCTCGTCCCCGAACACCCAGCGGCAAAAGCGCAGCTCCTGCGGAATATCGTCGATGGAAAAGCGCGGGTCCGTCAGCCCCGCCAGCGCGGGCCGGAAGCGCAGCACCTGCTCAAACAGCCTGTCCTTGCTGCTCCTCGCCACCAGCGCCGCCACCGCAAACCTGTCCGCATGCAGCGCCAGAACATCCAGCGCCTGCGTACCGATGGACCCGGTGGAACCCAACAGCGCAATCCGTTTCAACGCATTGTCTCCTTCATACATAAATACGGTTCATTCTATCGCCCCGCGTGGGCAAAGTCAATGTGGGCGAATAAGGAACGGGGTAATTAGGAATGAGGAATGAGGAATGAGGAATTGCGGTGCGGTTGCTAAAGCAACCGAATGATTTCATTTTACTTTTCCTTGTCGGTATATTCGATGCCTTGTCATGAAACCAAGTTGCAGATGACAGAATGAATTCGGGAGATTGCGCAGCAATCTATCCACAATTCCTCATTCCTCATTCCTCATTCCTCATTCGTAAAAGTTCCTCATTCCTCATTTCCCCGTCTTCCGCTCGCTTCGCCAGCGCCAGCAGCGGCACGAACGCCGCGACGACGGGGAGGAAATAGCGGAAATAATCGTTCACGGGGGAGAGGGCGCAGGCCGCGAGGGTGAGGAGGGCGGGGAGGAAGGCGGCGAGGTCGCGGGCGCGCTTCCTTCTGAGGAGGGAGAGCGCAGCGATCAGCAGCAGCCAGGTATAGGACGCGCAGAAGAGGAAGAGCTCGAGGACGGGCACGCGCCGCCAGCCGCGCGCGTACATCGCCAGCAGCTCGCGGGCCTTTTGGAAGGCGGGGATTTGGGTCGTGTGCAGGTCGAGGGGATCGTCGCCCGCGGCGACGGTCTCAAACAGGAAGCGCATCCCGCCCTGATAGTTGTAGGTGCGGGCCGCGTCGATCTTGGGCGTGAAGGCGTAATAGCCGGTGCTGCCCGCGACGAAGGATTCGAGATAGGTCAGCGGATATTTTTTGAGCATCGAAAGCCACGCTTTACGGTATTCCGCCAGCGCTTCTTTTTCCGCGTCACGCCCCATGCCGTACTGCCGGAAGGTGTACTTCACGGGATCGGAGATGTTGGGCTCGTAGAGCTCCGCCAGGCGCTCCGCGTCGAGCACGGCGTCAACGGCGGCGTACTCCGCGTCGGTCACGGCCTCGTCGCGCAGGCTCCGCGCGGATTGCTGGAAGGCAACCGAATAGATGCCGGAGGCCTTCGCGTCCGTGATGTTCAGCGCCGGGACAAGCAGAGAATTGAACGCGAACACCAGCGCCAGCGCGCAGCCAAGCGCCGCAATCGCCAGCCGGCGCAGCCTGCCGCGCAGGACAATGCCCAGTACGACCGCCGTGGGCAGCAGGATGTAGATGCCGTTGTTGCGCACGAGGCACAAAAGCAGCGCCGTCACGCCCAGCGCGACCGCCGCCGCAGCCTTTGCCTTGCCGAACTTCAGCCATTCGATCGCCTGCACGGTGAACAATAGCACGAGCGCGGCGTAGATCGTATCCTTGCCCACGGCCTGCGCAAACGACGCGAAGATCGGCGTCAGCGCGAAAAACAACAGCGCGCAGAGCCGGAACACGCGGCTGACCCCGAGCTTTTTCACCAGCTCCAGCGCGCGCGCAAGCGCGTAGGCCAGCAGGGCGGACTGGAGCAGCGTATAGCCAAACACGCCCGGATTATCCCCCGCAGAAGCCACGCGCCCCAGCCGCACCAGCCCCGAAAACACCCACGTCAGCAGCACGGGGTGCCAGTTGGTCATCGTCCGGAGGCCCGCCTGCATGGCGACCATCTCCGCCATATCCCACACCACGGTGCCGGGAAAGAAGATCACGAGATACGGCGACCAGCACAGCAGCAGCACGCCCATCACGAACAGGACCGGCCGCCTGCGGTACGCGCGGCCCGGCCGGCCGCCGGACAAGCGCGCAAGCAGCCTCCCCACCTGCTTCCCCTCCGTGTGGTTGCCGCCCTCCAGCCATCGGCAGACCAGCGCCGCGAGCATCGCCATCACGGCCGCCTGCCCGAGGATCTGCAGGATGGCTATCCCCCACCGCCAGAACGAGTTCAGGTAATCCCATGTGTCGTACGCAAACAGCGACGCGGCGAAGTAATTCACCGCGCCGAAGCAGAGCCCCAGCGCGATTTGCCCTTTGGACACGCGCTTCACCTTTATCAAAAACACATACCAAAGCCCGCCCAGCAAAAGCGCGTACAAAATCCACACGGGGCTGAACGCCGTAAGCGGCAGATCGCTCACGCCAACATATCCCTCGCGGGACACGGTAAAGGCGAGCATGCTCAGCACGCCCGCCGCCAGGCTCATCAGGATATTCATTTCATGTCCTCGGGTTTAAGCGCTTTCAGGATATTCAGATTGACCTCAAACAGTTGCCGGTGCTTCTTGGCCACGGTATCCAGAATGATCCCGCAGATCAGTAAAAGCAGCGCCAGCGTCGCCATCACGCCCGAGATGATCAGCGTGGGGAAGCGCGGCACCAGCCCGGTTTCGAAATACTCCACCAGCACGGGGATGAACAGCACCGCCGCCACGATAAAAAGCAGCAGCGCCAGCAGCCCGAAAAACGGCAGCGGGCGGTATTCCTTGAACAGCCGCTCGATGGTCCTAAGCACCTTGAAGCCGTCGGAAACGGTGTTCAGCTTGGAGGGGCTGTCCTCCGGGCGGTCGCGGTAGCCCACGGGCACGCACTCCACGGAGAGGTTTTTGTCCAGCGCGTGGATGCTCATCTCGGTTTCGATCTCAAAGCCCTTGGAAAGCACGGGGAAGCTTTTCACAAACTGATAGCTGAACGCGCGGTAGCCGGTCATCAGGTCGGTGATCCTGCCGCCGAAAATGCGGTTGACCAGCCCGCGCACCAGCCGGTTGCCGGTATTGTGGAAGGGACGCTTGTTCTCGGTGAAATACGTGGAGGACAGGCGGTCGCCCACGACCATATCCACGTTTTTCAAAAGCACCCGGTCCACCAGCTCCCGCGCGTGCTCGGCGGGGTAGGTGTCGTCGCCGTCGATCATCAGGTACGCGTCGGCGTCGATCTCCCGGAACATCGTGCGGATCACGTTGCCCTTGCCCTGCCTGCGCTCGTAGCGCACAATGGCGCCCGCGGTCCGGGCAATCTCGTCGGTGCCGTCCCTGGAATTATTGTCGTATACGTAAATATCGGCGTCCGGCAGCGCGGCGCGGAAATCCCGGACCACCTTGCCGATGGTTTTCGCCTCGTTATAACAGGGAATCAACACGGCCGTCTTCATGCTGCCACTCCTTATTTGCTCGCGCTCCAGTGCGCCTGCTCGATGTCCAGATCGCGGTGCGAAACGGACACCTGCCAGCCCTCTTTGCGCAGATACTCGCAGAGGTTTTCCGCAATCGCCACGCTGCGGTGCGCGCCGCCCGTGCAGCCCACGGCGATCACCAGCCGGTGCTTGCCCTCGGTGACGTAATGGGGCAGCAGGAACGAGAGCATGTCCTTGCACTTGACCAGAAATTCCTGGGTCACGGGGTTTCTGAGCACGAAATTCGCCACCGGCTCGTCCAGCCCCGTGAAATGCCCCAGCTCCTTGATGTAAAACGGATTGGGCAGGAAACGCACGTCGAACACCAGGTCGCCCGCGCGGGGGATGCCGCGCTTGAAGCCGAAGCTGATGATCTCGATGTGCATCTGGGCGTTGTCGTCGGGAACGCTGACGATCTTGCGCATCATGCTTTGCAGGGTCCGGGCGTTCATCTCGGTGCTGTCGATCAGGTGGTCGGCGAACTCCTTCAGGGGCTGGAGCAGGATGCGCTCCTTGGCGATCGCCTCCTCAAGCGACTGGTGCTCGCCCGCCAGCGGATGATCGCGCCGGGTTTCCTTGTAACGGTTGACCAGAATTTCGTCCGTCGCGTCGATGAACAGGGTGTCGATCATGTAGCCGAGGTTGCGCGCCTCGCGGATGATCTTCACCACGGCCGTGGGATCGAAAAACTCGCCGGAGCGCACGTCCACGCCGATGGCGGCCATCGGGCGCTGCTGCACGGAGAGGTTGCACGCTTCCATGAAGCGCACCAGCATGGTGGGGGGCAGGTTGTCCACGCACAGTGCGCCAAGGTCTTCCAGCGTCCGCAGCGCGATGGTCTTGCCCGAGCCGCTCAGCCCGGTCACGATCAAGAATCTCAAGGCGTGTCCCCCTCTCCCACAAATTGTATGGCCGTTAATCCTCGCCGATAATCTGCACCTCGGGTATGAGGTCGAATCCCGTCTGCTCCTTCACCACGCGCTGCACGTGGCCGATCAGCGCCAGATAGTCCTTCGCGGTGCCGTTTTGGTCGTTCACCAGAAAGTTGGCGTGCTTTTCGCTCACCGACACGCCGCCGATCCGGTATCCCTTCAGCCCGCAGCCCTCGATCAGCTTGCCCGCGAACTGCCCCGGGGGCCGCTTGAATGTGGAGCCGCAGCAGGGAACGGTGAGGGGCTGCTTATCCCGCCTGCGGGCGTTGAGCTCCCGCATGGCCACGCGCACGGTGTCCTCGCGGCTTTTGTGCAGCAGCACGGTTACGTAGAGCACGATCTCGTCCGTCAGGCGGCTGGAGCGGTAGCCGAATTGCATCTCCTCGCGGGTGTAGGTCCTCGCCTCGCCCCCGCGGGTCACGCACGCGAGGCCCACCACCACATCGCCGATCTCCCCGCCGTACGCGCCGGCGTTCATCCGCACGCCGCCGCCCACCGTGCCGGGGATGCCCGCCGCAAACTCCAGCCCCGTCAGCCCCGCGTCGGCCGCGGCGTTTGCCAGCGCGGTCATCGCCGCGCCCGCCTGCGCGGTAAGGGTGTAGCTTTGCCCGTCCGCCGTGGCGGGCGAGCTGATGTCGGCAAACCTGTCGGCAAAGCGCAGGGTAAGCCCCGGAATGCCGCCGTCCCTCACCAGCAGGTTTGTGCCGTTGCCGATCACCTGCACGGGCACGCCGTGGCGCGCCGCGATCCGCAGCACCTCCGCCACGCGGTCCTCGCCCGAAACATCCAGCAGGAGTTCGGCGGGGCCGCCGAGCTTCAGGCTGGTATAGCGGCTCATCGGCGCATCCGGCAGGAGTTCGCTTTTGGGCGCGGCAAGCCGCAGCGCGCTGATGAACTTCGCTTTGGCTTCGTCGTCCATGTCCAATTCCTCCCGTGGCTGCACTCGCCGGCGTATCGTCGGCGCTTATGAGGATTGTAGCCTATTTTACGGGAATAGTCAAAGCAAAGGCGGCATTTTTCACGGGTTCCGCCGCTTATCCGTTGCCCTCGAAAAACCATCCGGTTTCGATAAACCATGCGTCCCCGTTCCAGCTGATCACGTGATACCACCGGCCGTCCACGATCCCGATGACGAACAGCGCGTCGGCGGCATCGTCCGGCTCCGCGTAGCGCGCGGGAACACCGTCCGCGCAGGGCGACGCATACAGAATATCCTGCGCGGCATACGCCTCCTCCGTCAGCGCGAGGATGGGAAGATTCGGCGTCACGGCCCGCATTTCGTCTCCGAACACCAGCATATCCGTCCGCATCCAGCCCTCCGCCCCGCCGACGCGCACGCGGCACCAATCCGCCCCTTGCTCCAGCGCCTCCGCGGGCGCGCCGGTATAGTACAGGCCGAGGCAAGCGCTCCCGGCATCCGCGTCCGTATACAGGGGCGCGGTTTCGCCGGAATCCGGGGCCTGCACCATCGCCCAGCCCTGCGTATCCAGCATTGCCAGCACGCCGTCGAAGGTCTGCGGCAGCACGGAACTATCCAGCGTGTCCAGCGCCAGGGACCGCGTCCAGCTGCCGTACACCCTGCGCAGGTCGACGCGGTCGGAACGGTATTCCACGGCTACGTGCGGATAGAACATCATAAAGCAATCCGCGTCCCCCGCGTAGTTGTAGGCCCCGCGCAGCGCCCAGCGACCGTCGGCCCCGGCGCGGAACACGAAGGTATACGATTCGGAATAATCGACCGAGAAAAAGTCCCCGCCGCTGTTGCCGGGCTTCGGCGAAAGCCCGTTCCACGAGCCGAACGGCGCGCTTTGTACGGCTGCGGTATATTCGTCGCCGTCCTCCGCAAAGACCAGCATGACGCCGTTTCCCTGCGCATCGGCCGTCCATGCGTACAGCGACCCGCCGATCCGGTACGCGTACCGGAATGCGAGCGCATCCGGCAGCAGCGCCCGCACGCCCGCGGGCAGCGCATCCAGCGTGTCGAGCAGGGCGTCACCCGTCGGCACCCACGCCTGCGCCGCGAGCGGCAGCAGCAGGAGTGCCAAAGCCAGCGCCATCATTCGGTATATTTTTTTCATATCGCTCCACCTCCAACATCCTAACGAACCGCGCTGCCGGAAAATTCCATGGCCGGAAACAAAGGCCGCGCCTTGCACAGGGCCGCCGGGAGCGCCCCGGCGCAGCGAAAACGAGGCTTCATGCAACAGAACGCGTGGGAGGATCGTTAATTCAATAACAAAGGAGGTCCCGCGCCATGCAGATTTCAAGGATACCCCGAGGACAATCCCGTTTTCCGGCAAGGCTGCCGCTGATCCTGTGGTGCGTGCTGCTGCTGTTTCTCCTGCTCTGCGCGCTGCCCGCCGCCGCGGACGGCACGGCGGAAACGGCGGTCGTGAGCAATCCCGATCCGGCCGATCACCTGAACCTGCGGGAAGCGCCCTCCCAAAGCAGCAAGTCGCTGGGCAAGTATTACAACGGCGTGACCGTCGAGGTGCTGGAATATACCTCGGCGGATTGGGTCAAGGTGCGCATCGGCACGGATCCGGGCTATGCGCAGGGCTATATGATGACCCGGTATCTCGCCTTCGGCAACGACGGAAAGCTCGTGGAATCCGCCGTTCCGATATTGGAAGCGAACGCCGTCAGCTGGGGAATTCTCGAAAAACCGCTGGCCGAAAATAATTTTGTGGGAATCTACGGCTACGGCGAGTACGCGAAGCTCCTGGGGTATACCTCCGAATGGTGGCACCTCAGCGTGAACGGGCAGACCGGCTTTTTCCAGTCGCACCAGCAGGTGCTGCAGATGGTACAGGGAACCTATTATGACGGCTTTAATACCGCGGTCGTCAGCAATCCCAATCCGGAAGACCGCCTGAACCTGCGGGTGGAGCCCTCCCGGAGCAGCGGCTCGCTGGGCCGGTACTACAACGGCGTGACCGTCGCAATCCTGCAGGAGGTCGACGACGAATGGGTGAAGGTGCGCATCGATACGCTGGACGGGTATATGATGCGCGCGTATCTGAAGATGAACGCGGCCGAGGGCAGCGTACCCTCCGCCATGCCGACCGTGACCATCGTCAAATCCGCGCGGCTGCTGAACCTGCGCGAGAAACCGACCGTGCATTCCAAATCGCTGGGCTCCTGCTACGGCGGCACGCAGGTGCAGGTGCTGGGCGTGACGGACGCGTGGTATCACGTGCAGGCGGGCGGCCAGATCGGCTTCATGTCGGCCCGCTACCTGACGCCGCAGCTTCTCTCCCCGTCGGAAGACGCCGACGCGGCGCAGGCCGGGGAACCGGCCGGCGGCTGGGACGGCCCAACGGGGACCCATACCACGGCGGCGTGGACGCTTCCCATGACGGAATCGTACGCAATCGTGAACAATCCCGACCCGAACGACCGCCTGCACCTGCGCACCGGCACCAGCCGGGAGGCGACCTCGCTGGGCAAGTATTACAACGGCGTGGAGGCCGTGATTCTGGGCACGCTGCCGGACGGATGGACGTCGGTGCGCATCGGAACCCTGACGGGATATATGCAGACGAAGTATCTCGCGATCAACGACGCGACCCCGCCGGTATCCGCCATGCCCGTGATGACCGTGCGCTGCGCCGATTCCTCCGGCGGCGTGCAGCTGCGGGAGCAGCAGTTTGCAAGCTCCCGCTCCCTCGGAACGTACCCCAACGGCACGCAGGTGGTGCTGATGGGCTTTAACGACACGTGGGCGCACGTGATTGTGGACGGGCAGACGGGCTTTATGCCGGGCAGCTGTTTGCAGTAACAAACGGCGCCCCGCAGACTTTGAGTAAGGAGAGCTTATGATGAACCGTACGAAACGATCCGGCCTTGTTTCCGTTTTCCTGTGCATGCTTTTTCTGGCTGTGTCCGCCCTGTGCGCGCCCGCGCTGGCGGCCGCCTCGCCGTGGGACGGCTATACCGTGCTCGCGCAGGGCGGCAGCGGCGCGCTGCATGCCGCGGTCGTGGAGGACCCGGCCACGGAAGGGCGCACGCTGCTGATCGCGGTGGAAACGGACGGCGTTTTCTCCATCGTCGCGCGGGCGGAGCATGCCGTCCCGGCGAGCTGGGACGCGAAGAAAATCACCCTGCGGGTGGAGGGCAACGGAACGACGCCCCTTGAATCCGTGGTATCGGTGATGGCGCCCGTCAATGATACCGACATGTATTATTACACAAAAATCCTGCTGCGCGACAGCGGCTGGTTCGTCAGCCAGGCGCGCGGCGAGGTTGCGGGCAGGCCCTACTTCATCCAGCGCCTGGCGGACGGCACATGGCAGGTGTCCGCCTATCAGCTTGAACGCTTTGCCGTGCTTGCGCCGGAAATGATCGGCCAAACACCGGAGGACTTCGATTTCGAACAGGCCGTCCGGGCCGCGGCCGACGCGATCACGGACAAATACGCGGCGCAGGCCGCGACCGTGCGGGAAATGCTACAGGAGGCGTTCCCGGGAACCGCGCTTGCGGGCGGCACGCCCGTGGACTGGACCTTCAAGCTTGACGGGGAGCGGATCACCGCCGCCGCCGCGGTGGTGCACGCGGACAATCAAGCGGCCCTGTGCCTGTGGACCCTCCGGGAGGACGGCGCGTGGAACGCCGCCGTGAACTGGAACGCCGTACCGCTGGCCGCGGACGCGGATACGCTGTACCTTGAGCTGTCGTACGGCGATCCCGACGATCCGAACCTGCGGGTATCGCTTCAGGAGCGCGCCGCCGACGGCCTGCCGGAGCTCTCCTTCCGTTTGGGCGAAGACGGAAGCTGGTCGCTGCGGTATTACAGCGTCACCAACGCGCAGGACGAGTTTTGGTGCGCGGAGATTTCGGACGGCGTGATGCAGGTTTACGCGTTCGAATTTTACGGGGAGATCGGGTATCTGTATGCGGACGAAGACCCCGGCGTCACCGCGTTTGAAACCTTCGATCCGGCGGTGTTTTACGACGCAATGCACGCGCCCTACGACTCCTTCATGGCGGGTGACCCGCCCCAAATCCCGACCGACGGCTCCGCCTATGCCCTGCCGCAGCCCTGCGGCGCGCAGCTGAAGAAGGGCACGTACGCCGTGTACTCCGGTCCGGGCAAGCAATATTACCGCGAGGCGAACGGCAAGGCCGCCGTATCCGCCAACGACTGGGTGCAGGTCTTCGGCACGGACGGCGGCTGGGTGCTGATCCAGTACCGCATCGACGGGCCGCTGCTCAGGTTCGGGTACATCAAAACCAGCGCGCTGCAAAACCCCGCCGACGTTCCCGCGCTGACGTTGGAAAGCACCGTGCTGGAAGACACCGAAAACGAGTTTGTCACCTCCAACCCGCTGGGCCTCGGGGGTCAGATCCGGTTTGAATACAGCGGCGTGACCATGACGCGGCTGGGCACGCTGGGCGACATCTGGATGTACGTGGAGCTGACACTGCCAAACGGCAAGCCCGCGCGGATGTTTGCCGAGATACAGGCCTCACACGGCTGAGCCCGGCGGGCTTGCCGGGTTGCAGACGGATTTGCGCGGATCCCCGCGCCCGCGGGAACAAAGGCGGCGGATGATTCGTTTCCTAAGTGGAACCCCTTCACGCGGCACCCGGCGCAGCACGGAGCATTCGACTGTACGGCACAGAAAGGCGCAGCCATGAACACAGAACCGGAAACCAGGCGCGTTTCCCTCGAAAAGATCATCTGGACCATCGTCACGGCTGTGCCCCTGATCGCCGTGCTGGTGCTGCGCCTGCCGTGAACACACGGCCGGCCGCCGGATTTATGCAGGAAAGGAGCGCCGTATGATCCCATTCCATCGGCTGCGCACGCCCGCCGCTTTCGTGCTGCTGCTCGCCGTTCTCACGGCCGGCGCCGCGGCGGCGCCCGATCCCACCGCGCTGGTGTTCAACCCGACCGCCGATACCCTGCCGCTGTACGCTGAGGCATCGTTCACCGAGCCGCCCGCCGCGCAGTATTACAACGGGACGTTCGTCACGATCATGGAGGAAGACGGCGCGTTTGCCAAGGTGACGATCGGCAATGACGGCGAGGGAACCGCCTCCGGCTATATGGAGGCGGAGCACCTGATCCGAAACGCGGCCACACTGTCGGTGCGGTCGAAAAGCCCCGTGCTGACGATCCAAAACGACACCGGGACCGGGCTGAACCTCCGCATGAGCCCCGCGGTCGATTCCGCACAGCCGCCCGTCATGCTGTGCCAAAACGGCACGGACGTGCTGGTGCTGGGCGTGTGGGACGGCTGGCTGCACGTGCAGGTGATGGACGGCGGAACGACCGGCTTTGTGCAGACGTTCGGCGTACCCATGGAGCAGGCGGAACCCGGAGCCGCCTCCGGCAGGCTGCACGCGCACCAAACGCTTTTTGAAACGCACGGCTATACCGTCGACGCCAGCGTAACGGAGGCCGAGCCGGGCGAATACACGTTTTCCGTGTATGTGTCCCTCAACGGCGTGATGATGAACGGCATACTCGTCGCCTACCATGCCTACGCGGACGGCGCGTATCTGTGCACCGTCGATGCCGCCGGATGGGTGGGGGATAATTCCGCCGAAGGCGCGCCCGTCTATTTCACCGCCACAGCCGCCGCGCCCGAAACCGTAATCCAAATCGAGCTGCGGCCCGTGTGGAGCCGCAGCGGCTTTGTATCCGACGGCACCGAGGAGCCGGATGCGGAAAATGTGTTTGTATTCACCCGGGGGGAATAGCCCCTAAAAGACTTCTGTTAATTTTATTTCAATCGCTGTTATACGTTCAACGCCACCTCGCCGCCCATGCGGGCGGCGTTTTGTTTAAGCAAGGGATCGACAATGGCAGAAACGAAGGTTTCCACCTGCTCGGCGCTGCGCCCGGTGTAAAGTGTCGGATCGAGCAGCGCTTCCAGATCGGCGAGACTCACGCCGAAAGCCGGGTCGGCGGCGATGCGGGCGAGCAGATCGTTGGGAAGCCCGTCCTCCTTCACGCGGCGGGCCGCCGCCTGCGAGTGCACGCGGATCTTCTCGTGCAGCTCCTGACGGTCGCCGCCCTTTTTGACCGCGTCCATCAGGATGTTTTCGGTCGCCATGAACGGCAGCTCCGCCATCAGCCGCGCGCGGATGCCCTTTTCGTACACCACCAGCCCGCCGGTCACGTTCATCAGAATGTTCAGAATGCCGTCCGTGGCGAGGAAACCCTCCGCCACGGCCACGCGGCGGTTGGCGCTGTCATCGAGCGTCCGCTCGAACCACTGCGTGCCCGCTGTCACCGCGGCGTTGAGCTGGTCGATCATCACATAGCGGCCCAGCGCCGAGATGCGCTCCGAGCGCATGGGGTTACGCTTGTAAGCCATCGCGGAGGAGCCGATCTGCCGGCTTTCAAACGGCTCTTCCATCTCCTTGAAGCTTTGCAGAAGGCGCAGGTCGTAGCTGAACTTGCTGGCCGACTGCGCCACGCCCGAGAGCGCCGACAGCACCTGAAAATCCGCCTTGCGGCTGTAGGTCTGCCCGCTGACGGGCACGACGCTCGCAAAGCCGAAATCGGCAGCGATGTCCTTTTCTATTTGGTCAATCTTCGCGCCGTCATGAAGCAGCTCCACGAAGCTCGCCTGCGTGCCGGTCGTGCCCTTGCTGCCCAGCATCGCCAATGTGGAAAGACGGTGGTCGATCTCGGCGATATCCATCACGAGGTCGTTCATCCACAGCGTGGCGCGCTTGCCCACGGTGGTGGGCTGGGCGGGCTGCATGTGGGTGTAGGCCAGCGCGGGCATGGCCTTGTACTGCACCGCGAAATCGCGCAGGTTTTGAATCACCCGGAGCGCCTTGCCGCGGATAATCTCCAGCCCCTGCTTCATGATGATAACGTCCGTGTTGTCGCCCACGTAGCAGCTCGTCGCGCCCAGATGGATGATGGGCTTCGCGCTGGGGCATTGCAGCCCGTAGGCGTACACATGGCTCATCACGTCGTGGCGGCATTCCTTCTCCCGCTTCTCCGCGTCCGCGTAATTGATATCGTCCGCGTGCGCCTCCAGCTCCGCGATCTGCGTATCCGTAATCGGCAGCCCCTGCCGCTGCTCCGCCTTCGCCAGGCTGATCCACAGCCTCCGCCACGTGCGGAACTTGTTGTCCTCCGAGAACACAAACTGCATTTCGCGGCTCGCGTAGCGGGTCGAAAATGGACTAATATATATATCGTGCATAATGGCCTCCTTGGTGGATTCTAGTTTGGATGCGAGCCAATTAGGAATGAGGAATGAGGAATGAGGAATTGCGGTTCGGTTGCTTTCGCAACCGGACGATTTCATACTATGGTATTCATCACCAGCATACCGCATCTCACACAGAGAAAACAAGCAACAACCGGCAAAAGGCTGAAATCAGAAGATTGCGGAGCAATCTCTCCTGAATTCCTCATTCCTCATTCCTCATTCCTCATTCGTAGAAGTTCCTAATTCCAAATTCCTCATTTGAAATACGCAACTCCATTCTCGAAAATCGGCTGAAACTTTGCCCCATCGACATTCTTATACAAATTGCGCCCTGAGCGCTCCGAGTGGCCCATCTTGCCGAACACACGTCCGTCGGGCGAAAGGATGCCCTCCACGGCGAGCGTGCTGCCGTTGGGGTTGAAGCGGCGGTCCATGGTCGGGCGGCCGTCTAGGTCCACGTACTGGGTGGCGATCTGGCCGCTCATGATCAGGGACTGGAGCAGCTCGTCGGGGCAGACGAAGCGGCCCTCGCCGTGGCTGACGGGTATGGTGTGGATGTCGCCGATCTTCATGCCCTTCAGCCACGGGCTGTTATCGGACACGATCATAGTCCTGACCAGCATGCTCTGATGGCGGCCGATGGTATTGAAGGTCAGGGTGGGGCAGTCGGCGTCGGGCTCGATGATGCGCCCGTAGGGGACCAGCCCCAGCTTGCTGAGCGCCTGGAACCCGTTGCAGATGCCCAGGATCAGCCCGTCGCGGTCTTTCAGCAGCCTGGTCACGGCCTCGGTCATGCGGGGATTGCGGAAGAACGCCACGATGAACTTGCCGGAGCCGTCCGGCTCGTCGCCGCCGGAGAAGCCGCCGGGGAACACGAGCATCTGCGCGGTATCGATCTGCGCGGCGATCTGCTCCACGCTCTTTGAAACGGCGTCTGAGCTGAGGTTGTTGATCAGCGCGATCACCGGCTCCGCGCCCGCGCGCTCCAGCGCCCGCGCGGTATCCACCTCGCAGTTGGTGCCGGGGAACGTGGGGATGAGCACGCGCGGTTTGGCGTGCTTCACGGCGGGGGCGGCCCAGATATCGGCCTTGAAGGACAGGGGCCGCACCGCTTCCCCGGCCTTGCGGTAGGGGAACACAGGGGCCAGCTTATCCTCCCAAAGCGCCTGCAGCGCGGCAAGCTCGTGGGTTTCGCCCCGGCAGGTCAGGGTGTAGCTTTCGGTGGTCACGCCCAGCTTCTCCCAATTGGGGAGCGGTTCAGCAGCCTCGACGATGATCCCGCCGATCTCCTGCGCGAACAAATCGCGCGTGAAATCCTTGCCCACCGCCGCGCCGAGACGGTTGCCGACGGCCATTTTGAACAGCCCCTCGGCGATGCCGCCGAAGCCGACGGCCCATGCGGACACGACCTGCTTTTGTACAATCGCTTCATACAGGGATTGCAGTGTCGGCATCAGCGTTTCCTTGTCGTAGGGGATGTAGTAAAGCGCGTGTCCCGCCGCCTTGAACTCCGGCGAGATCACGGCTTCCGCGCTGCCGGGGGCGACGGCGAACGAGACCAGTGTGGGCGGAACGTGAATGCTTTCAAACGTGCCGCTCATACTGTCCTTGCCGCCCACGGCGGCGACGCCGAAATCAAGCTGCGCGTCCAGCGCGCCCAAAAGCGCGGCCAGCGGCTTGCCCCAGCTTTTGGGGTCATCGGTCATGCGCTCGAAATATTCCTGAAAGGTGAGGTAGGCCTTGCGCACGTCAAAGCCGCTCGCGGCGAGCCTGCACAGGCTTTCCACCACGCTCTGGTACGCGCCCTCGTACGGGCTTTGCGCCATCAGCTGGGGGTGGAAGCCATAGGCCATGCCGGAGCACGCGTCGGTATCGCCTTGCTCCACGGGCAGCTTGGCCGCCATGGCCTGCGCGGGGGTGAGCTGCGTTTTGCCGCCGAACGGCATCAGCACGGAGGCCGCGCCGATGGTGGAGTCAAACCGCTCCGCAAGTCCCTTTTTGGAGCAGATATTCAGATCGGATACCATCGTTTGGAGTTTTTCACCCACGGTTTCGCCCGCGAATGGGACGGGGTGGATGGCGTCGTCCGGCACGAAGGCCTTCGCATGCTTGCTCGCGCCGTTGGAATTGAGGAACTCCCGGGCGATGCTGACGATCTCCCTGCCCCGCCAGCTCATCCTGAGGCGCGGTTCTTCGGTTACCTCGGCGACCACGGTCGCCTCCAGATTTTCTAAGTTGGCGAACGCGATGAACGCCTGCGCGTCCTCCGCCGCCACGACCACGGCCATGCGCTCCTGGCTTTCGGAAATCGCCAGCTCCGTGCCGTCCAGCCCCTCGTATTTCTTGGGGACCTTGTCCAGATCGATCGTCAGCCCGTCGGCCAGCTCGCCGATGGCCACGCTCACGCCGCCCGCGCCGAAATCGTTGCACCGCTTGATGAGCCGCGTCACCCTCGGGTCGCGGAACAGCCGCTGGAGCTT